>WBZP01000410.1_pt1 | contig 58595 bp, 60 predicted proteins | sample 5204301 | NCBI WGS metagenome assembly WBZP01 (sample SAMN12412401, study PRJNA552823) | activated sludge metagenome | isolation source: activated sludge from nitrification reactor of wastewater treatment plant... | place: USA: Pennsylvania | collected 2017 | reverse complement strand
GGGCGGGTGACTTCGGCAGCAGAGGCCGTGCGGGTCGCGGCATAGCGCGCAGGCTGCTTGGCGGCGATGCCGTCCTTGGTGATCCGCTCCGCCGCGATCTTCTCCTGCAAGGTGATGATCCCCTGCAGCAGCGCCTCGGGTCGTGGCGGGCAGCCGGGGACGTAGACATCAACCGGGATCAGCTGATCCACCCCCTTGGTCACCGAGTACGAATCCCAGTACGGGCCACCGGAATTCGAGCAGGAGCCGAAGGAAATGACGTACTTGGGCTCGGGCATCTGGTCATAGAGCCGTCGGATGGCCGGCGCCATCTTGTCGGTCAGGGTCCCGGAGACCACCATCAGGTCCGCCTGTCGCGGCCCCGGGGCAAACGGAATGACGCCCAGTCGCATGAAGTCGTAGCGGCCCATGCTCGTGGCGATGAACTCGATGGCGCAGCACGCCAGCCCGAAGTTGAAGACCCACAGGGAGTACCGGCGACCCCAGTTGAGCACGACCCGGATCGGGGCAGGCGCGTATGCCGTGACCGGCCCGAGCGTGGGCATCGGCAAATTCACCGGCGTGCTCATGAGTTGACCCTACCTAAGCCGGGTTCGAGCACCTCGGCGCGGCGCTCAGACCACCGCGCGCCGGTTCACGGCATAACTTCCGCCAGCTGCCAGCAGGGCGAGCGCCGCGGCCAGGTTGAGCAGCAGCCACGCACCCAGCGAGTCCCACACCTGGCTGACTCGGGTCGACTGCCAGACCGCCAGCGCGACGAGCACCAGGAGGCCCACCGTGACCAAGATCGCCGCGATGGCCGTCCACACCGTGCCATAGGCGCGAAAGACCGTGCCAAAGAAGGCCCCGACATAGAGCGAGAGGATCGAGAGCAGGAACATCGTGATGAAGGTGCGCACGACATCGCCCTCACCGAGGAACTGGACATCGAAGGCCCGCGCCCCAATGAACCAGTGGTTCGTCAGCCGCTCCAATCCCAACGCCAAGACCGCACCGACGCCGACGACGCTGGAGGTCAGCAGGAAGCCCAAACTGGTCCCTCGCCACAGGTCTTTGCGGGTGCTACCCAAGGCCAGCGCCATGGCGAAGTTGCGATTCATCGCCAGCACTCCCACGGAGACCAAGAAGCCGGGCGGCGCATACAACGCACCCCCGTTGTATCTCATGTTTTCGCGGACATCGGCAGGCAACGGGAAGCCGGTATTGATGCCGATGATCCCGGTGATGATGACCGAGAACATGGTCATGATGCCCAGGATGTAGAGCGGGGTATAGAGCGACCAACTTGTGTTGGCCAGGTAGAGCCGCAACGTCCGGGTCACGCGGGTCATGAGGCCTTCTCCGTCTGGTTCTGCGGGGCGGACTGGTCGAGGGCATGGATGCCGAGGGCTGCCACGAACTCCTGCAAGCTCGTCGGTTCGACCGAGAGTCGCAGTTCGTCGGCGCGCCGGTGTTCCTCGTTGCTGAGCTCTCCGCGCACGGTGACCGAGAGCAATCCGCCGAGGCGCCGCTGCGTGAGCAGGGCGCGACCGCCCACGAAATCGAGGACATCGGACTCACGGCCGCGGACGACGAAGGAGCCTCGGGACGCTTCGTCGATATCGGTCTGGAGCACGATGCGCCCCTGGTCGAGGATCAGCACCTCTTCGAGCAGGGGGGCAGCTTCGTCGATGAGGTGGGTGGAGAGCAGGACGGTGCGCGGGTGGGCGGCATACTCGGCCACCAACTCTTCATAGAAGATCGTCCGAGCGGACGCATCGAGGCCAAGGTAGGGCTCATCGAGGAAGGTGTATGCCGCTCGGCTGGCCAGGGTCACCACGATCGCCAGGGCAGATCGCTGCCCGCGGGAGAGCCGCTTGGACTGGGTGCTCAGCGGGAGACGAAATCGCTCGCTCAGTCGGTCGGCAGTCTCGCTCGCCCATGACGGATAGAAGGCCGGCGCGACCCGCAGGATGTCCTTGACCGAGAGGGCGTCGTTGTACTTCTGATCCTCCCGGACGAAGCACATCCGCTCTCGGACCGCGGCATTCTCGTCCGGGTCGTCACCGTCCACCAGGATGCTGCCGCTGCTGCGGAAAGCGTGATTGGTGATGAGCGACATCAGGGTGGTCTTGCCGACGCCATTGGCCCCGAGCAGGCCGTAGATCCGATCCGCCGGCAGGTGCGCGGTGACATCGGTGAGCACATGGTTCGACCCGAAGCTCTTGGTCACCCCCAGCAGCTCAATGCCGCGGCTGGCGGTGGATTCCGTCACAGTCACGACGGGTCCTTTCTGATCAACTCGACGATCTCGTCGAGGGTGAGTCCTAACCGGGCGCCCTCTGCGAGGAAGGGCCGGACGTATTCATCGGTGAAAGCCGCGCGACGACGGGCCCGCAGGGCATCCGGCGCCCCGGTAACCACGAACATCCCCAGCCCCCGCCGCTTGTAGACGATCCCCTCGTCGACCAGCCGGTTGAGCGCCTTTCCGGCCGTTGCCGGGTTGATCCGGTAGTGCACTGAGAGCTCCGTGGTCGATGGCACCTGAGCCTCTTCGGCATACAGGCCGACCAGGATGTCGTCGGCGATCTGATCGGCGATCTCGACGAAGATCGGCCGACCATCGGCGGAAGGGGACATCAGGCTCCTCGTTGGTTCATTACTCCACTAACTAACCACAGAACTCAGAGATCTGTCAATCTCGATCAACCCAGTGGTGTGGCCTCAGGTCCAGCGGAGCAAGCCGCGCCGAGCCGCATGAATCAGCGCGACCAGCACGATCGCGACAAAGACCGCGACCTCGATCAGCGCTGTCGCGCCGAGCTCCCGGGCGACCAAGGCCCACGGGAAGAGATAGACCGCATCGACCGCGAAGACCACGTACAGGAAGGCGAAGGCGAGATAGCGCACCTGGCTCTGGGCCCAGCCGCTCCCGACCGGATCCATGCCCGACTCGTAGGTCGTGCGGCCGGCCGGGGTGACCGCCCGCGGCGCGAGGAGCCGTCGAGCCAGCATGGCCACGACGACGAGCAGCGCTCCGGCGCCGATGACGGCGGCCGCGACCGCGTATCCAGACACGGAACGCAGCCTATCCGCCGGGCGCCACGGACGTACGATGGACGCCGGTCCAACGCCCCGACAAGCAGGTGTCCATGAGCAGCAAACCCACTGAGCCGCGCAGCCGCGTGGTGATCCGCTTCGCGGGCGATTCCGGCGACGGCATGCAACTCACCGGCGACCGGTTCACCTCGGACACCGCCCGCCTGGGCAATGACCTGTCCACGCTGCCCAACTTCCCGGCCGAGATCCGCGCGCCTGCGGGCACCCTGCCGGGGGTCTCCTCGTTCCAGTTGCACTTCGCGGATCACGATGTGCTCACCCCCGGTGACGCCCCGGATGTCCTGGTCGCCATGAACCCGGCGGCCCTCAAGGCGAACCTCAGCGACCTGCCGCGCGGGGCGACGATCATCGCTAACACCGACGAGTTCAGCGCCCGTAACCTCGCCAAGGTCGGCTATGCCGCCAATCCGCTCGAGGACGGCTCGCTGGACTCGTGGCACCTGCACTCGGTGGCCCTGACCTCGATCACCCTAGAGGCGCTCTCGGCCTATGGCGGGCTCACCCGCAAGGAGAAGGAGCGGGCGAAGAATATGTTCGCTCTCGGCCTGCTCTCGTGGATGTACACCCGCCCCACGGAGCCGACCGAGGTCTTCCTGGCGCGCAAGTTCGCCGACAAGCCGGACATCTTGGCCGCGAACCTCGCGGCTCTGCGAGCCGGGTGGAATTACGGCGAGACCACCGAGGACTTCACGTCTTCGTATGCCGTGGCGGCCGCGCCGATGCCGGCGGGCACATACCGCAATATCACCGGCAATGTGGCGCTCTCGTTGGGTCTGGTTGCCGCTGCCCACCGCAGCGGCCTGCCCCTGGTTCTCGGTTCCTACCCGATCACTCCGGCTTCGGACATCCTGCACACCCTGGCCGGCCTCAAGCGCTTCGGGGTCACCACCTTGCAGGCCGAGGATGAGATTGCCGGGGCGGGCATTGCCCTCGGTGCCTCCTTCGGCGGCGCCCTCGGCGTGACCACCACCTCGGGACCGGGGCTCGCGCTGAAGTCCGAGACCATCGGCCTGGCCGTCTCGCTCGAGCTGCCGATGGTGATTGTGGACGTGCAGCGCGGCGGCCCGTCTACTGGGCTGCCCACCAAGACCGAGCAGGCCGACCTGCTCCAGGCCATGTACGGACGCAATGGCGAGTCTCCGGTGGCCGTCATCGCGCCGCAGACTCCGGCCGACTGCTTTGACGCCGCCATGGATGCGGTTCGGATGGCCACGGTCTACCGCACCCCGGTGATCGTGCTCTCGGATGGCTACCTGGCTAATGGCTCAGAGCCCTGGCCGGTGCCCGATGTGACCGACCTTCCCGACCTCACCGTGGAGTTCGCCACCGAGCCCAATGGCGTTGACGCGCAAGGGAACCCGGCATTCCAGCCCTATCTGCGCGAGCCCGAGACCTTGGCCCGGCCGTGGGCCGTGCCGGGTACCCCGGGCCTGGAGCACCGGGTCGGCGGGATCGAGAAGGCCGATGTCACCGGCGAGATCTCCTACGACCCGGAGAACCACGACCGGATGACCCGCCTGCGCCAGGCCAAGATCGACGGCATCACCGTCCCTGACCTCGATGTCGACGACCCGACCGGCGATGCCCGGGTGCTGGTCCTGGGTTGGGGTTCGACCTATGGCCCGATCGCGGCCGCTGTCCGGGCCCTGCGCGCCGGGGGTGCCCACGTGGCCCGCGCCCACCTGCGACATCTCTCCCCCATGCCGGCCAACCTCGGCGACGTGCTCCGGGCCTATGACGCAGTGGTCGTCCCGGAGATGAACCTCGGCCAGCTCGCCATGCTGCTGCGCTCGCGCTATCTCGTTGACGTGCAATCCCATACCGCGGTGCGGGGCCAGCCCTTCGCCACGACCGAGTTGGGTGCGGTCATCAGCCAGCACCTCGAGGAGGTGTCCACGTGAGCATCGAGTTGGGTATGCCGCGCCTGTCCAAGCGGGACTTCACCTCGGACCAGGAGGTGCGCTGGTGCCCAGGCTGTGGCGACTACGTGATCCTCGCGGCCGTGCAGTCCTTCCTACCCGAGCTCGGCGTCCCGAAGGAGGACGTGGTCTTTGTCTCGGGCATTGGCTGCTCCTCGCGCTTCCCGTATTACGTCCAGACCTATGGCATGCACTCGATCCACGGGCGTGCCCCGGCAATCGCCACCGGACTGGCGACCTCGCGGCCCGACCTGCACGTCTATGTCGTGACCGGCGATGGCGACGCCCTCTCCATCGGTGGGAACCATCTGATCCACGCACTCCGGCGCAATGTGAACCTGACGATCCTGCTCTTCAACAACCAGATCTATGGCCTGACCAAGGGCCAGTACTCACCGACCTCGCGGGTGGGACAGGTGACCAAGTCCTCGCCCGTGGGATCGGTGGACCAGCCGTTCAACCCGGTCTCGCTGGCGCTGGGTGCCGAGGCAACCTTCGTCGCCCGGGTCATGGAGAGCGACCGTCCGCTGATGATGGACATCCTGCGGGCCGCGCATGAGCACCAGGGCACAGCGCTGATCGAGATCTACCAGAACTGCCCGATCTTCAACGATGGCGCCTTCGACCTGATCAAGGACCGCACCCAGCAGGACGCCCGCCTGGTGCGCCTGCGGGCCGGTGAGGCGATTGCCCTCGGGCCGCAGGAAGCCCGTCAGGTGCTCGTCCGAACCAGCCAGGGCGGCTTGGAGTTCGTGTCGGTCGAGCACGCGGACCCGGCGGCGGTCGTCGTTCACGACCCGACCTTGGAGGATCCGTCGCTGGCCTTCGCGCTCTCGCGCTTGGACAGTCCCGAAATGACCCACGTGCCGGTCGGCATCTTCCGTTCGGTGAGCCATCCGACCTACGACCAAGGGGTGCGCGAGCAGGTCAGCCACGCGATCTCGACGGCCGGCGGGCCGGCCGATGACGCGGCCCTGCAGTCCCTCTTGCTGGGCGGCGACACCTGGACCGTCGGATGACCTCGCCGGCGGAGTCGGCGGACGAGGAGCAACGGCGGGGCACGGCATACGGCATTGCCGCCTACGCCATCTGGGGAATGTTCCCGCTCTACTTTCATGCGTTGGCACCCTCGGGAGCCTGGGAGATCCTCGCCCACCGCATCGTGTGGACCCTTGCCTTCTGCCTGCTCGCCCTGGGTGCGCTGCGGGAACTGGCTTGGGTGGGGCCCTTCGTGCGCTCCCCTCGGCTCGCCGGGGGCGTCACCATTGGCGCCCTCGTGCTCTCCGCGAACTGGGTGATCTATGTCTATGCCGTCCTGACCGGTCGGACCTATGAGGCGGCGCTGGGGTACTTCCTGAACCCACTGGTGACGATCGCCCTCGGGGTGCTCGTGTTGCGGGAGCGGCTGCGGCCGCTGCAGTGGCTGGCCGTCGGTATCGGCGCGCTCGCCGTGGTGGTCATGGCCGTGGCCGGGGGAGGCTTCCCGGTGATTGCCTTCTCCTTGGCGCTGACGTTCGGGCTCTACGGGCTGATCAAGAAGAAGGTCGGGGCAAGCCTGACTGCGCTGCATTCGCTCTCGGCCGAGACCGCCGTCCTCGCTCCCATCGCCATCGGCCTGCTCTGGTGGATCGGTCGAAGCGGCCAGAGCACGCTCGGCAATCACGGCGTCGGGCACACCTCGCTGCTCGTTCTGGCTGGGGTCGTCACCGCAATCCCCCTCCTGCTCTTTGCGGCTGCGGCCCGCCGGGTGCCACTGACCACCATCGGACTGCTCCAGTTCCTGACGCCGGTGTTGCAGTTGATCGTGGGCGTGGTGCTTCTCCACGAACACGTCAGCCCGGCACGGTGGGTGGGCTTCGGCATTGTCTGGGTGGCCCTGATGGTGCTCGCCACCGACATGCTCCGCAATCGGTCGAGGTCGTAGATGACCCCCTCGACGCCTTCACGGGTGCACTACGGGTGGGTAGTCGCGGCCATCACGCTCGGAGCACTGGTCGCCGCGGCGGCCTTCCGCTCCTCGACCGGCATCCTGATGGAGCCGATCGAGCAGGAGTTTGGCTGGTCGCGCACCACCACCTCTGGGGCGGTCAGCCTCAATCTCGTGCTCTATGGGCTGGTGGCGCCCTTCGCGGCCGCGCTCATGGAGAAGTGGGGCGTTCGCCGGATCGTTGCTGCGGCCTTGGTGCTCGTCGGGGCGGCGAGTTTCGCCACCACGCTGATGACTGCGCCCTGGCAACTGTGGCTGCTCTGGGGCGTGGCCATCGGGATCGGCACCGGGGCGATGGCGCTGGTCTTCGGGGCGATCGTGGCCAACCGCTGGTTCGTGGCCCGCCGGGGGCTGGTCACCGGGATCTTCTCGGCGGCCAATGCCACCGGGCAGTTGCTCTTCCTGCCGCTCATCGCCCACCAGGCGACCGAGCACGGATGGCGCTCGGCGGCATATGTCACCACCGCGCTGGCCGCGATCGGTGCGCTCCTGGTCGGCCTGTTCTTTGTGGACCAGCCGGCCGAGCGTGGGCTGCTGCCCTTCGGAGTGAGCGAGGGGTATGCCGTGCCCGCTCCGGTCCGCTCGACCGAACCGCCCGCGCGCTTTGCCCTTCGGGTCCTGCGGGAGTCGAGCACGCGCTGGACGTTTTGGGCGCTCATGCTGAGCTTTTGGGTGTGCGGCTGGTCAACCAATGGCCTGATCCAGACTCACTTCGTGCCGGCGGCGCACGATCACGGGATGCCAGCCACCACCGCGGCGTGGTTGCTCGCCGTGGTCGGTGTCTTCGACATCGTGGGCACGATCGGCTCAGGCTGGCTCACCGATCGCTACGACTCGCGTTGGCTGCTGGCGGCGTACTACTTGGGGCGCGGGCTCTCGCTGCTGGCAATACATCAGGTGCTGGCGCCGGGCATCGAGCCCGGGATGTGGGTGTTCATCGTGTTCTACGGCCTGGACTGGGTGGCGACGGTGCCACCGACGGTCGCCCTGTGCCGGCAACACTTCGGGCTCGAGCGCTCCGGCGTGGTCTTCGGCTGGGTGTTCGCCGCCCACATGGTGGGTGCTGGGGTGGGTGCGTCCATTGCCGGGTGGATCAGGACCGCGTCCGGGTCCTATCACGCGGCCTGGCTGCTCGCGGCGGTGCTCTGTTTTGTCAGCGTGGCGATCGCGCTATCCATCCCGCGCACGACCCCGCCGAGCCTCGCGCCCTCACTCCCACAAAGGCAAGAGTCCTAGGAGCCGCCGCCAAAGGGCAGGGCACGGACCACGGCATACGTGATCGCGGCCGTGAGCCCGGTGGCCACCGTGCCCCACGCCATATCGATCGGCACGATGGAGCTCGGGTAGTCCTTGAGCACCGAGAGATTGGTGAGATTCCAGGTGGCATAGCCGACGAAGCCGAGCAGGGCACCGCTGACCGCGGCCTTGCCCAGCGAGCCGGCATCCAGCGCGGGGATCGTGGCGAAGTAGGTGATGCCGACCAGGTAGATCGCATAGAAGATGATCGCCGCCGTCATATTCGGTTTGGGCGCCAGCAGGTGGCCAATGTGCTCCTGGTAGATGCCACGGCCGACCTTGCCGAGCCACAGGAAGTCCAGCACCCCGAAGACCACAGCGGCGATGAGGTAACTCGCGATCCATTGCATGCGGGTATCAAAACACAAGGGGCAGGACGTACAACATGGTCAAAGACCAGGTCAGGAGCGCGCGGATGGGCGCGCGCACCCCTCCCGTAACACTTTTCCTCTGCTTGGTGCCCATTCCTGGCGAGGGAGCACCATCCTGGGTATGCCGCGGCCCGGTTTGGTGTCCAAGCAGAGGAAAAGTGGGGCCAGTGGGGCCTGAGGGGTCAGGAAACGCGGGAGACCACACCAGCGGCCAGCGCGCGCAGCGCGGTCTTGGCGTCGGAGTCCGGCAGCGCATCGAGCACCGACTGGGCCCGCTCGGCCACGGCATACGTCTCGGCCCGCGCCGCGGCCATCGCCGGATGCGCCCGCAGCAAGCCCAATGCCTCGGCCAGCGCCTCATCCGCAGACAGGTCCCCCACGAGCAATGACTTGAGGCGATCATCCGCGGCCTCGGTCGAGGCCAGCGCGTGCAGCACCGGCAGCGTTCGCTTGCCCTCACGCAGGTCCGTGCCAGGGGTCTTCCCCAGGGTCTGCGCATCGGAGGAGATATCGATCAGATCGTCGGCCAGCTGGAAGGCGACCCCGAGCCGCTCCCCGAACTCGCGCATCACCTCGACCACCTCCGGCGAGCAGCCCCCGAACATCGCTCCATATCGCGCGGAGGTCGCAATCAGCACGCCCGTCTTGTCGGCCAGCACACCGAGGTAGTAGTCGACCGGGTCGGCCCCTTCCGGGCACGGCCGGTCATCGCGAATCTGACCGGAACACAGGCGGATAAAGGTCTGCGCCTGGATCTTGACGGCTTCTGGCCCAAGATCCGCAACGATGTCCGAGGCCGTACCAAAGAGCAGGTCACCTACGAGGATCGCCGTCGAATTGCCGTATGCCGCATTGGCGCTGGGTGTCCCCCGCCGCAGCACCGCCTCGTCCATGACATCGTCGTGATACAGCGATGCCAGGTGCGTCAGCTCCACCCCCGCTGCTGCCGCAACGACCTCCGGGGTGATTCCGGTGCCCAGCTCTGCCGCCAGCAGAGTCAACAGCGGGCGGAACCGCTTCCCACCAGCGGCCACCAGATGACCCGAGGCCTGCGCAATGAAGGCATCCTCGTGGTCGACCCGCGCCTCAATCAGCGCATTGACCGCATCCAGGCCAGCCGAGAGCCGTGCCCGCAACTCCTCCGAGGCGCCGGGAAGTGCCAGGAGGGAGGGCGTCCCACCAGCCTGCTGCACACTCACAGCATGAACTGGGCCGCGCGGCCCGCGAGATCCAGAGCCCAGCCGGGCCAGATCCCCAGCAGGATGGTGGCGAGCACCCCGACGGTGATGGCGACCGTGGTGCCGATCGAGGGCATCAGCGCCACGACCTCCTCACCCTCGCCAGCCTCCGGGGCAGCGGTGAAGTACATCAGCACGATGATCCGGACGTAGACATATGCCGTGACGGCCGAGGCCAGCACACCGACGATCACCATGAGCACCCCGGCGGTCCCGCCCGAGGTCACGGCCGGCGCGAAGGCCGCGAACTTCGCGGTGAAACCCGAGGTCAGCGGGATACCCGCGAAGGCCAGCAGCAGCAGCGAGAAGACCGCAGCCACCACCGGGTGCCGCTTACCCAGGCCAGCCCACTGCGAGAGGTGCGAGGCCTCGGACCCACCCTGGCGGACCATGGAGATGATCGCGAAGGCGGCGATGGTGGCGAAACCGTAGGCCACGAGATAGAACATCACGCCGCTGACGGCGGCCTTCGAGAAGGCCAAAACCCCGACGAGGATGAAGCCCGCGTGCGCGATCGAGGAGTAGGCCAGCAGTCGCTTGACGTCGGTCTGGGTCACCGAGAGCACTGCGCCGACGACCATGGTGAGAATCGCGATGGCCGCGATGCCCAAACGCCAATCCCAACGGCTGCCTTCGACACCTACATAGACCAGCCGCAGGATCGCGCCGAATGCCGCGACCTTGGTGCAGGCAGCCATGAACCCGGTGACCGGGGTCGGCGCGCCCTGGTAGGCGTCCGGGGTCCACATGTGGAAGGGCACCGCGCCGACCTTGAAGAGCAAGCCGATGATGAGCAGCAGCACTCCCGGCACCAGCAGGCCATCCATGCCAGTCGTGCCCAGCGCGATCGCGGACTGAATCTTGGCCAGGTCGGTGGAGCCGGCAAAGCCGTAGATCAGCGCCGCGCCGAAGAGGAAGAAGGCACTGGAGAAGGCGCCCAGGAGGAAGTACTTCAGGGCCGCTTCCTGCGAGAGCAGTCGGCGCCGCCGGGCCAGCCCGGTCATCACATAGAGGGGAAGCGAGAGGACTTCAAGCCCGACGAACATGGTGATCAGGTCGTTGGCGGAAACGAAGATCATCATCCCGAAGACCGCGAACAGGGTGAGCGGGAAGACCTCGGAGGTGGCATAGCCGGCCTTTGCGGCAGCGGCCTCCTGGCTCGAGCCGGGCGTCGATGCACCCATCGGGGTGAAGGCGTCGCCGCCGACCCCGCCGAAGCGCTCGGCCATGACCAGGACGGCGACGCTCGACATCACCAAGAGCGCGCCTTGGAGGAAGAGCGCCGGTCCATCGACAGCAACCGACCCGCCGAAAGTAACCGAGTGGTGGTTGACGGAGCGCCACACCAGGACGCCGAATGCCGCGACGAGCGTCCCGACGGTCAGCGCGACCTGGGCGCTGTGGCGGGACTCGCGCGGAGCGAATGCCTCGACGAGGACACCAAGGAGCGCGCCAGCGACTACGACCAGCATGGGCGCGACCGCCCAATAGTCGACGGCAACGGCCTCGAAGGCGGGGAGGGCGGACATCACTTGGCACTCTCCGATGCGTTAACGGCGGGCGCCGGATCGGCGACCCCAACGATCTCCAGGGTGCGGTCCACGGCCGGGTTGACCAGGTCCAGCACCGGCTTGGGGAAGACCCCGAGGACCACGAAGGACGCGATGATCGGGATGACGACGGCCTTCTCGCGCCAGGACAGGTCGGCCGGGGCGGCACCATCGGCGAACTCCGGCTTCGGGCCGGTCATGACCTTCTGGTACATCAGCAGGATGTACAGCGCGGCCAGGACGATGCCCAGTGCGGCGATCGCGGCGGCGACCTTGTAGCGCATGAAGGTGCCCTGCAGCACCAGGAACTCCGAGACGAAGCTGGAGAGCCCCGGCAGGGCGAGTGAGGACAGCCCGGCGATCAGGAAGCTCCCGGCAAGGACCGGGGTGACCCGCTGCCAGCCGCCGTAGTCGCTGATCCGCTTGGACCCGCCCCGGGTGGCCAGGAAGCCGGCCAGCAGGAAGAGGCCAGCGGTGGAGAACCCGTGGTTGACCATGTAAAGGGCCGAACCGGCGCCACCCACGGAGGTCATCGCAAAGATGCCCAGCACGATGAAGCCGAAGTGGCTGATCGAGGTGAAGGCGATCAGGCGCATGATGTCATTGGAGCCGATGGCCAGCAGCGCGCCATAGATCACCGAGATCACGGCCAGCGTGATGACAACCGGGGTCGCCCACTGCGAGGCCTCCGGGAAGAGCTGCAGGCAGAAACGGATCATCCCGTAGGTGCCAACCTTGTCCAGCACACCGACGAGCAGCACGGCCGTGGCAGGCCGGGCCTCGGTAGCGGCATCCGGCAGCCAGGTGTGCACCGGCCACATCGGCGCCTTCACCGCAAAGGCGATAAAGAAGCCGAGGAACATCAGCCGCTTGGCCGACTCGGTGCCACCGACATTGCCGATCAACTCGGAGATCAAGAAGCCCTGCTCTCCACCGGGGCCGTGCACATAGACCGCGATCACGGCCACGAGCATGATCAACCCACCGGCGAGGGAAAAGAGCAGGAACTTCATGGCGGCATACTGGCGGCGCGCCCCACCGAACATCCCGATGAGGAAGTACACCGGGATGAGCATGGCCTCGAAGAAGACGTAGAACAGGAAGACGTCCGTGGCGGCAAAGACGCCAACCATGAAGGTCTCGAGCACGAGCATGAGCGCGAAGTAGGTCGAGACCCGCCGACCCTCATCCGCCACGTCATGCCACGCGGCCAGGAGGCAGATCGGCGTGAGGATCGCGGCCATCACGATGAGCGAGAGGGCAATGCCGTCCACACCGAGGGCGTAGGAGACGCCGAACTGCGGGATCCAGGGGTGAACCTCGGCGAGCTGGAACTGCGCGGAGGCGCCCGTGTCGAACTGCGCCCACGCCATGACGGCGAGGACCAGCACGACCAGGGAGGTGCCCAACGCGGTGATCTTGGCGGCCTGTCCCTGAAGGAAGGCCACGACGACCGCACCGACGAGCGGCACGACCATCATCAGCGTGAGCAGGGGCATCGAGGAGTTCACTGCATCACCCACATGGTCCCGAGGACGGCGACGACACCGGCGAGCATCGTCAAGGCATAAGAGCGGACATAGCCGGTCTGGAGTTGGCGCAGCCGCGAGGAGAGTCCGCCGACCATGGCCGCTAGGCCGCCAGCGGCCCCGTCGACGCCCTTGGCGTCGGCAAAGACCAGGGCCCGGGTGGCGTGAATGCCGGGACGCATGAAGAGGCCTTCATTGATCGCGTCCTGGTAGAGGTCAGCGCGAGCCGCCCGAGTGAGCAGGGAGCCTTCGGGTGCCAGCGTCGGCACGACCGCCTCCTTGCGTCCGTAGACGTACCAGGCATAGCCGGCGCCCAAGGCGACCAGGACCAAGGTCAGGCCGGTGATGACCGGAACGGAGAGCACCGGGTGCTCCTCGCCGTGCTCCCCCACCACCGGAGCCAGCCAGTGGACGAACATCGAGTTGAAGGAGAGCACGAAGCCCAACAACGCCGAGCCTACGGCCAGAACCATCATGGGAACGGTCATGGTCAGCGGCGACTCGTGCGGGTGGACACCCTTCTCCCAGCGCTTCTCGCCGTAGAAGGTCATGAAGAACAGGCGCGACATGTAGAAGGCGGTGATCCCGGCGCCGATCAGCGCCGCGCCACCGAGCAGCCACGGGCGAATGCCCTCGCCGATGAAGGCGGCTTCGATGATCTTGTCCTTGCTCCAGAAGCCGGAGAAGGGCGGCACACCCAAGATCGCCAACCAGCCGAGGCCGAAGGTCACCCAGGTGATCTTCATGACCGTGGAGAGCGCCCCGAAGCGACGCATGTTGACGTTGTCCTTCATGCCGTGCATGACCGAGCCGGCGCCGAGGAACATGCCCGCCTTGAAGAAGCCATGGGTGAGCAGGTGCATGATCGCAAAGGCGTAGCCCACCGGGCCGAGCCCGGCAGCCAGCATCATGTAGCCGATCTGACTCATCGTGGAGGCAGCCAGCGCCTTCTTGATGTCGTCCTTGGCGCAGCCGACGATGGCGCCATAGAGCAGGGTGATGGCACCGACGATGGCGACCGCGAGTTGCGCGTTCGGCGCGGCGTCATAGATCGCGTGCGAGCGGACCACGAGGTAGACACCAGCGGTGACCATGGTCGCCGCGTGGATGAGTGCGGACACCGGCGTCGGACCGGCCATGGCGTCACCCAGCCAGGACTGCAGCGGGAACTGCGCGGACTTACCGGTGGCGCCGACCAGCAGCAGCAGGCCGATCGCGGTCAGCGCAGTCGTGGAGGCCTGCGAGACCCCGGCATTCACCGTGGCGTAGTCGACCTTCCCGAAGGTGACGAACATCAGCATGATCGCCAGCGAGAGGCCGAGGTCACCGACCCGGTTGACGAAGAAGGCCTTGTTGGCGGCCGTCGCGTATGCCGGGTTGTGGTTCCAGAAGCCGATGAGCAGGTAGGACGCCAAGCCGACGCCCTCCCAGCCGACGAAGACCAGCAGGTAGGAGTCGGCCAGGACGAGCAGGAGCATCGCCGCCACGAAGAGGTTGAGGTAGGCAAAGAAGCGCCGCTTGTCGGGGTCATGCTCCATGTACCCGAGCGAGTACACGTGAATCAGCGAGCCCACGAAGGTGATGAGCAGGACAAAACTCATCGACAGCTGGTCAACGAGCAGGCCGGCGTCGAGCTGGAAACTCCCGGCGGGCACCCAATTCCACAGCGCGAGGTGCTGCGAGCGGCCGTCGGAGGGCAGGCCCAGCAGGGCGATCATGACGATCGCACCGACCACGAAACTGCCCCACGAGAGCGCAGTTGCCAGCAGCGGCCCGAAGGAGTCCGTCCGACGGCCCCCGAGCAGCAGGATCGCTGCGCCGGCTAGTGGCAGCGCGATCAACAGCCAGGCCAGGGCGGGTGCCCCGCTGGCTGCGACGGTCGCGCCGCCGGCTTCGGTGATGAATGAAGTCACCAGGTGCTCCTTATAGCTTCAACAGGTTCGCGTCGTCGACCGAGGCCGAGCGGCGGGAGCGGAAGATCGCCATGATGATTGCCAGGCCGACCACGACCTCGGCCGCCGCGACCACCATGACGAAAAGCGCCAGGGTCTGGCCGTCCAGGTTGCCGTGCATCCGGGCGAAGGTGACGAAGACGAGGTTCGCGGCATTGAGCATGAGCTCGACGCCCATGAACACGATGATCGCGTTGCGTCGGGTCAGGACGGTCGCGCCACCGATGACGAAGAGCAATACCGCCAGGTAGATGTAATTGATCAGGCTCATCGCTCACTCCCGGATTCGATCTCGGCACGAATAGCGTCCTCGGCCTCCAAGTCGGCCAGCGGCGAGCGGGTCTGTTCGCGGGCAGACAGCACGCGAGAGACCGAGAGCTCGGAGATGCTGCCGTCGGGCAGGAGCGCCGGGGTGTCGACCGCGTTGTGGCGGGCGTAGACACCCGGAACCGGCAGGCCGGCGAGGTTCTCGCCCTTCTCGAACCGGCGACGGCTCCATTCACGCTGGTTTGGGCCCTTGCCGAGGCGCTCGCGGTGAGCCAGCACCATGGCACCCAGGGCTGCGGTGATCAGCAGGGCCGAGGTGACCTCGAAGACCCAGACGTAGCGGCCGAAGATGAGCTCGGCCATCGCCGGGACATTGCCCTTGCTGGTGTTGGTCTGGGCGACCCCGTCAGAGAGGCCGTAGGTCACCGACCCGACCGCCGAGACCAGGATGCCGCCCAGGCCGAGGACGAGGAGTCCGGCCGCCCAGCGCTGCCCCTTGAGGGTCTCGATCAAGCTGTCAGAGGCGTCGACACCGATGAGCATGATGACGAACAGGAAGAGCATCATCACGGCGCCGGTGTACACGAAGATTTGGATCACGCCCAGGAAGTCGGCCCCCTGCGCGATATAGAACACCCCCAGGATGATCATGGTCAGCGCCATCCCGAGCGCGGCGTGAACTGCCTTGCGTGCGAACACCAATCCGAGAGAGGCCATCACAGCGATCGGGGCGAGGATCCAGAACATCACCTGCTCCCCAGTGCCGATCGTCACGGCTGCGTCACCCATCAGTGCACCTCCTCCGTCGGCTCCTGCGTATGCCGCATGCTCTGCTCCTCGACGTGCGCCCGCTGGGCGTCGGTAGCGGCCGTCACCGCGCCGAGGTAATAGTCGCGTTCCTCCAGGCCCTCGACCATCGGGTGCGGGGGCTGGACCATGCCGGACTGCAATGGCGCGAGCAATTGCTCCTTGGTGAAGATCAGGTCGGCTCGGTTGTTGTCGGCGAGCTCATAGAAGTTCGTCATGGTCAGCGCACGCGTCGGGCAGGCCTCGATGCACAATCCGCAGAAGATGCAGCGCAGGTAGTTGATCTGGTAGACGCGGCCATAGCGCTCACCGGGGCTGAACCGACCGGCGCCGCCGTCCTCAATCGGGGTGTCATCGTTAGTGGCACCCTCGACCAGGATGGCGTCCGCGGGGCAAGCCCAGGCACACAGTTCGCAGCCGACGCACTTCTCCAGCCCGTCCGGGTGACGGTTGAGTTGGTGCCGGCCGTGGAATCGGCGTGCGGTGGGGCGCTTCTCCTCCGGGTACTCCTCGGTGACGACCTTGCGGAACATCGTGGAGAAGGTGACCCCGAAGCCCGCGATGGGCGCAAAGAGTTCGGCGAAGAAGCCCGGGCTCTTCTGCTCGTCAGCCACGGCTGACCTCCTTCGTCGCAGCGTAGGCATCGTCGGCAGCGCCGGGTTCGACCAAGCGCTGGCCAGGCAGCGGCGGCACCGGGTACCCGCCAGCGAAGGGGTCGACCTCCACCGGGATCTGCGGCAGCCGCTCAGCGGCCCGACGCTCGGCACGATCGCCGAGAATCCAACTGGCGACGATCACCAGGCTCGCGCAGACCCCGATCACGATGAGGACGGCGAGCGAGTAGTCCCGCCCGGCGATCTGCAGAATCGGGCCACCGAACCAGTTGTTCTTGGCGGCGACATAGAAGGCGACCGCGACCACCCAGAGCAGCGTGGTGGGGATCAGGAACTTCCACCCGAAGCGCATGAACTGGTCGTAGCGCACCCGTGGCAGCGAGCCCCGCAACCAGACGAAGACGAACATGAAGAACCACAACTTGGCGGTGAACCAGAGCAGACCCCACCAACCGTTGTCCGGCAGCCCAAAGGGCGCCTGCCAGCCGCCGAGGAACATCGTGGTGGCCAAGGCCGCCACGGTGAACATGTTGATGTACTCGCCGAGGAAGAACATGGCGAAGCGCATGCCCGAGTACTCGGTGAAGTAGCCGCCCACGATCTCGCCTTCGCCCTCAGCAAGGTCGAAGGGCAAGCGGTTGGTCTCGCCAACCATGGTCACCACATACACAAAGAAGGCAAAGCACGCCGGGATGAAGTGCCAGAGGCTCTCCTGGGCCTGCACGATCTGCGAGGTGGCCATCGACCCGGAGTAGAGGAAGACCGACACTAGCGACAGACCCATGGCGATCTCGTAGGACACCATCTGAGCGGTCGCACGCAGCGAACCCATGAGCGGGTAGGTCGATCCCGAGCTCCAGCCCGCCAGCACGATGCCGTAGATGCCGACACCGGCCACGGCGAGGACCATGAGGACGGCCACCGGCAGGTCGGTCAACTGCAGCGGGGTGCGGTGACCGAAGAGGGTCACATCACCGGCCAGCGGCATGATCGAGAAGGAGACGAAGCACATGGTCGCCGTGATGAGCGGCGCCAGCGTGAAGACCACGCTGTCGGCATTCGCCGGCTTGAGGTCCTCCTTGAGCATCGACTTCATGCCGTCCGCAAGGGTCTGGAGCAGGCCGAAGGGGCCATTTCGATTGGGGCCCGGGCGCTGCTGCATCCGCCCAATGACCCGACGCTCGAACCAGATGACGAGCAGCGTGGAGACCAGCAGGTAGACAAAGATGAAGAGCGCCTTGACCACGCTCAGCCAGAGCGGGGTGTCGCTGAAGTCGGCGGTGCCATTGGGCCCGGCGATGAACGCGGTCATGCGTCACCATCCTTGGTCACGAAGACGTGGTCGCCGCCCTCGGTAGCGAGTGCGACCCGCAGATCACTTCCTGCGGAGTTGGTAGGCAGCCAGATGACGTGATCGGCCATCTCGCTGATGGTGACCGGGGCGACCACGCAGGCGCCGGTGACCAGGTCGACCCGGACCTCGTCACCATCGGCCAGGCCCAAGGCCTGCGCGGTGATGGCCGAGACCCGGGCGGTGGCCCGCGGCGCGGTGCCCGCCAGGAAGGGCTCCCCGTCTTGCATGGAGCCCTGGTCGAGCAGGTGCCGCCAGGTCGCCAGCACCAGGTGACCATCGGCCACCTGACGCGGCTCGGCCGGCGGCACGTTCGGGGCCGTCGGGCGAGGGCCCGTGCCGGCACCGAGCGAGGTCATCTCATCGGCGACCTCACGCTGGGTGCGGCAACCGAGGAAGTGGCCCATCTCATCGGCCAGCATGTCCAGCGCACGGTAGTCACTGACATACGTGGTGGTCAGAGCCGCCTCGAAGGAGCGCGGGCGCCCCTCCCAGTCGACGAAGGTGCCGGACTTCTCGGCGACCGTGGCGACCGGCAGGATCACATCGGCGTATGCCGTGGCCGCGGACGGCCGCTGCTCCAGGGAGACCACGAACGCGCCACCGAGCACGGCATCAGCGTCCCCGATACCCAGGTCGAATGGGTCGACACCGCCGATGACGACGCCATCAAGCTCGCCAGAGCGCAGGGCTGCGACGATGCCTGCGGAGTCACGTCCGGGGGTGTCCGGCAAACCGGCCAGATCCCAGGCCAGGGCGACCTCGGCGCGAGCTGAGGCATCCGTGACCAGCCGACCACCGGGCAGGAGGGTCGGGAAGGCGCCGGCTTCGAGGGCTCCGCGCTCGCCTGCGCGACGCGGCACCCAGGCCAGTCGGGCACCCGTGTGCTCGGCCAAGGCCGCGGCGGCGGAGAGCGCACCAGGCACGGTGGCCAGCCGCTCACCGACGAGGATGACGCCGCCCTCGGCCAGGGCCGCTGCGGCCTCCTCGACGCGCTTGGAACCGCGACCCGCCTTGATTGCCGCAATGACCTCGGCCTCGGTGCCTGGAGCGGACGCGATCAACTGGCCGCCCATCTTGGCCAGGCCTCGGGACGCCACCGGAGAAACGGCATACACGCGAGTCTTGTTCTTGCGGAATGCCTTACGGAGCCGTAGGAAGACAATCGGCGACTCATCCTCGGGTTCGAAGCCGAGCAGGAGGACGGTGCTGGCGGAGCCAAGGTCGGTGTAGGTGACCGCACCACCCTGCGGGCCCGTGCCCACCACGCTAGCCGCCAGGAAGTCGGCTTCTTCGGCCGAGTGCGGCCGAGCGCGGAAGTCGATGTCATTGGTACCCAGCACCTGACGCGCGAACTTGGCGTAGGCGTAGGCATCTTCAGCGGACACGCGGCCACCGACGAGGACACCGGAGGCGTTCGCGTGACCGAGACCCGCGGCCGCGACGCGCAGCGCCTCGGGCCAGGAGGCCACCCGCAACTCGCCGTTCTCGCGGACCATGGGGAACTCGAAGCGGTCGCCGACCGAGGAGTATGCAAAGGCCCAACGACCCTTGTCGCAGTTCCACTCGCCGTTGACCTCGGGGTCGTTCTGGGCCATGCGGCGCAGGATCGTGCCCCGACGGTGGTCAGTTCGCTGGGCGCAGCCGCTCGCGCAGTGCTCGCAGACGCTCGGCGTGGAGACCAGGTCGAAGGGGCGCGAACGGAAGCGGTAAGCCGCACCCGTGAGCGCGCCGACCGGGCAGATCTGCACGGTGTTGCCGGAGAAGTAGGACTCGAAGGGCTGCTCTTCGTAGATCCCCACTTGCTGCAGCGCGCCCCGCTCGACCAGAGCGATGAAGGGGTCACCGGCCACCTGGTCGGAGAACCGGGTGCATCGGGCGCACAGCACACAACGCTCGCGATCGAGCAGCACCTGGCTGGAGATGTTGACCGGCTTGGGGTAGGTCCGCTTGGAGTCCTCGAAGCGCGAGGTCTCACGACCGGCACTCATCGCCTGGTTCTGCAGCGGGCACTCGCCACCCTTGTCGCACACCGGGCAGTCCAGCGGGTGGTTGATGAGCAGCAGCTCCATCACACCCTGTTGGGCCTTGTCGATGGCCTCGGAGGTGACCTGAGTCTTGACGACCATGCCGGGAGCGACGGTCATCGTGCAGGAGGCCTGCGGCTTCATCCGGCCAGGGGGGCCCTGCATCTGCCGGGCTTCGCTGGGCGCACCATCGGGGCCGGGCGGACCGGGCATCCAGACCTCAACCAGACACTGCCGGCAAGCGCCGACCGGGTCCAGGCTGGGGTGGTCGCAGAAGCGGGGGATCTCGATCCCGGCCTCCTCGGCGGCGCGAATAATGAGCGAACCCTTAGGAACGCTCACCTCGATCCCGTCGATGGTGAGGGTGACCAGATCGGTCGCCTGAGTGGGCGTGGTGGTCATGCGGACACGCTCTCCTTGTCCGTGGCCCACAGCACGGCGGCCTGCGGGTCAAACGGGCACCCGCCGTGCTCGAGGTGGGCGAGATACTCATCGCGGAAGTGCTGAATGCTGCTGGTGACCGGTGAGGTGGCGCCATCACCGAGGGCGCAGAAGCTGCGGCCCAGGATGTTGTCGCTGATGTCGAGGAGCTTGTCGAGGTCGGCCTCGGTTCCCTGACCGTGCTCGAGGCGGTGCAGGATCTGGGCCAGCCACCAGGTGCCCTCGCGGCACGGGGTGCACTTGCCGCACGACTCGTGCTTGTAGAACTCGATCCACCGATCGACGGCGCGCACGACGCAGACGGTCTCATCAAAGATCTGCAGCGCGCGGGTGCCGAGCATGGACCCGGCGGCGCCGACCGACTCGAAGTCGAGCGGCACATCCAGGTGCTCGGCCGTGAACAGCGGGGTGCTGGAGCCACCAGGGGTCCAGAACTTGAGCTTCTTGTTGGGGTCGCGCATGCCGCCGGCCATGTCGAGCAACTCGCGCAGCGTGATGCCGAGCGGGGCTTCGTACTGGCCGGGGTTCTTGACGTGCCCGGAGAGGCTGAAGATGCCGAAGCCCGCAGACTTCTCGGTGCCCATGCCCTTGAACCAGTCCACGCCCTCGAGGATGATCCCGGGGACCGAGGCGATGGACTCAACATTGTTGACGCTCGTGGGGCGCGCATAGAGACCAGCGGCACCCGGGAACGGCGGCTTGCTGCGCGGTTGTCCGCGGCGACCCTCGAGGGAGTCGAGCAGCGCGGTCTCCTCGCCACAGATGTAGGCGCCTGCGCCAGCGTGCACGACGATGTCCACATCGATGCCGGTGCCGTGGATGTTCTCGCCGAGATGCCCTGCGGCATAAGCCTCTTCGACCGCACGCAGCAAGCGTCGGTAGACGTGCACGACCTCGCCGCGCAAGTAGATAAAGGCCTTCTTGCAGCCAATCGCATACGAACTGATCGCCACGCCCTCCAGGAGGACATGCGGGTTGGCCATCATGAGCGGGATGTCCTTGCAGGTGCCCGGCTCGGACTCGTCCGCGTTGACCACGAGGTAGCGCGCGTCACCGTCGGGCGGGGACATGAAGGACCACTTCATGCCGGTCGGGAAGCCGGCGCCACCACGACCGCGCAGCGCTGAATCCTTGACGGCGGAGATCACCGCGGCCGGTTCCATCGCGAAGGCCTTGTCCATGGCGCGGTAGCCGTCATGCTGCTCGTAGGTCGCCAGCGACCAACTCTGCTCGGCGTCCCAGAACTTGCTGAGAATGGGGGTCAGCTGGGTCATGCCTGCTCTCCCGTCGTGCGCTTGGAGCGGCGCTCTCGAGCGTCCGTGAAGCCTGCGGCCTTGGCGGCCTCCTCGGTGCGGAACCAGACCTCGGCCTTGGTCCGGCCGTACCACGGTGAGGTGGTGGTGTGGAAAAGCATCGAGTTGGCATTGCCCTTGATGTCCCAGCCCGCCGGACCGCTGCCATCGGCCGCGGGTTTGGCCGAGAACTCGCCAAATCCGCCGTCGGCGAAGTCGCCACGGTCGGCGGCGACCGCTGTTGCCGGCGCCTCGAAAAGCGTGGCCGGAGCGGATGCAGCCGCGGGGGCAGCCTTCTTCGGCGCAGCCGGCCCGGTGGCCTTCTTCGGTGCGGCCGGCTCGGTGGCCTTCGTCGCCGCAGCCGAGGGTGCCGGTGCCGCTGCGGACTGCCCACTCGGAGCGGTCCAACCGTTGGCATGGGCGACCTTCAGGCCGGCCAGGGAGGCCGGACCGGCGCCCACACCCTCGTCGGCGCGGCCGTCGAGGAAGCCCGCCAGGACGCGGCTCATCTCCTTGAAGGTAACCACCTTGGCCGGACCACGCGTCGGCGTGACGTCCTTGCCGGCCTGGATGTCATCGACCAGCGCGATGACCGACTCGGGGGTCTGGTTGTCGAAGAACTCCCAGTTGGTCATGACGACCGGGGCGTAGTCGCAGGCGGCATTGCATTCCACGCGCTCCAGCGTGATCTTGCCGTCGGCGGTGGTCTCGTCGTGCCCGATGCCCAAATGCTCCGAGACCGCCTTGAAGATGGCGTCCCCACCCATCACCGCGCACAAGGTATTGGTGCACACGCCGACGGTGAACTCACCATTGGGGTGCCGCTTGTATTGCGTGTAGAAGGTCGCCACGCCACTGACCTCAGCGGTGGTGAGGTCGAGCAACTCCGCGCACAACGCAATGCCGCGGCCGGTGACATAGCCGTCATAGGACTGCACCAGGTGCAGCATCGGCAGCAGGGCCGAGCGCTTGTACGGGTACCGGTCGATGATCGCCTGGGCATCCGCCCGAAAGGCCTGCTCGACGTCTGCGGCATACGCCTCTTTGGACTCCTCCTCCACGCGGAGGTGGCCCGAGGCCGACTGCAGACCGAAGTTTGTCGCCATCAGCGGTCGACACCTCCCATAACGGGATCGATGGAGGCCACTGCGACGATGACGTCAGCGACCTGGCCGCCTTCACACATCGCCGCCACGGCCTGGAGGTTATTGAAGCTCGGGTCCCGGAAGTGGACACGATACGGACGGGTGCCACCATCGGAGACGGCGTGGCACCCAAGTTCGCCCTTGGCGGACTCGACGGCGGCATACGCCTGGCCAGCGGGCACGCGGAAGCCCTCGGTAACCAGCTTGAAGTGGTGGATGAGCGACTCCATCGAGCTGCCCATGATCTCGCGGATGTGCTCTAGCGAGTTGCCCTGACCGTCGGAACCGACCGACAACTGGGCCGGCCAGGCGATCTTCTTGTCCTCGACCATCACCGGCTGCCCGTTCGTGGCATCCAACTTGTCGCAGGCCTGCAGGATGATCTTGAGGCTTTCGTACATCTCGTCGATCCGGATGCGCAGACGGTCATAGGCATCGGCGCCCGTGCGAGTCTTGACCTCGAAGTCGTAGCCCTCGTAGCCGCAGTACGGGTCGGCCTTGCGCAGATCATGCGGCAGGCCGGTCGAGCGCAATACGGGGCCAGTCATGCCCAAGGCCATGCAGCCGGTGAGATCGAGGTAGCCCACGCCGACAGTGCGGCCCTTGAGCAGCGGGTTCTCGTTGAGCAACATCTCGAACTCGCCCAGACCCTTGCGCAGCTCGCCGACGACCTCGCGGATCGTGCCGGTCATGCCCTCGGGCAGATCCTGGGCCACCCCGCCGGGGCGGATGTAGGCCATATTCATGCGCAGGCCCGTGACCGCCTCGAAGATCCGCAGGATGCGCTCGCGCTCGCGAAAGCCCACGGTCATGACCGTGGTCGCGCCCATCTCCATACCGCCGGTGCCGATGCACACGAGGTGGGAGTTGATCCGGGTGAACTCCATCATGAGCACACGGATGATGCTGGCGCGCTCGGGGATCTGGTCCGTGATGCCCAGGAGCTTTTCGATGGCCAGGCAGTATGCCGTCTCCTGGAACATCGGGGTGAGGTAGTCCATCCGGGTGCAGAAGGTCACGCCCTGAACCCAGGTGCGGAACTCCATGTTCTTCTCGATGCCGGTATGGAGGTAGCCGATGCCGGCGCGGGCCTCGGTAACGGTCTCGCCGTCAAGCTCGAGGATGAGCCGGAGCACACCATGCGTCGAGGGGTGCTGCGGGCCCATGTTGACCACGATGCGTTCCTCGTGGAGCGCGGTGGCCTCATCGACCAGGTCGTTCCAGTCGCCACCGGAGGCGTGGTAGACCGAGGCTCCGGTCTCAGTGTCAACGTCGTGCTGGGTCAGCTCGTGGGACGTGCTCATCAGCTGTACGACCTCCGCTGGTCCGGCGGCGGCACAGTGCCGCCCTTGTACTCGACGGGAATGCCGCCGAGGGGGTAATCCTTGCGCTGCGGGTGACCGGGCCAGTCGTCCGGCATGAGGATCCGGGTCAGCGACGGGTGTCCGTCGAAGATGATCCCGAACATGTCCCAGGTCTCGCGTTCGTGCCAGTCGTTGGCCGGGTAGACCGACACCAGCGACGGGATGTGCGGGTCGTCGTCGGGGCAGGTGACCTCGAGGCGAATCCGGCGGCTGCCGTTGGTGATCGAGACCAGGTGGTAGACCGCATGCAACTCGCGGCCGGCCTCGTGGAGGTAGTGCACGCCGGAGACACCGGTGCAGAGCTCGAAGCGCAGGGCTGGCTCATCGCGCAGCGCGCGCGCCACCGTGAGGATGTGCTCGCGGGCCACGAAAATGGTCATCTCGCCCCGGTCGACGACGACCTTCTCGATGGCCGCGTCGGCATCCGCTCCGCGGCTGGTCAGCGAGGCCACCAGGGCATCGGCGACCTGGTCGAAGTAGGAGCCATAGGGCCGGGGGCTCGCGCCGGGTAGCAGCGTGGGGGTGACCAGGCCGCCATAACCGGTGGTGTCCTGGCCCTTGGTGGCGCCGAACATGCCGTGGCGCTCACCGATCTTGACGGGGACTCCCCCGGCGTCGACCTCTGCCTCGAGGCTATGGCTGCGGACGATCTCGTCGCTCATGCGAGCAGGTTCTTCCCGGCGGGCGCAACCAGGTGCGCGGTGTGGTCGTGGGTAGGCGCCATCAGCGAGGTCGGCAGTGCACCGAGCGCGGCCTCCTCGGCGGCGCGGGCGGCTGCCACGCGGTTGACGCCCAGCTTGCTGCCCTGGATCTGCTTGTGCAACTCGATGATCGCGTTGAGCAGCATCTCCGGGCGCGGTGGGCAGCCCGGAAGGTAGATATCGACCGGGACGATGTGGTCCACGCCCTGGACGATTGCGTAGTTGTTGAACATGCCGCCACTGCTGGCGCAGACGCCCATCGAGATGACCCACTTGGGGTTGGCCATTTGGTCGTAGACCTGGCGGACGACCGGGGCCATCTTCTGGCTGACTCGGCCGGCCACGATCATCAGGTCAGCCTGGCGCGGGGTCGCACTGAAGCGCTCCATACCGAATCGGGCGATGTCGTAGTCGGGCGTGCCGACGGCCATCATCTCGATGGCGCAGCAGGCCAGGCCGAAGGTCGCGGGCCAGATCGAGGCCTTGCGCATGTACCCGGCAACATTCTCCAGGGTCGTGAGGACGAACCCAGCGGGCAGCTTCTCCTCGAGGCCCATCAGCGCTCCTTGGTCAGGTCAGTGCGCAGGCGCGCACACGGCATACACATCGACATGGTCAGTCCCACTCCAGACCGCCGCGCTTCCACACATAGGCGTAGGCGACGAAGACGGTGATGATGAAGAGGACCATCTCGACCAGGGCGAACAGTCCGAGTTGGTTGAAGGCCACCGCGAAGGGGTAGAGGAAGACCGACTCCACGTCGAAGATGATGAAGAGCATCGCGGTGAGGAAGTACTTAATCGGGACACGCCCGCCGCCCTGGGCCCGCGGTGTCGGCTGAATGCCGCATTCGTAGGCCTCCGCCTTGGCGCGGTTGTAGCGCTTGGGGCCGACGACGAGGCTGGTGCCGACCGAGAGCGCTGCGAACCCGAATCCGAGTGCGAGCAGGATGAGGAGCGGCACGTACGGGTTGGTCACGGCTCAATCCTAGGGGTCATCGCGGGTGTCTTTCCGCGCGGCCCGGCGGCCCCACGGGGTCGAGCGCCCGCGCTCGGCGTGATGCTTGTGAAATCTTTCACGAACAAGGTCGGAGTCTAGTCCTGTCGGCTCACGACCGCGACCTCCTCAGAGCGGTCGAATGCCGTGGTGCAAGGCCACGATCCCGCCGGTCAGGTTGCGCCAGCGCACCTGCTCCCAGCCGGCGGCGGTGATCCGCCCCGCCATCGCCCGCTGGTCAGGCCAGGCCTGGATGGATTCTGCCAGGTAGACGTACGACTCGGGGTTACTGGAGACCGTGCGGGCGATCGCCGGCAGCGAGCGCATGAGGTACTTGGAGTAGACCGTGCGGAAGGTGCCATTGGTCGGCTGGCTGAACTCGCACAGGACGAATCGCCCGCCGGGCTTGGTCACGCGATGGAACTCGCGCATGGCGGCATCCGGGTCGCTCACATTGCGCAGCCCAAAGCTCATCGTGACCACGTCAAAGGAGGCGTCGGCGAAGGGCAGGCGCATCGCGTCCGCGGCGGTGAAGGCCAGATCTGCCCGGCGCCGGTGGCCGACCCGGAGCATTCCCAGGGAGAAGTCTGCGGGCACGACGTCGATACCCTGGTCGGCGAAGGGCTCGCTGCTCGTGCCCGTCCCGGCCGCAATGTCGAGCACTCGCTCGCCCGGCAGCGCCGCACAGGCATCGAGCACGGCCCGCCGCCACAACCGGTCCTGACCCAGCGACAGCACGTCATTGGTCACGTCGTACTTGCTGGCGACATCGTCGAACATTGCGGCTACGTCGCGGGGGTCCTTCTCCAGGGAGGCGCGGCTCATGCGCGCCATCATCCCACCGCCTGCCCGTCGTCGCTGCCGCGCGGTCGTAGGCTGACCCCCGATGTCCACCTTCGCGAGTTCCTCGGCCGTGCCCACGACGCCCCTCGTCGTGCGCACCGTGTCCTGGGAGCTCGATGCCGCCGAGCGGCTCATTGACCTCTTGCCGGATGCGCCTGCCGCCTCGCTGACCAGCTGGGTTCGACGCGGTGACGGCTTGGTCGGCTGGGGCCGGGTCGCGAGCCACACGGCATACGGAGAGAACCGTTTTCGCGATCTCGAGGACTGGTGGACCGAGCTCAGCGGTAGCGCCATTGTCCGTGACGAGGTCGACCTGCCGGGTACGGGTCCGGTGGCCTTTGGGTCGATCGCGTATGCCGCTGGGTCGCCGCGCGGCGGCACCCTGGTCGTGCCCGAGGTCGTCGTGGGCCGCCGGGGCGGCCAATGCTGGGTGACAACCCTGAGTGTGGGCGAGCTTCCGGCTGCGCTACCCACGCTGCCAGCCGTCGAACCGCCGCTGCCACCACGTGATGTGCGTTACGCCGATGGCGCGCAATCGTCGACGGCCTGGGCTCAAGCAGTCGCCGAAGCAGTGGAGCGGATCACCGCGGGCCGGCTGGACAAGGTGGTCCTGGCGCGGGATCTGCTGGCGCAGAGCAGCGATGTCATTGACGTGCGTTGGCTGCTGCGACGCCTGGCCGATCGCTATGACACGACATGGACCTTCGCCGTGGACGGGCTCGTGGGGGCCACGCCGGAGCTATTGGTTCGCCGGGAGAAGGGTTTGGTCACCTCACGCGTGCTGGCCGGCACCATTCGCCGAACCGGTGATGACGAGCATGATCTGGCGCTGGCCGCGTCGCTGGCGCGCTCCTCAAAGGACCTCGAGGAGCACGAGTATGCGGTGCGCTCGGTGGCCGATGCGCTGGCGGCGCACTGCTCGTCGATGAATGTGCCCGAGTCGCCCTTCGTGTTGCACCTGTCCAATGTCATGCACCTCGCCACCGACGTCGCGGGCGTGCTCGTTGACGGGGCCTCGTCGTTGACCTTGGCAGCCTCATTGCATCCTTCCGCGGCAGTCTGTGGCACGCCGACGGCGGTCGCGGACGGGGTGATCAGCGAACTCGAGCACATGGATCGGGGCCGCTATGCCGGGCCGGTCGGCTGGGTCGACGCTGCCGGGGATGGCGAATGGGGCATAGCCTTGCGGTGCGGTGCAGTGGATCCCAGCGATGGCTCGCGGCTGCGGGTGTTCGCGGGCTGCGGCATTGTCGCGGGCTCTGATCCGGACGCCGAGGTGGCCGAGTCGGACGCCAAACTGGTGCCCATGCGCGACGCGCTGGCTGGCGCCTAAGCGGCCCAGGCCCCATACCGCTTGGTCCCACCCGTCACAACTTTCCCGCCGGATGCCGGAACCTTTCGCTAGGGGTCCCTTACAAGGGGCCGCCAGTGCAAGGTTCCGGCACCCGGCGGGAAAGTTGAGGCGCGAGGGGTTAGGAGAAGGGCGCCGGGGGTTAGGAGAAGGGGGCGCGGGCGTCGACGCGCACGGACTGCCGCCCGGCCCAACGCCATACTCGGGCCGCCCGATCGCGGTCCTCATCGGTGACCAGGTTCCCCATCCACCGCAGGGCCAGCGTCATCAGCCAGTCCGAGCGCATGCCGACGGGCCCGAGCGCAGTCAGCACCTTCGGCACGACGAAGACGCCGGCCAGCCGCCGGGCGATCGAGAATGCCTCGCCGTAGTGCTCGCGCAGGACACCGGGCCACGCCACGGACAGGTCCTCATCGAGCAGGCCCGCGACCAGCCGTCCGGTCTCCAGCCCGTAGTCGATGCCCTCACCATTGAGCGGATTGATGCACGCTGCGGCATCGCCGATGAGCGCCCAGTTCGCGCCCGCGACATGGGAAACCGCGCCGCCCATGGGCAGCAGCGCACTCGTGGGCATTCGGGGTTCGCCGCTCAGCCCGAAGTCAGCGCGGCGGGCGTCGGTGTATGCCGCCATCACCGGCTTGATCGCGATATCGGCCGGGTGCTTGGTGGTCGCCAAAGTACCGACCCCGACGTTCACCTGACCGCCACCGAGCGGGAAGATCCAGCCGTACCCGGAGAGGATCTCGCCCTGGGTGCCTCTTAGCTCGAGGTGACTGGAGATCCATGGGTCGTCGGACATCGCCGAATCGACGTACGAGCGGCCGGCCACGGCATACACGGTGTCCTTATGCCACTGACGGCCAAGGACCTTGCCGAGGCCAGAGCGGGCGCCATCGGCAACCACCAAGCGCTCACATTCGATCTCGAACGTCCCTGCGCCAGAACGGAAAGTAACCGCGCGAACCCTGCCAGCCTCGACTCGCGCGTCGATCGCTTTGGCGCCCTCTATGCCGTTCGCGCCGGCATCGAGCGCGGCACGTCGGATGCGCTCGTCCAGCTCGGTGCGCGGAACCGCCGAACCATGATCCGGGAGGCTGCCACCGGGCCAGGGAAGGGTCAGCGTCTGGCCGAAACCGTGCGCCCGCAGCCCTTGGTTGATCGTGTGGCCGCGGACCCACTCGCCCAGGCCCAGTGCATCGAGTTCCGCCATCGCGCGCGGGGTCAGGCCATCGCCGCAGGTCTTGTCCCGAGGGAAGGTCGCGGCGTCAGCGAGGGTCACCTCGCGTCCCGAGCGCGCCGCCCACGCCGCCGCCGCCGAACCGGCCGGGCCGGCACCCACGACGAGGACATCGGTGCGCTGCGGGGCTGGAGTCACCCGGGCATTCTCGCAAGCACTGGCCCCCTCGCCGAAATCCCCCCCTCGCCGAAATCGCCTCCAGACCCTCACCCCAGGTCATCACCCGGGGCGCGCCCCTCCCCCTCAGCGTCGGCATACATCCGCACCACCTCGCTGGCCAATGAACGCACCAGGTCCACGACCTCCGGGGGAGACACGATCCGCACTGCTCCACCGAAGCCGATGAGCTGTCCCACCAAAGCGCGAGCGCTCGTGCTGCGCACCGTAATCGCCAACGTGGTCGGCAACGTGGTCGGTACCGCCGATGACCCCTGCGCAGCACCCTCATCAAGAACCTGAACGAAGCTCAAGCGCGGCAGGATCGGCACCACCCACGGCTCCACCATGAGGTCGGCGACGACGGTCTCGGCCTCCCACGAGACCTCGAAGGTGTGCTCATCCCAGACCTCGGACACTTTGGCCTGCGGATCTGCCAGCGAGGGCTCCGAGAGAATCCGCGGGTCGCTCATCCGATCAATCCGGAACGTGCGGCGCCCGGACACGGTCTCGGCCACGGCATACCAGCGGTTCCCCTTCTCGACCAGGCCGATCAAAGACAGGTCTCGGGAAGATTCTTCGCCGGTGGCCTTGCGATAGCTCACGCGCACGACCCGTCGGCGCGCCAACCCCTCCTGAAGGGTCGCGATCACCCTCGACTCGGCCGTCGGGGCGTTCAGCGACCCGCTCCATCCCCGCCGGTCCCGATACACCTGGCCCTGGGCATCTTCGGCCACCGAACGCAGGGAACGGGGAACAGCGACCAGCAGCTTGCGCGCTGCGGCCTGAACACTGGGTGCGGCCGAGTCCTGCATGGCCATGGTGAGGAAGACTGCTCGTACTTCTGGCTCGTTCAGACCAGTGAGATCGGTGCGAGCACCATCGAGCAGCCGCCACCCACCGCCTCGGCCCGGAGAGGAGTACACGGGGATGCCGCTCATCGAGAGCGCCTCGAGATCTCGACGGGCCGTGCGCAGCGAGGTCTCCAGCTCCTCCGCCAGCTCGGCAGCCGTCACGGACCCCCGCCGTTGCAGGACCATCAGGGCGGCGATCAACCGGTCGGCGCGCATGCGGTCCAGATTGTCAGAAAAAGTGGCCAATTGGTGGCCACTTTGTACGGTTTCCTGGCAGACATGGACACCTTCGACATCCTGCGTCAGCATCTCGACTCCGCCTTCGACACCGCCGCCGGTGCGTATGCCGCCAGCTCAGCCACCGCCGCCACCGCCGCGACTCCGTGTACGGAATTCACCGTCGCGCAGCTGCGGGCACATCTCCTCGGGGTTGGCCTCCGGATTGCCGCGATGGGGCGCGGTGAACCGGCCCTGTCCGTCCCCAACACGGTCGAGGCCGCGGACGGTGACTATCAGAACGCTTTCGCCGCTGCGCGCGCCTCGGCTCGGGAGAGTTGGTCGGCACTTGAGGCCACGACCGGGATGGTCGCACCGTGGCGTGAGCTCTCGGCCGCTGACGCCGCCGGCATCTATGCCGCTGAACTCATCGTGCACGCGTGGGATCTCGCCACAGCGAGCGGCACGACGATCGAGGTGAACGACGCGGTGATCGCCACCAGCCAGGAGGCCCTCGAACGAGAGGTCCCGGTCGAAGGGCGAGCGGAACTCTGGGCGAGGTCCCGGGCCGACCTGCCCGAAGACTTCCCCTGGAGCGACCCCTTCGGCGAGGTCCCTCCGTTGTCCGGGGAGATCAGCGCTCTGGACCGCCTGGTCGCGACCTCGGGACGCGACCCCCGGTGGACGGCCGATCAGCCCAGCGCGTCGGCCACGGCCTGACGGAGAGCCGCATGAGCGGCTCGATGCCCTGATCGATCGACCGGTACCTCGAGCACGCTCAGGCCTCGTGGCCGCTCGGCCACGAGGCCTGAGAGCTGGCCAGGATCAGCGACCCGCTCATGACGCACCCCGTGGGCTCGGCAGAGCGCTGCCACATCGGTCCCGGTCGGGGTGCCGAAGATCCGCTCAAAGGTGTTCGCGCGCTCGGGCGCGCCGTGCTCGAGGAGCGTGAAGATGCCGCCGCCATCGTCATTCACCACGACGATGGTCAGGTCGGGGGCTGGCTCGCTGTCGCCCAGCAGTAGGCCGTTGGTGTCATGCAGGAAGGTCAGGTCGCCCAAGAGTGCGTAGGTCGGCCGGTCACCAGCCAGCGCCACCCCCGAGGCGGTGGACACCATCCCGTCGATGCCCGCGAGCCCCCGATTGGCCAGGACGACCAGGTCACGCGGTGTCGTCCGATCCAGCGTGAGGTCGAGGTCGCGGGCGGCAGTCGATGATCCCACCACCAGTGTCGACCCGCCGGGCAGGCTCCCGGAGACGGCCGCGGCGACGGACAGGCTTGTGCTCCAAGGGATTTCGGACGTGAGTGCGGCGATCCGCTCGCCGGCTGCTCGCCAGATCTCCCCCCAGGCGAGGTCGGCTTCCTGCTCGAAGTCTGCGCCCAGCGCGGTGAACGGGTGCACCTGCTCGGCGACATGGGAGGGGTCCGGCCAGTCTCCGCCCGAGTGCACCACCTCGACCCGCATGCCCGGCCGTCGCAGCAGGGCCGACACGGGGCGCGATAACGTCGGGCGGCCGATCACGATCACTCGATCTGGCACCGCCTTCGCCAGCCAGGCGTGGTGGGTCAGCAGCAACGGACCGCCGGGCAGCGCGCCCGGAGCGATCCGCCCGAAGGGCTCCGCAATGACCGGGTAGCCGCGACCGCGAGCCCACGCCAGCGCGGCCACGCTCTGCTCCGGTCGGGGCAATGAGCCCACGACGACCAACGTGCGCGCGCAATGCTCGATGGGCTCACCCGTCGCCCTCAGCGCGCCGGGCGCGCCGTCGACTCGTACCCACGGCCGATCGCCGTCTCGCCCAGCGAGGTCTGGCCCGAGGTCTGGCCGAGCGAGGTCTCGCTCGGCGAGGCCTCCCCCGGCGGCCTCCGGTGTCCCCAGAGCGTGAACCTCCACGTCCGGAACCAATGGATCCCGGAAGCCCACGTTGAGGTGGACCGGCCCGGGGATGGACCCGGTTGCCCCGGCCGCAGCGGCCAGCGCACGGCATACCGTCGACCGCCATGCCGAGTTGAGACCGTCCGCCGACTCGGGCGCCGGAAGGTCATACAGCCAACGCACGCCGACACCGAAGATCCCGGGTTGCACGGTGGTCTGGTTGGCCCCGGTCCCACGCAGCTCGGCCGGCCGATCGGCCGAGATGACGATGAGGGGGACCTGGCTGTGATGCGCTTCGAGCACCGCCGGGTGCAGGTTGGCCACCGCGGTGCCCGAGGTCGTGATCACCGGCACCGGACGCGCGCTGCCCAGGGCCAGGCCCAACGCCAAGAAACCCGCAGAGCGCTCATCGACCCGCACGTGCAAGCGCAGGCGACCCGCCGCCTCAGCCGCCGCCGCGGCATACGCCAGCGGGGCCGATCGCGAGCCCGGCGCGAGCACGACCTCACGCACTCCCCCGCGCACCAGCTCGTCGATGAGCACACTGGCGAGCGCGGTCGACGGGTTCACGTCGCGATTCTGCCATCGGTGAGACCTAGGCTGTGGCGATGCGGCATCACGAGCTCGTCATTATCGGTACCGGCTCCGGCAACTCGCTGATCACGCCCGAGTTGGCCGGCCTTGACATAGCGATCGTCGAGGAGGGCACCTTCGGCGGCACCTGCCTCAACGTTGGCTGTATCCCCACCAAGATGCTGGTCCTGCCCTCCGACCGGGTGCTCGACGCCGCCGCCGCGGCCCGCCTCGGCGTCTCGATCCCGACTCCGAACGTTGATTGGCCGGCCATAAGGGACCGGGTCTTTGGGCGTATCGATCCCATCGCGGTGGGCGGCGAGGAATATCGCCGCAGCGATCCGGCCATCACCGTGTATGCCGCCCGCGCGCGTTTCGTGGGGCTGCGCCACCTGGCGCTGTCCACGGGCGAGGAGATCACCGCGGACCGCATCGTGCTGGCGGCCGGTGGCCGCCCGGTCATGCTGGACGGGGTTCCCGGGCTGGATGCCGTCGATCCCGATAAGGGCGTGCACACCTCGGACACCGTCATGCGCATGGCTACCCTGCCATTCCGCATGGCCGTCATCGGCGGGGGTTTCGTGGCCTGCGAGTTGGCGCACGTCTTTGATGGCTACGGGGTGCAGATCACCCAGGTGCATCGGGGGGCGGAGTTGCTCTCCAAAGAGGAGTCCGAGGTCCGCACCGCCTATACCCAGATCACCGCTGAGCGCTTGGACCTGCGCACCTCCACCCACGTGGTCCAGGCCGAGCGCACCGGCGATGTCTGGCAGCTGACCCTTGAGGACAGCGGCGGGCAGCGGAGCGCGCTCGAGGTCGATGCCGTACTTGTCGCCGTTGGCCGGCGCCCGAATAGCGACTGGCTGAACGCGCCCGCCGGTGGCATCGAGGTCGAACCCGACGGGCGGGTGGCCGTCGACGAGCACTTGCGCACCTCGGCTGACGGGGTCTGGGCTTTGGGCGATATCTGCTCGCCGCACCAGCTCAAACACGTGGCCAACTTCGAGGCTCGAATCGTCGCGCACAATCTCGCAGTCGACCTGGGACGCCTGGCTGGGCCGCCGCGTCGACTCGACAACAGGCCCGTGCCGCACGCGGTTTTCGGGCACCCACAGATTGCCGCTTTCGGCCCGACTCGGGCGGCGTTGACGGCCGCCGGCGCCGACTTCGTGAGTTACACGCAACGGGTGGGCGACACGGCATACGGCTGGGCGCTGGAGGACGAAGTCGGCTTCCTGACCGTCCACGCGAGCCCTGATGGGCAGATCCTCGCCGCCCATTGCCTCGCTCCGCAGGCGTCCACGCTGATCCAACCCCTGATCCAGGCGGCATCCTTCGGGCAGCGTGCGCACGAGGTGGCCCGCGGCCAGTATTGGATTCACCCCGCGCTGGCCGAAGTGGTCGAAAACGCCCTGCTGGGCCTGCCGCTGGCTGGCGCCTAGGGCAGTACACCTAGGCCTCGGCCGCTGCCTTGATCGCGGCCAAGGTGCGCTTCATGTCTGCGCGCAAGGTGTCCTGAAACTGCGGGACGCCACCCATGAAGCGGTTCTCGAGGCTCAGGGCTCGATCGCTTACGCCCTGCGGCGCCTCCCTGCGCTGCGTCAGCGTGACCTGGCTCGGCTCGTCATTGCTCAGGGTGAATGACCAGACCACCTTGTTGTCCCTGATCCGCCACGCGAACCGGCGCCCGGGCTCACGCTCGACGACCTGGGACCTGGTGGGCCACACCAGCACGCCGGCGCGGTTGATATTCAGATAGCGACTGCCGACAGCGGAATCATGACCCCGCCGCTGGATCACACGCCACACCTGAGGACTCCATCGCGGCATCAGGAGTGGGTCGCTCACCAAGGACCAGACGCGCTCAGGTGACGCCTCGATCGCCACCGATGCCTCCAAGAGCGGGTCGAATTGGTCGGCGAGGACCCGGGGATCGGTACTCATCGTGACTCCTTCATTGGTTACTGTACTAAGTACAATACGCTGATAGCGTACCTGCCATGGACACGGAGGTCGCGGGACACAGTTCGCGTGCACCGCGCAACACCCTCAGCCTTGCTTCGGTGGTTGCCGCCGCGGTGGCCCTAGCCGATGACCACGGGCTGGACGCGGTCACCATCCGGGCGCTCGCCGGGCGGATGGGGGTCACTCCGATGGCGATCTATCACCACGTCCCGAGCAAGGCCGACTTGCTCGATCGAATCGTCGACGCCGTGTACGAGCAGATTGCCCGGTCTGACTCAGCGGGTCCTTGGCGGACGCAGCTGCGGGACCTGTCCGTCTCCACACGCCGCGTCCTGGTTCAGCACCCCTGGGTCGTGGCCATGGTCGGTCCGCGCACGAGTCCCACGAGGCACGCCACCATCGCTCATCACGAGAATGTCCTGGCCACATTGGCCCGCGCAGGGGCCGAACCCAGGCAAGCGATCATGTCGGCGCTACTCCTTGATGCCTTCGTGTGGGGCTTCGTCGTGCAGGAGTTGAGCATGCCGAGCCCGGCGATGTCCACCGATCTGCCCGACGACGCCCGCCATGCGCGTGCAGCCCTGCGGACCCTCGAGCAGGAGGTGGGACTCCTCGATCGCGCCTTCGCGGAGGGCTTGGACCTCGCCCTCGACGGGATTGCCGCCCGCTTGGCCCAGCCCACAGTGCGGTCCTGAAGCCGATCACCGCGGCGGACCTGACGCCCATCACGTCGTTCGCCCCTGCCACGCACGCTCCATCCGCAACTCGCTGATCCACGCGGGCTGATCGCGAGTCGGGAAGAACCGATCCACCCCGGCCAGCCACGCTGATACGTCCGCGGACACCGGCCAGCGCGTCAGCCCGCTGGCCGTCAGCGCGTATCCCCGGCTGTCATGTGCCGACTCGATCCCCTTGGGTACGGGCGCGCGAATCGTCAGCCAACTCGGACCGCCGGGATTGGCGCGCAGGTCGAGCTCGGGAACCAGGTCACCGGCGTGCTCAAGCGAGAGCACGTGGACGGTCGGCGCCGGGGTGAAACCTGCGACCGGCGACCCGGCCGTCACGACATGGGTCACGTCGTGACGAGCGACAAAGCTCCGATCGGCTGCCAGGGCCATGGCGAGGATCCCGCCCTGCGAGTGACCGACCAGCAGGACCGGATCGCGGGCCGTGCCGCGCCCGGCCAGTGCCTGGGCGCGCTCCAAAGCGCCCGCGACCGCTCGGGCCGCGACCGTCCATTGGCCCGCCATGGCCAGCAGGTCAGTGGTGACGTCGAGGGGATTGCTGCCCGCCCGAGGGTCCCAGGATTGAGTACCGGGGATGAGGACGATCCAGGTCGTCGCGCCGTCGGGCTGAGGCACCCCGACCACGCGCACCCGACCATCCTGCTGTGCTCCCAGATCAGAGACCGCCGCCAAGGCCTCACCCACCGACGTAGGCGCTCGCCCCGAAGGCGCCAGGTCAACCAGCCCGGGCATCCGCGTGCCTTCGGTGAGCAGGCCCGCCCCGGATGCAAGCTCGGCGAGCGCATGGAGCGATCGCCGCACGCCCAGGTCTGCTTCGCGGTATGCCGCCGCGGCCGCACGGACAGCGGCCGCTACGGCATGCAACTCGAGCGAGGCGCGGGCACGGTCGACCCAGAGGTGGGGCGGCACCTGCGCCCAGCTGGGGCGCAAAGCCGCCGATAGCTCGTCATGCTCGGTCGCGAATCCCTCGATGACCTGGGCCATCAGATCCAAGGTCGTCGGGTCGGCGGCACTCTGCATGGCTTATCCACCGACGTCCGGATGCCAACGCAGGCCATCCGCTGCGGCCCGGTGCGCGGCCGCAAGGTCGATCAGCAACCCGCGCACACCCCACACATGCCGCTCACACTGCTCGGCCGCCCAGCCTCGCCAGCCTCCGGTATCCATGCCGAGCAGCCGGCCAGCAGTCTGCTCAGCGGCCCCAGCACAACGCTCGTGCAGAGCAGCCAGGGCGGATAGTTCGGTCATGCCTGCACCCTGCTCCGCCCCACCGACTCCCCCACCTCCATCCGCCCGCCGTTGTGGATGGCCGTGGGGCGCGCGGGCGGATGTGGATCGGCCCTCCCCGCACGCCGATCGAATCAGCCGGAGGTATCTGCCACCCAGGACTGCACCGGGGTGCGATCGGTCAGGCAGAACTCACGGCCGCAGGGGTCGGTCAGCACGGTCCAAAACGAGCGGCGCACCACCACCGCGGCACCAGCCTCGACGCAACGCTCCTCACTCACAGCGCGGTCCAGGCAGGCAAGGTCGACGTGAGCCCGCACCGCGCCGTCCTCCTCGCCCAAACGCTGGAAGAGCAGCCGCAGCGGCATACCCTCGGGCCGGCGCAGGTACGAGAACTCAGGCACATCGGATTGAGCCCATTCCCAGCCGGTGAGGGACTCCCAAAAGGCGGTCTCCGCGGCATACCGGCTGGACGGGACATCGAGGCACACCTGGTCCAGCAGGTCGCTCTCCCCCACGCGAACCTGGCGGGACTGGCCGCCCACGTGAGTCAGGCAGAAGACGAATCCCCCCGGCGAGCGCAGCACGACGTAACCGTCCTCGCCGTGCTCGGCGATCACCGTGGCACCGAGCTCGCGCGCCGTGGCAGAGGCCGCCCGGGGATCGTCAACGTCCAGGTCCAGGTGTATGCCGCCCGCGCCCTGCGCGACCGACTGCACCTTGATCCATGGGTCACCGGTCGCGGGGATCAGGGTGGCGAACTCGCCGTCCGCGCCTCTGCGTGCCGAGGTCGTCGAGCGGGTGACCGCCGACCAGAACGCCCAGGAACGCTCGGCATTCTCGCGAGGGGTGTCGAGGAACGCCCAGAGCCACCGAACTCCGACCGGCCCGGTCATCAGCCCACGCTGTCCAGGATGGCGAGCGCGCCCTCGTAGCACGCCGCAACGCGCTCCCGCCACCACGCCTGGCGTTCCTCGGGCGCGCTCAACGCGTCGAGCAACAGGGGGTTGGCCGACACCGGACGCACCACGATCTCGCCGTCCACGGGAACCAGCGGGGAGCGGGTCACGTCGGCGGCGAGCAACTCGACCGTGCCGAGACCGCAGTCGTGCTCGAGATGCGGCAATGCCCCGGCCAAGGCCACCCCCGCGGCCATCCCGACGCTGGTGTCCAGTGAGGAGGACACCACTGCCGGCAGGCCGCTCTCGGCCACGATGGCCAGCGCGCGACGAACTCCGCCCAGCGGGGCAGCCTTGATGACCAGCAGGTCCGCGGCGCCCTCGCGAGCAACCAGGAGCGGATCCTCGGCCTTGCGAATGGACTCGTCGGCGGCGATGGGGGTGTCAATCCGCATGGCCGCGAGCAACACCCGCAGCTCACGCAGCTCCGGCACACTCGCGCACGGCTGCTCGGCATACTCCAGGCCGAAGCGGGAGAGCGAGCGCAAGGCCTCCAGGGCCTGGGTCAGCGACCAAGCGCCATTCGCGTCGATCCGCAGCCACACGTCGGGGCCGACCGCGGCCCGCACCGCGGCGACCCTGGCGATGTCATCGGCCAGGCTCTCGCCGGGTTCGGCCACCTTGACCTTGACCGATTCACAAGGACCGAAGAGGTCCAGGATGGCCGGCACCTGCTCGGGGGCGACGGCGGGCACGGTGGCATTGATGGGGATCACGTCCCGCACCGGCTCCGGCCAGCCCCACCAGCCGGCCTCGATGGCGCTGGCCAGCCAGGCAGCCGCCTGCTTCGGCGGGTACTCCAAGAAGGCACCGAACTCCCCCCACCCAGCTGGGCCCTGGACGAGCGCGAACTCCCGCTCGGTCACACCGCGAAAGCGCGTGCGCAGAGGCACCGTCACCACGTGCAGGCCGTCGAGGACGGCATCCAACTCGGGAAGTGGCGCGGGCGGCATACGCACAACCTATCCGGCCCACGCCCGCACTAGGCTGGTATGCCGTGAGTGCACTTTCCGGTGTCAGCCAGACCTTCGATCCGCACGCGTGGGATGTGGTGGCGGGCTTCGAGGATCTGACCGATGTGACCTACCACCGTGCGCGTGGGGTGGGCTGTGTGCGGGTGGCCTTCGACCGGCCCGAGGTGCTCAACGCCTTCCGCCCGCACACGGTCGATGAGCTCTACCGGGTGCTCGATCATGCGCGACGCACACCGGACGTCGGGGTGGTCCTGCTGACCGGTAATGGGCCGTCCCCACGGGAGGGATCCTCGGCGTCCACGGCCGGCTGGGCCTTCTGCACCGGGGGCGACCAACGGATCCGGGGGCGCTCGGGATACCAGTACGCGGCCGATCCGAGCGGGGATGCCTCCGCGGAGGGGATCGATGAACTGCGGGTCAAGGCCGAGGGCGGGCGGCTGCACATCCTGGAGGTGCAGCGGCTCATCCGCACCATGCCCAAGGTCGTGATCGCGCTGGTCAACGGGTGGGCGGCCGGTGGCGGGCACTCGTTGCATGTCGTGTGCGATCTGACCATGGCCTCGCGCGAGCATGCCCGGTTCAAGCAGACCGATGCCGATGTGGGGTCTTTCGACGGCGGCTACGGGTCGGCATATCTGGCCAAGATGGTCGGGCAGAAGTTCGCCCGCGAGATCTTTTTCCTGGGCCGGGAGTATTCGGCCGAGGACATGCACCGGATGGGTGCGGTCAATCTTGTGGTGGATCACGCGGACCTTGAGCGCGAGGCGCTCGTGGTGGCGCGCGAGATCATGGGCAAGTCCCCGCAGGCGCAACGGATGCTGAAGTTTGCGTTTAACCTGCTCGACGACGGGCTGATGGGGCAGCAGGTGTTTGCCGGTGAGGCGACCCGGCTGGCGTACATGACCGATGAGGCGGTCGAGGGCCGTGATCAGTTCCTTGAGAAGCGCGACCCCGATTGGTCGCCCTTCCCCTGGTACTTCTGATTTGGGGTTGCTGACCGGACCTACTCGACGGTTGTGGTCTTCCTCGACGGATATTTCCGTCGAGGAAGCGATCTGGCGTTGCCCCAAATACCGTCCGCCTGCGACGCAGCCCCCGCCCTCAGTACGACGCAAGCACCCCCTCAGCGGGGAAGGAATACCCTCCCAGTCTCCCCAAGCGAAGCCGGTCGGAGGCCACGCGCCCGCTGACACCCGTCGGCGCGACGCCATCCCAGCCATGACAGGCTAGCCACTATGAGCCGACGCGCCCCCGGGTGGATCCCCAACCAGCACGGCGCCTGGGCCATGCTCGCCACCCCCCTGCTCGTCGGCATCCTCGCCAGCCGCCCCACCTGGGCGCACCTACCGCTCACCGCCTTCTGGTTCCTCGGCTACTTCGCCTTCTTTGCCGCCGGCCTGTGGCTCAAGGCCGCCCCCACCCGACGCGCCCGCTACCTACCCCCGCTCCGCACGTATGCCGTCGCGGCCGCCGCCCTCGGCGCGCTCACCCTCGCCCTCGAAACCCGCCTGATCCGCTGGGCACCGCTGTTCGTGCTCCCCATGAGCGTCGGCCTCTACGCGAGCAAGGTCAGGGATGAGCGCAGCCTCTGGAGTGGCCTGACCACCGCAGCGGGCTCCTGCCTGATGACCCTGGTCGCCTACGACGCGGGCCACGGAGTCGACTGGACGCGCGCGTGGCTGCTCACCGGCATCCTCACCGCCTACTTCGCGGGCACGGTGTTCTACGTCAAGACGATGATCCGCGAGCGCGGCGAAGCCGGCTACCTGGCGGCCTCCATCGCCTTCCACGCGCTCGCGACCATCGCCATGCTGTGGGTTCACCCCGCCCTGGTCGCGCTCTTCGCGCTGCTCACGGCCCGAGCCGCGATCGCCCCCCGATTCGCGCTCAGCCCCAAGCTCGTCGGCATCGGCGAGGCCTTCGCCACCGTCGCCATGGCCGCCACCGCCCTGATCGTCACCGGCTGACGGAGTTTCGCCCACACGGCACCTCGGGCAGACTCCTCCCATGATGCTGGAGCAGTTGGCTGTGCCCCCAGGGCCGGACGCCGTCGATCTGCTCCCCCGCCTGCGAAGTGCCCTGGCCGGCGGCGCCCCCATCGCCCCGTATGCGGCGACCGGCCCATGCCCCCCGCTTCCCCCGTATGCCGAAAGCGACCTGCCCGACGACCTCGCTGTCGTCGTCGGGACCAGTGGATCCACGGGCACCCCGAAGCGCGCCCTCCTCAGCACCCGGGCACTGACCGCCAGCACCTCGGCTACCCACGCCCGATTGGGCGGGCCAGGCCAATGGCTACTGACCCTGCCGGCCCACCACATCGCCGGACTGCAGGTCCTGCTGCGTTCACTCATCGCAGGCGCCAGTCCGGTCTTCTTGGACCACAAGGCGCCAGGCTTCTCCACGAGCGCCTTCATCGAAGCCGCCGAACGCCTGGATCCCGGACAGCGGCACTACACCTCCCTGGTCCCCACCCAGCTCCTGTCCCTGCTCGACGAGCCCAGGGCCCATGCCGCGCTGCGCGCGTTCGACGCGATTCTGGTCGGCGGCGCCGCCCTCCCGCTGGCCATGCGGCGCCGCGCGGATGCCGCCGATGTCGCCGTGGTGGCCACCTATGGCATGAGCGAGACCAGCGGTGGCTGCGTGTACGACGGGATCACCCTGCCGTGCACGCACCTCGCCTTCGACGACGAGGAACGGATCTACCTCGGTGGGGCAACAGTCGCCGATGGCTACCTGGGTCGCCCCGATCTCACCGAGGCCGCCTTCGGTACCGACGAGGATGGCCGACGCTGGTTCCGCACCGATGACATCGGCCGCCTCGGCGAGGACGGTCAGTTGCGCGTCGACGGCCGGGTCGATGACCTCATCATTACCGGCGGGCTCAAAGTGGCACCGCGCATGGTCGAGGAGGCCATCCTCTTGCACGTGCATGGTGTGCGCGAGGTCGTCGTGGTCGGCGCCCAGGACCCCCACTGGGGGCAGGCCGTGAGCGCACTGATCGTGCTCGACCCTGCAGGGCTCGTCCGCACCCTCACGGCCAGCGACGTGCGAGCCGCGCTGCGCGGCATCCTCCCCGACTATGCGCTGCCCCAGCGAGTGCGCACGACGGACCGCATTCCGCAACGGGGGCCCGGGAAGCCCGACCGGCGCACGATCATCACCGCGTTCTCCATGGGAGAATGAGCGCGTGCTCAGGGTCCTGATGGTGGTCGTGCCGCTGGCCATGGCGATCTACGCCATGGTCGACTGCGTGCAAACCGACGAGGACGCGGTCAAGGGCCTGCCCAAGGTCGTCTGGGTCTTCGTCATCCTGCTCTTCCCCATTGTCGGCTCCATCGCCTGGCTGATCGCCGGACGCCCGAGCCCGCTGATCGGTGGCCCCGCGGGGAGCCGACCCCGATTCCGTCAGCCTCGTCAGCGACCGCCTCGCGGACCCGACGACGACCCCGACTTCCTCAAGGGCCTGTAGGACCGCGATGGCGACTCCTTCTCAGTGGGTGCATGGTGCCCGCCCCCGCACCCTGCCCGCGGCCGTCGCGCCCGTCCTCGTGGGGACCTCGGCTGCGGTCCTCGACGGCCGCTGGCACCTGGGTTTGGCGCTGCTGGCGCTGGCCGTCGCACTCGCGCTGCAGGTGGGCGTCAACTACGCCAATGACTACTCCGACGGCATTCGCGGCACCGACGAGGTCCGCCATGGCCCGGTGCGCCTGGTCGGTCAGCGCCTGGCCGAGCCGGCCGCCGTCAAGCGGGCCGCCTTCGCTGCCTTCGGCGTTGCGGGCGTCGCTGGCCTAGCCCTGGTTGCCCTCGCGGGCCACTGGTGGTTGCTGGCCCTGGGCGCGCTCAGCGTCCTGGCCGCCTGGCGGTACACCGGCGGCGAGAGCCCGTACGGTTACCGCGGCCTGGGCGAGGTGTACGTCTTTGTCTTCTTCGGCCTGGTCGCCACGCTGGGCACCGAATACACCCAAGCATCCCGGATCAGCCTCTTCGGCGTCTTCGGTGCGATCGCGATCGGGTCGCTGGCATCGGCGATCCTGGTCGCCAACAACCTGCGCGATATCCCCACCGACACGGTGGCCGGCAAGCGCACCCTCGCGGTGCGACTGGGCGATCGGCGGACCCGTCTGCTGTATGCCGTATTGCTCGGCATTCCCTTCGTCGCCCTGGCCGGCATGGCGTGGGTGTCGACGCCCTGGGCCCTGCTCGGGCTGGCTGCGGTCGTGCCTGCCTGGGGCTTGGTGCGCATCGTCCGCTCAGGATCCAGCGGCCCGGGCCTCATCCCGGTGTTGGCCGGCACCGGCGTGACCGAGATCGGCTATGCCGCTCTGGTCACCCTCGGCGTCGCCGTGGCGGCCCTTCAGCGATAAGTCTCGGGCTCGCTGTCGTCCCCCGGCGCCAACCCGACCTCGGCGTCCTCGGCAGCTTCGTCGCTGACCCCGCGACGCCGGTTCGCGCGCCGCTCGAGGCGGGCGGCCAACTGAGCGCTGTACTCCTCGCGCATCCGCCGCAGACCGAACCATGAAATCACCATCGAGATCAGCGCCGAGCCCACCACCAGCATGACCATCTCGTCCCGGTCTCGCAGGCCGAGGAGCCAGAGCAGGAGGAGGCAGCCGAGGAAGATCAGCGTGCGCAGGAGCGTGTAGCGAAACATGTCGATGCCTCAGCGGTGACTAGGAGATGCCGGAGTACGAGTGCTGGCCGACGAACCACATGTTGACGACCGCGTAATTGATGATGATGCAGGCAAAACCCGCGACCGCGATCCAGGTGGCGGCGCGACGGCTCACGCCAGTGGTGGCCCGCGCGTGCAGGTAAGCGGCATAGACCGCCCAAATCACGAAGGTCCACACCTCCTTGGGATCCCAGTTCCAGTAGGCGCCCCATGCCTGCCGGGCCCAAATAGCACCTGCGATCAGGGTGAAGGTCCACAACGGGAAGGCCACGATATGCAGCCCGTACGCGAGCTTTTCGAGCGCCGGCCCGTCCGGCAGGCGGCGCAGGAAGCCCAGCTTCCCGGTCAGCGGCACCCGGTCCTTGATCAGATAGATCAGCGCGATCGAGGCCCCGATACCAAAGAGGGCAACCGAAAGCGTCGCCACGGTGACATGGATAGCCAGCCAGACCGACTTCAGCGAAGGCATCAGCTCGGCAGCATCCGTGTACCAGACCGTAATGGCCAGCCCGAGGGTCAGCAGGACGGGGGTCACCACGAACAGGCCGAGCCAGCGCAGGTCCCGTCGCGTTGCCCACCCGCAGTAGACCAGGAGGGTGAACATCGATCCGACGATGGCGAACTCATACATATTGCCCAGCGGCCAGCGATGCACCTCAGCCACTCGCAAGAGCACGCCCAGCACGACCAATGCGGTCCCCAGCAGGGTCAGCATCCAGGCCATACCCGCGGCCTTGCGGGCGCCAGCCGGCTCGACCCAGACCTCCTCGACCAGATTGCCCCAGCCGCAGTCGATGGCCCCACCGGTGAGGGTGCTCGCGCTATCGCCAGCAGCAATGCCGACACCGGCGTCGGTGCCGACGGCGCCGACCTCAGCGCCCACCGGGACCAGTTCGCGCTCTTGAGCCTGCTCCTTGGCCGGCATCAACCGGGCCAAGTGCACGGCATACAGGATCATCGCCAGGGTGAGCACGGCCATGGCGGAGTAGATCGAGAGGTTCGAGTACGTCGCGAGTGTCTGGTCGGTCATGGCGTCCTTGGTAGTCGTGCGAGGATCTGCGCAATCTCGTCGGCGATCCCATCGTCATCGCCCTTGCCGAGGCCACCGACGGACACCAGACTACGACCCTCATCGGCAGTGACTCGAACGAAGACCCGGCGCCGCCGGATCACCAGCGAGGCGACCAGGCCCGCCAGGGCGAGCAGGGCGCTGACCAGGGTGAGCGACTTACCGGGGTCGGTGCGGATCGAGAAGCCCGCAAAGCGCTCGACCCCGTCGAAGGTGATCGAGCCGCGGCCACCGGGGAGTTGCGCCGTGTCCCCGACCTTGAGCCAGAGACGCAACGGCTCTTTGGTCTTGTCATCGACCAGTTGCTTCATCCCCGAGGTGTCCAAGCTGTAGACCGATTGCGGGTTGGCGTTGGGGTAGAGCTCACCTTCGTATGCCGTGAGCACCAGACCCGGGTCGAGCAGATCTGGGAAGAGTGAGCGCGGGCCCTGCTCATCGATCGTGCCCGTCGGCAGGAAGAAGCCGGAGAACCCCAGGTCGCCACCGGCCCGGAGCACCTTGATCGCCCCACTGGACTTGTAGAAGTTGTCCATGGGCAGGAAGGGCGTGGAATCCCGATAAACCACCGTGCCATCGGCGTCGCGGACGGTCACCTTGGCCGAGTACCCATTGCCCAGGAGGAAGACCGTGCCATTGCCGGTCTCCAGCGGCCCGTTGACCTTGACGATCTCGGTTCGAGGCGTTCCACCGTCGGGGGTGAACGTGGTCGTCGCCGTGAAATCTCGCGGCATACCGAACTGGCCACGGCCCTGCACCTCGGACTCGAAGGTGACATCCATGCTGTCCAGGCGCACGGTGTACGGGGTCAGCGCGGTGGGGTCAACCCAGGGGCCCGGGCTGAAGGTGTCATAGCGGATCAGCGTGTTGGCGAAGGTTTGTCCGACCGGGACGATGACATCGCCACGCCAGCCGAAGAGGTATCCGCTGGCCACTCCGATGATGACGCCGATCAGCGCCACATGGAAGACCAGGTTGCCGGCCTCGCGCAGGTAGCCCTTCTCGGCACTGAGCGTGCTCTCGTCATGGGCATGCACGCGGTACCGCTTCGCGCGCAGGGCCGATCGCGCTTCGGCGAGTGCCTGCTCGGGCGGGAGGTCGACCTCGGCGGTGGTGTGCGCGGAGAGTCGCTCCAGCCGCCGGGGGGCCTTGGGCGGGGCAGAGCGAACCTGATGCCAGAGGATCTTGGTCCGGGGAAGGACACACCCGATCAGCGAGATGAACAACAGCAGGTAGATCGCCGAGAACCACGGCGATGCGTAGACCTCGAAGAATCCCAGCCGATCCAGCCAGGGGCCGGCGGTGGGGTGATCGGCGATCCACTGGGCGGTCCGGGCCGAGTCGAGCGAGCGTTGCGGGAAGGTCGAGCCAGGCACCGCGCCCAGCGCAAGCAAGAGGAGGAGGAAGAGCGCGGTTCGCATGCTCGTCAACTGACGCCACATCCAGCGCAGCCAGCCCACCACACCGAGTTGGGGCTGAGTGGGAGCACTATAGGTCACAAGACCACCTCGAAACCACCGACGAGCTCGGTCTGAACCCAGGTCATGAGGGACTGCCACGCCCCGGTCACCATGAGCACCCCGAGAGTGAGCAGGAGAGTTCCCCCCGCGAGGTGGATTGCACGCTGATGCCGCCGGAGCCAGGCGGTCACCGGGGCCGACCGCTCGGCGAGGGCCGCAATGAGGATGAAGGGCAGCCCCAGACCAAGGCAGTAGGCGAGGGCCAGAATGACCGCCCGGCCGGTGCTCGGTTCGGTGGTCGCCGAGAGGGCCAGCACCGCCGCCAGCGTCGGGCCGGTGCAGGGCGACCAACCGAGCGCAAAGACCGCACCCAGGAGCGGCGCTCCGGCGAGCCCAGCCCGGGGGCGCCACGTGATGGCGACCTCACGTTGCGAGCCGACGCCGAGGAAGACCAGGGCTAACGCGATGACGACGACTCCCCCGACCCGCATCAAGAGATCGCGGTGCTCGATGAGGGCACTGCCGATACCGGTGATGAAGATCGAGAGCAGGATGAACACCGTGGCGAAGCCGGCCACGAAGAGCCCCGTGCCCAGGACGCTCCGTCCTCGCGACGATGTCCCGGACAACCCGCCGACAAAACCTAGGAAGCCGGGGACCAGCGGCAGGACACACGGGCTGGCGAATGACACCAGGCCAGCGAGCGCGGCTACGAGCAGGGCCAGCGGCAAGGCCCCCGACGTGATCGTCTCGCCAGCCCCCGCACTGATCATGATGGCTCGGCCGCGACGTCGTCGACCAGCCCGCTCAACACCGACTCCTGCACGGCGCCGCCGATCCGAGCGGCGATCCTGCCCTCTCGATCGAGCACCAAGGTGGTCGGCACGGTCGGCGCCTTACCTTGCAGTTTGAGGATGAGCACGCCGGACTCGTCCGTGAGGCTCGGGTAGCTGACCTTGGCCTTGGTGACCAGGGCCGTGCCGCGTTCGGCGCTCTCACGGAAGTCGATGCCCACGAATTCGACGGGAGCCTTGGCGGTCTGCAGGTCGCTCCAGACCTTTTGCAGGGTCGGCATCTCGGCAACGCAGGGCGGGCACCACGAGGCCCAGACATTGATCACGACGACCTTGCCCCGGCGGTCCGCCAGCGACCAGCTCTCGCCGGTCAGCGTGGTACCGGAGAAGTCCACCGGCGCCCCACGGTCGGCAATGGCGAAGGTCTGGTAGCTCCCGTCTCCGGAGACATAACCCTTCTGATCACCCGACTTTGCCTGGGCGGCAACGGAGTTCGGGTCATCCGAGCAGCCCACGAGCATGGTCGCAGTCAGCAGGCCTGCGCCGAACCAGGCGGCATACAACCGCCGTGAAGGCTGCGTCATCAGGCACCCGCACCCGAGCGCGCCAGCGGCAACAGCGCCGCGGCCGGCTCGCTATAGGACAGCGACAACAGGTCATCACCGAGGAACGTGAGCGAGGTCAGCGAGGCCAGGGCGCACTCGCGGCGAGCCGGATTGTGCAGGAAGGGCCGGCCCTCGATCCGCAGGCGCGCATTCCAAATGGGTGACTGGTGGCTGACGATCACAGCCTCATGGCCTTCGGCCGCCTTTCGCGCATCGGCGATGGCGACCAACATCCGGGCCGCGACGGCGGCATAGGGCTCCCCCCAGGAGGGTCGCGAAGGATTCCACAACTTGGGCAGCAGGCGTGGGTGCCGCAGCAGTCCTCGACCGCCAGCCACGGCCAGGCCCTCGAAGTCATTGCCGGCCTCGATGACCCGCTCGTCGAGCGTGACCGGCAACTCGAGCAGCGCGGCGAGCGGGGCGATCGTTTCCTGTGCCCGCTCAAGCGGGCTGGACACGAGGTGGACGATGTCGTGATCGGCGAGGTGGGCCGCGACCACCTGGGCCATCTCGTGGCCCAGTGCGGAGAGATGGAAGTCGGCAAGCCGGCCGTAGAGCACTCCGTTGGGATTGTCGACCTCCCCATGACGTAGCAGGTGAACGACGGTGCGGGGCGCCGGGTCAGCCTGGGGTGCCTGGGTCATGGAGGGATTCTCGCAAATCTTCCTGAGTCTCTCGGACACCCCCCGTCGAACTGGCCGCAGGCCAACCGCGAAAGGTCAGCGCGGTTTGGGCAGACCGGCCGTCGCGCTCTGGGCATAGGCCTCGCGCACGGTGTGCATGACCCGACCGAGATCGGCGATTTGGTCATCGCTGAGCAGGTCGATGAAGTGCCGGCGCACACTCTCGACGTGGACCTCCGACGCCTCCTCCAATGCGGTCCGCCCCTTGGGCGTCAAGCACAAAACCACGCCACGACCGTCGGTGGCATCAGGCACCCGGCGCACCCAGCCGCGGCCCTCGAGGCGAGAGGCGGTGTGGGTGACCCGTGAGCGAGACTGGACGACCAGTTCGGCCAGAGTCGACATCCGAAGGCGCCCGGACGGGGCCTCTGACAGCATCGAGATCAGTTCGTATTCGGCCAGGCTCAGCCCTAAGGGCGCCAGGTCCTGCTCCATGGCAACGTCGAGCTCGCGGCCGGCCCAAAGGTAGGCCCGCCACGCATCTTGTTCGGCCTCGGAAAGCCAGCGCGGAGAAGTTGAAGACCCCATGACTCCTTGATTGTGCCAGGTTCCGGAGTGGCCGGGCGGCCTTTTTGTCGATGCGCCTGCAGGTGTCGGTGATCAGCCAGCGAAGGTGCGCCGGCGACCACCCGTACGCCGCTGACTCGGCCGGACAACCCCGGTTCCGGACTCGGCGACCGCTTGGGCCCGCGCCACCGCGTGCTCAGCCAGAGCCTCAACCAGCGCGGGCGCCGAGGCTTGCGCGGCGACGACGTCTACCCGAATACCCAAGTCCTGCGCCGTGCTGGCGGTAGCCGGGCCAATACACCCGATGATCGTGGCGGCGTGCGGCTTGCCAGCGATCCCCACGAGATTGCGCACAGTGGCCGAGGAGGTGAAGAGCACCGCATCGAAGGAACCATTCTTGATGGCGTCCCGGATGTGCGGCGCCGGCGGGTGCGCGCGGACCGTGCGGTATGCCGTGACATCGTCCACCTCCCAGCCCAGGTCGCCTAGGCCGGCCACCAACGTGTCGGTGGCGATATCCGCCCGCGGCAGCAGCACCCGGTTGATCGGGTCATCGGCCGGGTCGAACTCGGGCCAAACCTCAAGCAGCCCGCGCGTGGACTGCTCATGGGTGGGCACCAGATCCGGGATGATGCCCCACTCCGTCAGCGCCGCCGCGGTGACCCCGCCGACCGCGGCAACCCGCACGCCAGCGATAGCTCGGGTATCGAGCCCGATCTCGGAGAGCTTCTCCCGAATGGCGCGAACGGCATTCACCGAGGTGAAGCCGACCCATTCGTAGCGACCCTCCACGAGCCCACGTACGGCTCGCTCCAACTGCGCCGGGGTGCGCGGCGGCTCGACCGAAATCGTCGGCACCACTGTCGGCGCTGCGCCGAGCACGCGAAGCTGGTCGACCATGGGCGCCGACGCATCCTTGGTCCGTGGGACCAGGACCCGCCAACCAAAGAGCGCCTTGGTCTCGAACCATGACAAGTGCTCACGCAGCTCCACGGCCGCGCCCACCACGGCCAGGGTCTCCCCGCTGACATTGCGCAGGGAGCGGGCCACCGCGGCCAAGGTGGTCGTCGTGGTGCGCTGCTCGACGGAGGTGCCGCGCTCGGTCACGGCGACCGGCGTCTCCCGGTCGCGGCCGGCTGCGCGCAACTGCGCCAAGGTGGCGGTCACGAGTTCCGCCTCACCGAGGACCACCACGGTGAGCTGCGGGTCGATGAGATGGCTCAGATCCTCGCTGTGCTGGTGGGCGCTCAGGACATGCACGCCGGTGGAGGAGGTTGAGGTCAGTGGAACGCCGGCGTAGGTCGGGATGGCTGTGACTCGGCTGACCCCGGGCACGACCTCGAAGGGCACGCCGGCCAGCGTGCAGGCCATGGCCTCCTCGGTCAGGCCACCAAAGACGGCCGGGTCGCCATCCATCAGGCGAACGACGAGCCCTCCCGGGGCCGCCTGCACGGCGTCGATGAGCTGGCGGGCGCGCTCCTTGAGGAAGTCTTCGGTGGTGCGAGCGGCGCCATGGGCCAGGGTCTCGATGACATCGACGTCGAGCTGGCACCAGCGCTCAAGCACACCCGAGGCAAGCATCGGGGTCCGGGCGTCGACCACCACGGCGCGAGCCTGGGCAAGCAGCTCAACCGCGCGCAAGGTCAGCAGGCCGGCGTCCCCGGGTCCGGCGCCGACGAAGGCAACTCGGGCCTGCTCGGGGGCGCTCTCGCACTCGCTCGCCACTTCGGCCACACTCATGAGGGCCGCCTTCCGTCGGCGGGCACCGTGGCGGGCAGGAGCGCCCGCTCCCCCTGGCCGTGGAAGGCCAAGATCTGCAGTTCGGTGGCCATGTCGACATTGCGCACCACCACGTCGGCCGGGACAGTCAGGACGGCCGGAGCGAAGTTGAGGATGGAGCGAACGCCCGCGTCCACCAGAGCAGTGCAGCACTCCTGCGCCGCTTCCGGCGGAGTGGCGATCACGCCGATGGCGAGGCCGTGGTCGCGCACCAGCTCGGGTAGTTGACTCGTCGGCAGGATGGTCCGACCGGCCACCTTGAGTCCCACCAGCCGCTCATCGCTGTCGAGCAGAGCGATGATGGTGAACCCGCGCTCCTCAAAGCCTTGGTATGCCGCAAGCGCCCGTCCCAGGTTGCCCATCCCGACGATGGCGACTGGCCACTCCCGGGTCAGTCCCAGCGCGCTAGAGATCTCGGCGATGAGTCGGGAGGCGTCATAGCCCACCCCCCGCACGCCATACGAGCCCAGGTGGGAGAGATCCTTGCGCAGCATCGCCGAGGACACCCCAGCTGCGGAGGCGAGCTCCTCGGAGGACACACTCGCGGTGCCGGCCTCCACCAATTCGGTCAGCGCCCGAAGGTATCCCGGCAGCCGAGCGACCGAGGCATCGGGGATGCCGCGCGGTGGGTCGATCGGGCTGGGCACACTGCGACCATACGCGCTTGTGAACAATTGCACAAAGTATTCCTCGGCCGGCTCGTGCGCCCCGCCTAGTTCGCGAGAGCGGCCCGTAGTCTCTCGGCGCTCACGCGCCAGAAATCGTGCTGCCGACCATCGACGAAGGTGACCGGAATCTGCTCGGCATACGCCTCCAGCAGGCTCGGCGACGCGTCGATGAGAGCCGCCTCCCAGCTCACATCCAGTTCGGCACACACCTGGGCAACAACCTCTTCGGCGAGCTCACACAGATGGCAGCCGGGGCGAGAGAGCACCACGACGCGGGCAGCCGGATCACGGGGGATCGGCACGGGAGCAGGCGGCATACGGGAGGTGTGGCTCAGAAGAAGACCGAACGCCTGGTCACGAGGACCTCGTGCAAGGACTGCTGGATGGTTTCGCGCACCTGGTCGGTGAGATCAAAGACCAGCATGGGGTCATCGGCGGCCTCAGGCCCGTAACTCTCCGTGTGAATCGGTTCACCGACCGCGATGATCCACTTGCTGGGTAGCGGGATCAATCCCAGTGGGCCGAGCAACGGGAAGGTCGGGGTGATGGGCGCATACGGAAGACCGAAGAGCCGGGCCACCGTGGTCATATTGCCGATGATCGGAGCGATCTCCTCCGCGCCGACGATGGCCACCGGGATGATCGGAACCTGCGCCTTCAGCGCCGTCGCCACGAAGCCGCCACGGCCAAAGCGCTGCAACTTGTAGCGATCCTTGAAGGGCTTGCCGACGCCCTTGAAACCCTCCGGGAAGACGCCGACCAACTCGCCGCGCGCGAAGAGCCCCTCAGCGTCAGCATTCGTGGCCAGGGTCGAACCGGCTTTGCGCGCAACCGTGCCCAGGAAGGGGGTTTGGAAGACCAGATCCGCTCCGAGCGCGCGCATGGCCCGGTGACGGGGATGCTCGTCGTGGATAGCGAGCTGGAGCATGAGGGAGTCGATGGCCACGGTGCCCGAGTGATTGGACACGACCAGGGCGCCGCCTTCGTCCGGGATGTTCTCGATCCCCCGTACTTCCACCCGGAACCACTTCTGGTATATCGGGCGCAGGAGCGGGTAGAACACGCTCTCGGTGAAGTCCTGGTCATAGCCGAAATCATCGACGCGGTAGTCGCCATCGATCCGGCGCCGCAGGAAGGCCAGCGCCGCGGCCACGCCCTGCTCGATGTCCTCGGGAGCGACTCCGGCCGCGTGCGCAGCCGTGCGCAAGAGGGCGACCAGGGAGCCCACGGCCGCGCTCGGGTCAGGCAACGGAAGCGCGCTCAGCGCTCCCAGCAGGGAACCGCCCGGGCTACTCGACGCCGAAGCCTTGGCGGCCGTTGCTGGGCCGGAGGTCGGCGCGGACTGGGCTGACGCCGCGGGCGATGCCGGTGTTGCCGGTGATGCCGTTGTTGCGGGCGACGCCGACGGCCGGAAGGCATCGGCGGCATACGACTCGTGGTCGGCCGGTGGCAGTTCGCTGGAGGAGGCCAGGGTCAGGTGGGCTCGCGAGCCGGCCCGCTCGTCGGCCAGTCGCTTGGCCCGCGGAGAAAGCCGTGGCACTCGGGTGCGCTCGCCCGACTGGCGGGCGGCCTTCTTCGAGGGTGCCGAGGAAATCACCGGGGTCGGGCGATGGGTGGTCGCCGGTGCCACTTGCACCGGTTCGGCGCCGATCAGCGGGGTGGAGGTCCGCTTGGCGCGCTCCCCCTTGGCCCGCGCCGCGCCCGCCGCGAGCGCGCTCTTCTTCTCGGCCATCAGCGTTCCTTTCCGGCAGCGGACGACAGCCGACCGCGGGTCGAGGAGATGAAGTCCACAAACGCCTCTCGCGTGGTGTACCGGGGCTCCAAGCCCAGCACCGAATGCATTCTCTCGGTGTCCAAGCCACGACCGAAGGCGAGCAGGGACAACTGATCGGGAGAGAAGTCCGCCAGGCCGAGGCGCTTGGCGAAGCCACCAACCGGTCCGGCGGCTTGCAGGACGATCGGCACCGGCACTCGGCGCGCCAGCGATACCGCCTGCATCACCGTCAGGACGCCCTCGCCAGCGACATTGATCGTGCCGGTCATCGAGCCAGTCGTGGCCAGCAGCATGCCAGCGACCGCATCGTCCTCGTGGACGAACTGCAGGCGGGCGTCAAACCCCATGGGGACGGGGATGACCGGCAGGGTGAAGTAGTCGGTCATCGAGGTGCGGATCCGGGGACCGATCACATTGGCCAGGCGCAAAGTGACGATCTCGATGTCGGGTCGGCGGCGGGCGAACCCGCGGACATAGCCCTCAACCTCGACCGAATCCTTGCCGAAGCCACCCGAGGGCATCCGCTTGGCGCTCATGTCCTCGCTGAACATCGCGGGATCACGGCTGGTCGCGCCGTACACCGCGGCGGATGACTTCACGACGAGGCGCTTGAGCGAGGTGGCCTTCTGACAGGCGGCCAGCAACTGCATCGTGCCGATGACGTTGATCTCCTTCTGCGGAGACCGGCCACCGACCGAGGTTGGCGTGGCGATGACGTTCATGTGGACGACGGTGTCGACCTTGTCGTTCTCAATGACCTTGGCAATCATGGGATTGCGGATGTCGGCCCGAACGAAGGTGGTCCGCCCGAGATCGTGCGTAGGCGGGATGACGTCCACGCCGATGACCTTGGTGATCCCCGGGGTCTCGCTGAGTTTGCGCGCCACAATGCCGCCGAGATATCTCGACACCCCCGTCACCAGGACGACCTTCGCCATAGCAGGCAACCCTACCGACGACGGCGCATCCCCGACACCGTTCGCGATGCCGCTCACATCGCATCCCGCCAGCGAAGACGAAAAGGCCCCACCGGCACTGCTGCCGATGGAGCCTGGTCGTGCGCGCGAAGCGAGCTAGTGAGGTCAGCTCACTTCTTGTTGCGGCGCTGGTGACGCGTCTTGCGAAGAAGCTTGCGGTGCTTCTTCTTCGCCATGCGCTTGCGCCGCTTCTTGATGACAGAACCCATGTGAATCCCTTGCGAATGTTCGTGGGGTGGACCGACCGGTCAGCCTACCCCATACCGAGGGTGGCCCTGTCCCCAGCCCGCCCCGAAGACAGTCACGGGGCACCCGCCATGCTGGCAGGCGCCCCGTGGCAGCACTGGGTGCTGATCTCTCACGCGGTGTCGACGAAGCTATTCCGGAGGTAGGCGTTGACCTCGTTCTCCGGCACCCGGAAGGACCGGCCGACGCGCACGGCAGGAAGGTCCCCGCCGTGCACCATGCGGTAGACGGTCATCTTCGACACGCGCATGATCGAGGCGACCTCGGCGACGGTGAGGAAACGAACCTCACCCAACTGACGCTCGGTGCTCATGTGCCCTCGATCTCTTGTGCGGTACGTGCAAGCGCAACCATAGGGGCTGATGTGACTATTGGGAAGCCGGTTGCGGAAGATTCCGCAGGATGTCCAGCCGACACGCCGAAAGCGCGGCGTATTTCGTGTCCGATCAGTCGTACCAGGCGTCCAGGCCGTGATGGCTGAAGACCGCTTCCCTGGTCGTCATGACCGCTCGATCGACGGGATTGTCTGGGTTATGCCCCATCGCCCAGGGGCGCACCCAGATCGGTAGTTGGGAGTCGGATAAGTCCCCCATCCGCAGGGGAGCGGTGTGCCCGGTGGCCCGCGCCACGTGATCCCGCCACGACTGCGGCGTGAGCGTCTGAGCCGGGATCGGCGCATGCGCCGCGATGGCCGTCAAATGGGTCCACGACCGGGGCACCACGTCCACCAGGGAGTAGCCGCCGCCGCCCAAGGCGACCCACTTGCCATCGCTGACATCGTGCGCGAGGTCGTGCAGCATCTCGTGGGCCCGGCGCTGGGCATCCATCGAGATCGCCAGGTGAGCGAGGGGGTCATCGATATGGGTATCGCAACCGTGCTGGGTGACCAGCAGCTGTGGGCGGAAACTACGAATGAGCGGCTCGACGATGGCTTCGATCGACCGCAGCCAGGCGGCATCGGTGGTTCCTGGCGGTAGCGCGACATTCGCTACGGATCCCTGCGCCTGGGAGCCGCCGATGTCCGCCGGCCAGCCAGTCCCGGGAAAGAGCACCCGCCCGGACTCGTGAATCGAAATGGTCATGACTCGGGGGTCATTCCAAAAGATCCGCTCGACGCCGTCACCGTGGTGCACGTCGATGTCGATATAGGCGACCCGCTCCGCACCATGGTCAAGCAGCCACTGGATGCCAACCGCGATGTCGTTGTAGATGCAGAATCCGCTGGCGTGGGTCGACATGGCGTGGTGCAGGCCGCCGCAGTAGTTCACGCCGTGATCGATATCCCCCTCCCAGACCTGACGGCACATTTCCACCGTGCCCTGGACGATCCGGGCGGAGATGTCATGCATGCCGATGAAGGCGGGATCATCCTCGGTACCCAGGCCGCGGCGCTCGTCGGCGGTCTTGGGGTCGACCGAGGCATGCTTCACCGCGTCGATATAGGCCCGCTCGTGAACCGTCTCGAGAATCTCGTCGCTGGCCGGATTCGGGCTCACCAGGGTCACCAGGTCCAGCACCCCGAGATCGCGGGCCAGCCGGGTGGTCAGATCCAGCCGGAGCGGACTCATCGGGTGGCTGGGGCCGAAGTTGTATGCCGTGAACCCGTCGTCCCAGATGACGCTCGTCCGTGGGGTCATGGTCGCAACGCTACTCTCGCGTGTGCTCAGCTCCCCAGCGGGAGGGTCATCGCGATTTCCTCCTGCCCATCGGCTTCACTCACCACGCGCATCGGGCGCCGATGGTGCGTGGGCCGGAAGCCGTAGCCGGAGGCAAAGGCGACCGCCCGGCCATTCTCGGTACCGACCCAGTAGTACAGCTGGTTTCGGCCCGCCCGAGCCGCGCTCGCTGCCCCCGCTCGTACCAACTCGGTGGCCACGCCGCTCCCCCGATGGTCTGGATGGACCCACAGCCCGAAAAGTTCGCCGGCATTCTCCTCCTCGTCGGCCGCACCAACACTGACCACACCCACAGGCTGCGAATCCACCATGGCCACCAGCCGCAGCGATCGCCGCATCCGCTCCCGCCAGAACTCTTCGGACTCGGATTGTTCGGCCTCCAGGCTCGCCACGAAGGCCGCTGGCGAGTCCTGCAGTGCGGCCAAGCGCACTCTGCGGTAGTTCTCCCAGTCCTCGACTCCGAGCTGTTTCACGGTGATGTCAGCCATGCCTCCACTCTCGCATGGCCCGCCCCGATCGCCGCAAGTCGCGCGGCCCCCGCCCCTCCTGCCCAAGTCGAGAGTAGAGAACACGCCGTATGCCGCTCCCGCGACGCGGAGTGTTCTCTACTCTCGACTGGCTGGGGGGAGATGTGCGCGGCCGACCGGGCGGGCCATTTCGACCTCGTCGATACCGCCGTCTTCGGGGTGCCGCCAGGTCCGACCGGTCGCGATGAAGCCATGACGGTCGTAGAGCGCACGCGCCGCGGCATTCTCCTGCGCGACATCCAGCACGACTCGACTGAATCCTTGCGCTGCAGCCTCGGTCAGCACCGTGCCCACGAGCAGATCGCCCAGGCCGCGGCCACGCGCGGGCGGCGCGACCCACATCCCGATCAGCGCGACATCCTCGGCTTCGAGGTGCTCAAAGGTCCCCATGCCGACACTTCCGACCGGCCGATCGCCCTCCCACGCGAGCCAGGTCCAGGTCGTCTCCAGGCGCGCAACCAGGTCGTCGTCGCTGCGCCCCACCGTCCCGGCATAGGTGCTGCTGAAGGCCCTCGGAGCATCGAGCAGCATGGCCAGGCGCACCGCCCGCCAATGCGACACCTCGCCAGCGGTTGCCCGCCGGACGGCATACGGACCCATCAGCCGCTGGCCAGTTCCTTGGAGCGCTGGGCGGCGGCCTCCATGGCCGTGATGAAAGCGGCGCGGACTTTGTGGTCATCGAGTGCGCGCAGCGCCGCGGCTGTCGTCCCGCCCGGCGAGGTCACTTGCTCGCGCAAGACCGTGGGGTGTTGACCGGTTTCCCGAATCATGGTGGCCGCGCCAAAGAGGGTCTGGACGACGAGCTCAGTGGCAAGCGGGCGCGGCATACCCAGCACGACGCCGGCCTCGATCATCGCCTCGACCACGTAGAAGATGTATGCCGGCCCGCTGCCGGAGATCGCCGTGACCGCATCCTGCAATTTCTCCGGCACCTCGGCCACCCGGCCGGTCGCGGCCAGCAGTGAGCGCGCCTCGGCAAGGTGCTCGGCGCTGCAGTGGGCGCCACCGCTGATCGCCGCCATGCCCTGGTCGACCAGGGCCGGGGTATTGGGCATGACGCGAACGACCGCGCGACCTTCGGGCAGTCGGGTCGCCACGAAGTCCGTGGTGATCCCAGCAGCCAGGCTGACCACCAGGTTGTCCTCCTCGACGTGCGGCGCGATCTCCTCCAGGAGCGCTCCCATGTCCTGCGGCTTGACCACGAGCACCAGGGTGTCGGCGATCGCCGCGGCCTCGACATTGGTCAGCGCCCGGACGCCATAGCGAGCGGTCAGTTCCTGGGCTCGATCGTCGCGACGCTCGGTGATGACCAGATCGTGCGGCGAGTGTCCTGCCCGCAGCAGCCCGGACAGCAAGGTCTCACCCATAACGCCCGCGCCGAAGATGGCAACGGTGTGCGGCTCTTTCATGAGCCCACAGCCTATGCGGCGGCCCCGCTCGGGCGCCCGGGGATTATCCCTTGGACACCAACGAGCGCAGGAAGAAGGTCAGATTCGCCGGGCGCTCCGCCATCCGGCGCACCAGATAGCCGTACCACTGCGTCCCGAAGGGCAGGTACACCCGCATCTGATGCCCCCGATCCGCGATCCGGATCTGCTCATACGGGCGTATGCCGAGGAGCATTTGGAACTCGAAGGAGTCGGGGGTCCGGCCGTGCTCGTGGGCCAGCGCCCGCGCGATCTCCAGCAACCGCGGATCATGGCTGGCGACCATCGGGTAGCCCTCACCGGCCATGAGGACCTTGAGGCAACGCACATACGAGAGGTCAACCTCATCACCATCCTGGTAGGCCACCGAGGCTGGCTCCTTGTACGCGCCCTTGCAGAGCCGCACCCGAGAACCCGCGCCCGCCAGATCCCGGCAGTCGGCCTCCGTGCGATGCAGATAGGACTGCACCACCGCCCCCACCCAAGGGAAGTCCGCGCGCAACTCGCGCAGCACCTCGAGGGTGGCGTCGGTCGTGGTGTGGTCCTCCATGTCGAGGGTGACCGTGGTCCCCGCCGCCGCGGCGGCCTCACATACGGCGCGGGCATTCGCCAGCGCGATCTCGTGACCATCCTGGGGAAGGAAGAGACCGATCGCACTGAGCTTGATGCTGACCTCCGCCCGGCCGGCCTGGCTCAACCCGGCATCGGAGAGCTGAGCGAGCAGCCGCAGGTAGGTATCCCGGGTCGTATCCGCTTGGGTGCGTTCGGTGGTGTATTCGCCGAGGAAGTCGATCGTGCACAGGCGGTTGG
>WBZP01000409.1_pt1 | contig 58680 bp, 53 predicted proteins | sample 5204301 | NCBI WGS metagenome assembly WBZP01 (sample SAMN12412401, study PRJNA552823) | activated sludge metagenome | isolation source: activated sludge from nitrification reactor of wastewater treatment plant... | place: USA: Pennsylvania | collected 2017 | reverse complement strand
GCCCTTGCAGCAAGCCTTTCCGGGCGACCGATACAAATCAGAACAAAACCAACTCAACAACCAATTGAATCTATTAGATTTTATGACCGGACAGTAGTGGTATTTCTTACTTGCAAGAGCGGTCAGGCGATCTGCGTCGGTCTGCATTGCACGCATATTCTCCACATCCCTTGCTGTGACCTCTACCTCTATTTCCACCAATTGGTCACGACCAGCCCCGGCGCTGTGACGATCCAGGATCATATTGTTCAAGACGTCGTTGTGACGGAATTCGTAGCGGTTCGGGAATTCTGCCGTCGGCGCATGAGTTGCATACATGGATGCAAACAGGTAGCGTCGAAGCATGATTACTATGGTGTCAAGGAGGTTAGTCTTACCACCTCCGTTGGGGCCGATGACAATAGTTATCGGGCCGTCGAGCGTCAATTCGGCGCGGTCTAGAAAGCTTCTTACATTCTCGATTGCAACTCTTCTCACGAGCATTGTTCGCCCCCCATCAATGGACCGTACGCGACCTAAATAATTGGCATATTACCAGTTGGCTGGTTCCCGTATGGCCCAGACTGCCCGCAAAGTGGTTGCGATCAGCCACCGAGCTCGAAGAGATGAGCAATTTGCTTTCGGGTCGGCGAACCACTTGACCGATGTCAACGAGAGAGAAACGTCCTTGTAGCCGAGATTAGCGTAGCGGCCCCGATGAGAAGCAGACGTATCGCCTCTGTACGCGAATAGCGTGAAGGCCGTCTGCTAAGGCCGAGGTGCTTCCGTAGGCCATCCGTCAGGTTATTGTGTGGAGCGGCTGTTCGGCTGGCCGCTGGTGGGAAACGCGCAACGCGGCGGTTGGGCGAACACGGACGCTCAACCTGGCAATCCGGGACGAATCAAGTCTGGATTTCTGCAGGCCATGGCGCTGGGGGGAATCCGGCGCCGCCAGTCGGCGAAATGGCACTACAAGGCATTCGATGCCATCCTGGCCGCAGGCGTGCCGGCGCCGCCGCTCGCTTGCCGCAACAGGGGAATGCCGCTTCTGGCGTTGGCGCGGGCAGCCATCTGGCGCTCTTCGGCGGTGGCGTAGTCACGATCCCAGGCCAGCACCCTGGGCGTCATCAAGCGGTGCCACAGCGGCGGAATCAGGGCGACGATGAGGGTGGTCAGATAGCCGTTGATCATCATCGGCGCATCGGGAAACGGCTTGAGATCCTGGTAGGGGACCTCGCCCTGGGCGTGGTGATGCGAGTGACGTGTCAGGTTGAACATGGTCCACGAACTGATCCGCTTGTTGGTGTTCCAGGAATGCCGGGGTTGCACCGGCGTCTTCGGGTTGCGCACCATGCCGTAGTGTTCCATGTAGTTGACGATCTCCAGCAGCGCCTTGCCGCACAGCGCGCACAGCGTGAAGTATGCCGCTGCCTGCCAGCCGCCGATTGCCCCGGCGGCGGCGACCAGAAGGACGCTCATCAGGTGCCCGCGAATGACCCTGTTATGCCACGACACGGGCCACTGGTCCTTGCGCTTCAGGCGCTTCGTCTCGATGTTCCACGCGCTGACGTTGCCCCTGATGGTCGAGGCGACGATGTGGTGATAAACGTTGCGGCCGCGCGGAGCGGTCGCCGGGTCTTCTTCGGTCGACACATAGCGGTGATGTCCATAGACGTGCTCGATCGAGAATGTCGTGTCGAAGCTGAAAGCGAGCAGCCAGCGGCCGATGAACATCGAGACCGGATCCCAGGTGCGGTGGGTCAGTTCGTGGGCGGGAATGGTGCCGATCATGCCGATCATCAGCCCGGTGAAGATCACCGTCGCCAGATGGTTGCCGAACGAGGTCGCATCGCGTGCGGCAACCACGTCGTAGCCGCTCAGCCGCGTGACCCACTCGCCGAACCCGAGCGGATCGCCCGGACTGACGCTCCATACGGCGGAAAAGACGATCAGGGCGAGCAAGGGCAAGGCCATCCACAACTGCGCGGTCAGGATGCCCGGATGCTTGAACCCGGGCGTGCTGGTGTCGTTCCCGCAGACGGCATCGCCAACGATGTAGATGAGCAGGATCAGGAGCAGTCCTCCACTCATGTAATGGCCGCCGGCGAGTATCGCCGTGGCGGAAATCAGCCCGACGCCATGAAACAGGAAGTATTTCAGGTAGTGCAGTGCGTTCATCGGAGTCTCCATGGTCGTTGTGTTCTCGATGCGTTCGCGCCATTTCAGGCAGCCGCCGCGAGGCCATCGTGCTGGGTCGTGAAGCGATCCGCGTGAATGCTTTCGCGGGCGACACCGTGCCGCCGCAGCAGCACGACCGCGCTGTCGATCATCGCCGGTGGGCCGCACAGGTAGGCATGCGTGTCGGCCTCGATCAGGGCGGGCATTTTCTCGGTCACCAGTCCGCGCTCGCCGGTCCAGGGTGCGTCGGCAGCGGCGGCCGACAGCACCGGAATGAAGCGGAATCTTCCTTGCCAGTGGCGGGCAATGGCGCCGATCTCTTCCAGCGCGTAGAGATCGCTCGCCGTCCGGGCGCCAAAGAGCAGCGTCGCCGGGCGCGTCTCGCCGGCGGCGACCGCTTCGTGAAGGATGGCCAGAAGCGGCGCCAGTCCGCTGCCGCCGGCGACCAGCAGCAGCGGTGCAGCCGCCGGGCGCAGCCAGAAGTCGCCCAGCGGTCCCTCGACTTGTACCGGCTGGCCGACGACGCCCTGCTCGTTGATCAGCGTCGAGAAAATGCCGCCCGACACCTTGCGCACAAAGAAGCTGACCTGCGAGTCCGGCTGCACCGGTGTGGCGAAGGAGTAACTGCGGCTGATGCCGGGCAGCGCTGCGATGCTGATGCTGGCGAACTGGCCGGCCTTGTAGGGCAGGGCTTCATCGAGTTGCACGCGCAGGCGCGTGATGTCGCCGGTGAGCCTGTCCTGCCCGACCACACGGCCGGTCACGGAACGCTGTGGCTGCTGCCGCGACAGTTCGACTTCGATGCGCACATCCGTCTGCGGCACGCTCTGGCATGCCAGGATGTAGCCCTGATCGAGTTCGTCGTCGGACAGGAGGTAGCCGCTATCGGTCAACTCCTTGACCTTGCCCTCGACCAGCCGGCACTTGCAGGTCGCGCAACCGCCGATCCGGCAACTGTGGGGGAAATCGATACCCTGGCGCAGGGCCGCCTGCAGCAGCGTTTCCTTCGCATCGACCGTGATCGGCTGCGAGTTGATGTGCGCAGTGATGATGCCTGGCGCGGGCGGTGCCTTCTTGGCAAGGAACGAAAACATGTGTGCTCCGTGGAAGCGAACGGTCAGACCGGAAGTCTGATAATGGTATGCGGCATGCGGCGGGGCAAGGAGGTTGGCGATTGACATATACGGGTCATTTGTTGACAATCTGCCGGACGCTCTTGTCACAATCTTCCGGAGAGCATGCAAATCGAGGAATTCACGCTGCCGGCGTACTACCTCCGGCAGATCGCCAACCAGATCGAAAGCACGGGCGCCGATGTGGCGCACTGGCTCGAGCAGAGCCGTTTGAGCGAAGCGCAACTCGACAAAGCCGCGCTGAATGTGCCCTTCCCCGTGTTTCGCCAGCTGATTCTGGACGCGCTGGCCATTACGCAGGAACCCGCGCTTGGTCTGTTGCTCGGCGAACGCCTGCTGGTAAACACCCATGGCATGCTCGGCTACGCGGCCCTGAACAGCGGCACGCTGCGCCAGGCGGTGGAACTGTTCGCACGCTTCATGCCCCTGCGTACCTCGCTGGTTTCCCTGAATCACGAGATTCATGGCAATGAAGTCCGCGTCGTCTTCAGCGAACCGCGTCCGCTCGGCGACATCCGCAGCACCGTTCTGGAAGCGGTGGTGCTGACCGTCAAGAACGTGCTCGACTACATATCTCTCGGAAGCTGCCAGATCAACCAGGTCGCCTTCCCGTTTGACCCGCCGGAACATGCCGCGCTCGCCCGCGACCTGTTCAAGTGCGAGGTGCATTTCGGCCGGCCGTGGACAGGCTTCGCGCTGCCCCTGAGCGTGATCGACCTGCCGCTGAAAATGGCCGATGCGGCAACGTTCCAGGAAGCCGCCCTGATCTGTCAGCGCGAACTGGAGAAGCTGACCAGCAGGGAGTCGCTGAGCACCCGGGTCAGGCGCATCATGCTGGAGAAGCAGAACGGATTCCCCTCGCTCAATGTCACCGCGCGCCTGTGCCATATGACGCCGCGCACCCTGCACCGGCGCCTGATCGACGAAGGAACGGCGTTCAAGGAGATCCTTGAAGATGTCCGCCACATGCTTGCGGTCGAGCACCTTAAATCCGGCCACCTGACCATACAGGAAATCGCCTACACGCTCGGTTACACCGATCTCGCCAACTTCCGCCGGGCATTCAAGCGCTGGGAGGGAATCCCACCATCGGGGTTCCGTTCGCGCAAGCCGCCCATTGAATCAGCCGTCGGGCTTTTGTAATGGATAGCGAGCCAAGCGCCGAAAAGGCCTCGCCACAGCAGAAAACAAAGAAGATTCCCAAATGAGCCTGCAACAAAGAAACGTCGACCTGACCGGCTTAAACACCCTTGCCCTCCCAAGCCGTGCCGCTTGCTATGTGGAAATCACCGCGCCGCCACAGCTTCTTGCGGGGGAACTGAAGCAGTCTCCCCGTTTCATCCTCGGTGACGGCAGCAATCTGGTGTTGACCGGCGATTTCAACGGTCTCGTCGTGCACATGTCCATCGCCGGCCGGCAACTGGTCAGCGAGGACACAGATGCCTGGTATGTCAGCGCCGGGGCCGGGGAGAACTGGCATGAGTTCGTGCAGTGGACGCTGGACCAAGGCTGGCCGGGGCTGGAGAACCTGAGCTTGATTCCGGGCCGGGTCGGCGCGGCACCGATTCAGAATATCGGCGCCTACGGACTGGAAGTCGGCGAGTGCGTCCATTCACTGAATGCCTGGGACTTCGAAAAACGGTGCTTCTTGACGGTCGACCGCAAGGATTGTCGTTTTGGTTATCGCGACAGCCTTTTCAAGCAGGAAGGCTGGCACTTGAGCGGGCGAATGGCAATCGCCTCGGTGTTGTTCCGGCTGCCCAAGCGCTGGCGGCCGAACACCCGTTATGCCGATGTGACGCAAGAACTGGCCGCCCGGGAGATCACGTCGCCGACGCCGCAGGACATCGCTTCAGCAATCATCGACATCCGCCAGCGCAAGATTCCCGATCCGGCAGTGACGCCTAACGCCGGTAGTTTCTTCCACAACCCGGTGGTCGACCGCAGCATTGCCGAAAAGCTCGGTTCCGATTACCCGAGCCTGCCGCGCTACCCGCAGCCGGATGGCCAGGTCAAGCTGGCGGCTGGCTGGTTGATCGAACAGGCCGGCTGGAAGGGCAAGAGCCTCGGACCGGTCGGCATGTTTGAAAAACAGGCGCTGGTCCTGGTCAATCATGGGGGCGCTACGGGTGCCGACGTGCTGCGAACGATGGCTGCAGTTCGCGCCGCCGTCCACAAGAAATTCGGCGTCGCGCTCACTCCGGAGCCAATCTTCCTGTAACGAAAAGGCAGCTGGCGATTCCGATGGCCAGTGCATCGGCCATGCGTGCCTGGCGATACCCGTCGAGCAATTCCAGCTCCTCTTCGCGGTGCTTGATGACGCCCGCTTCAAAAAGAAGTGCGGGAAATGTGGATTTGTGAAGCACCACCAGATTATCGTAATACCAGACGCCGTTCTCGGCGTCAGCCGGTTGATGCTTGCGCCCGTGCCACGAAGTCGGCTCGAAGCCTCCTCGGCGCAGCGCGGCGCCGATCGTCGTCGCACAACGCAGGCTCGTCGCCAGCTCCGGGTTGCGTCGCGAGACGAAGAGGCCGAAGCCGCGCTTGACCGTCGTGTGACTTGCCTCGCTGCCGTCCCAGTCCCAGAACTCCAGAAACTCCGGGCTAATCGAATCATGGTGAATCGAGATGAAGAAATCACTGCCGCGCGCTTGTTCCGGGCGTGCCGCCAGGCTGCCGATGGCGCCGGCAAAGTTGATTTCCTGGACCTTCGCGCCGAGAGTCCGCAATGCAAGAGACAGCCGGGCGGCCAGATCACGGTTGAACTCGAACTCGCTTCGCCCGCGCGCGCTAAAAGCGCCAGGTTCGGCCAGGGTATGACCCACATCGACGGCCACCCGGGCCGGCGTGGACGCGATCGGCCCTGCACTCCTTGCAGTCGCGGTCGACAACAAGAAACAGGCAAGAATGATCGTTAAAGACAGTCGCATCGACGCGGATCGGTATCCGCCAGGGCGAACGGTAGTCGGCCGAGCCATAAGCGTTGCCACCGAAAAAAGCCGCTTAGAAATCCGCAGCGGCTTCCCAGACAACATTGGCGTGCGCATCCCCCTTGCTGCTGCGCTCCAGCATGTCGATCAAAGGCCAGGCTCGGGGGCCGAGCGCCACGAGCGAATCATCACCGTCATCATCCGCCTTGGCGGCGGTCGCCTCGCCTCTCGCCACGGCTTCGCGCAGCAGCTTCGCGGCCGGCAGCATTTCCTCCCGAGTGAACGTGCCACGCCGGCCGGTTTCCTTGCCGACAGCTCGCAACAGTGTAGACGCCAAGTCGGCGAACATCATAAGTTCGCCGGTTTCACTCGATACGAAATTGACCAACATCTACAGGCTCCTCAAATGTTTGCGTCCCCTGGTTGCCAGACCGCCCGCGCTTCATGCAGAATGCCCGCTGGGGAAACAAATGGACATGATGAAACATATTAACGCCAATCCCCTGGAGACAGGGAACGACGAACTCGAGCGTTACGCGCTTGAGGAATGCTATAAGCGTCAGCGCTCGGATCACCGTGCATCGGTCCTTGTCCTGCCCGCAGGCAGTTGCGAATTGGCAACCAGGTTTGCCCGTTGCGGCGCCAGCGTCGTTGTCTGCGATTCACCAGCCAGCAGCCAGGACGTCGAGCGCCGCGTCCTGATGAGCGGATTCCGCGACCAGATCGAATTTGCGCCCTTTGACTGCGCGGCGTTGCCGGAAGAACTGCCCGGAGAACCGTTCGACATCGTGGTCGTGCGGCGCGGTCTCTGCGGTCTGCCCTACGAGGACGCGCGCAAGGTGGTGCGTCAGCTTTTGCTCAAATTGCGCATCGGTGGCAAGCTCTACGTTTCGATCCTCGGCCTGCATTCGGAACTTGCCCGGGGCTACGCTGATCTCGAACAACGGGTCGAGAGGCGCCACGCTCCGCTGGCGCCTGCCCTGGCCAAAAGGTACGGAATTGAAGGGCCGGTTTGTCTTTACAGCGAGCGCAACCTCTTTATGCTGCTTCTTGAAGCCGGCGCCAGCGTGCTACGTACGATGACAACCACCTACGGCAATGTGAAGGGCGTGGCGGTTCGCGTGTGAACCAGCTGCGCATTGGCGTAGACCTGGGCGGCACAAAAGTCGAGGTCATCGCTCTCGAAGCCGGTGGTCAAGAGATCTGGCGCCGCCGCGTTGCCACACCGCAGGGAGACTACGCCGCGACACTGCGGGCAGTGGCCGGGCTGGTCAGCAGCGCTGAAGAGGAAATCGGTCGACGCGGGACTGTCGGCGTTGGCATCCCTGGGGCGGAATCGCTTGCCGACAGGCATATCAAGAATGCCAACTCGACTTGCCTGATCGGCCAGCCGCTTCGCGCCGACCTCGAAGCCCTCCTGCAGCGCGAGGTCCGCCTGGCCAACGATGCCAACTGCTTCGCGCTTTCCGAAGCTGGCGATGGCGCTGGCCGGCAAGCGGAGGTTGTCTTTGGGGTCATTCTCGGGACTGGGGTCGGTGGCGGAATCGTCGTTCGCGGCCATGTCCTGAGCGGCGCCAACGCGATTGCCGGTGAGTGGGGGCACAACCCGCTTCCACTGCCACGGGCTGACGACCTCCCGTTGCCCTCCTGCTATTGCGGCCGCAGGGGCTGTATCGAAACTTATCTCAGCGGCCCGGCGCTGATACGCGACCACGCGCTGCATACCGACGACAGCCTTTCGCCGGCCGAGATCGACGCCCGTGCCGCAGGTGGCGATCGCGCTTGCGAGGCCACCCTGCAACGCTACGAAGCACGCCTCGGACGGGCACTCGCCGGGATCGTCAACATTCTCGACCCGCAGGTCATCGTCCTCGGTGGCGGGCTGTCAAATCTGAAACGTCTCTATCGCAACCTGCCGGCCTGTTGCGGTCCACATGTCTTTTCCGACATTTTCGTGACGCAGATTGTGCCGCCGATACACGGGGACTCCTCGGGGGTACGCGGTGCCGCATGGCTCTGGGATTGATGGCACAATTTCGCGACCATGCACCACGTTTCCGTTTTCATCGGCACCATCACCCCTCTGCCTGGAAGTGGCCGGCCGACCGGCATGTTCAAACTCCCTGCAAGCGGACCCCTGCACTTGGGCAGCGAGGGCTTCGACGGCGACGAGCAGGCCGACCGCCGCGTCCATGGCGGTCCGGAAAAGGCCGTGCATTTCTATCCGTCGGTTCACTATGGGCGTCTTGCGCAAGCGTTTCCGGAAGCGACCAGCCAGCTGAAGCCAGGCAGCCTCGGCGAGAACATCTCGAGCCCGACACTGGATGAGTCGCGGGTTCGCATCGGTGACGTGTTCGGGTTGGGCGAGGCCAGGCTGCAACTCTGCCAGCCGCGCAGCCCGTGCTGGAAGATCGACGCACGCTTCGGCGTCGACGGCATGGCGGCCTACATTGCAGAACACCATCTGGCAGGCTGGTATTTTCGCGTGCTGCTGCCGGGCGTCGTTGCTCCGGGCGATACGCTCGTTATTGCCGCGCCCGGGGATGACAGGCTCAGCCTGGCGCAAGCGCTGCAACTCTGGCATTCGCATCGCCCGCCGGCGCTGGTGCTGCGTCAGCTCGCGGCCACACCCGGTATCGCGACAGGGTGGCAGCGCCAGATCCTTGAACGTGCTGACTGGCTGGAAACGCACGGCGCGCGGCCGTCTGTGCCGCCTCCGTTCCACGTGAAACCAGGGCGGAATCGATGACCACCGGCTCCCGCCAGCTGTGGATGCGCCTGTTCCTGCCCTTCGCTGCCGGCTATTTTCTCTCCTATCTCTACCGGACGGCGAACGCCGTCATCGGCCCGGTGCTGGCGCGCGACCTCGGTCTCGCCGACAACGCGCTCGGGCTGTTGACCAGCACCTACTTCCTCGCCTTCGGCGCCGCTCAGTTACCGCTCGGCATACTGCTCGACCGCTTCGGCCCACGCCGTGTGGAGGCTGCGCTGCTGCTCATCGCCGCTACCGGAGCAGCCGTCTTCGCCATGTCCGGTTCGCTCCACGGACTGGCCATCGGACGCGCCCTGATCGGTCTCGGGGTCTCGGCCTGCCTGATGGCTTCGTTCAAGGCCTTCTCGCAGTGGTTTCCGCCCGAACGCCAGGCATCGCTGACAGGCTGGATAATGGCCTCCGGCGGACTGGGCGCACTGGCCGCCGCCAAGCCGCTCGAGATGGCGCTTGCCATCACCGGCTGGCGCGAGATCCTCCTCGCCCTCGCCGCCGCCACGCTGGCGGTTGCCGCCGCGCTATTATGGTTCGTACCCGACAAGCCGGTTGCCGAAAAGGGCGCCAACCTTGCCGAACAGTTCAGCGGCGTCAGACAGATATACTTCAGTCGTCATTTTTGGCGCTATGGCCCGCTGGCTTTCTGGCTGACCGGGGGCTTCATGGCGGTTCAGGGTCTTTGGGCGACACGCTGGATGAACGTCATCGAGCACATGGGCAGCACCGCCATCGCCGCCCGGCTGAGCTGGATCAGTGGCGCCATGCTGGCCGGCTTCCTGTTCATGGGCTTTTTCACCACCGGACTCGTGCGACGCGGCATCAGGCTCGAAAGTGTCTATCTGGCGGCGATGCTGGCGGCGATTGTCGGGCTTGCATCGCTGACTTCTTTCCCCACGACCGGCGGCAACCTGCTGTGGCCGCTGCTCGGCGCCTGCTTCTCGCTATCGAACATCGCCTACTCTCTGGTCGCCCAGGCCTTTCCGCCAGCCCTTTCCGGACGCGTCAACACCGCGCTCAACCTGCTCGTGTTCGCCGGCGCGTTCGGCCTGCAATGGGGCCTTGGCATCCTTGTCGATCTGCTTCAATCTGCCTTCTGGACAGCCGAAGCCGCGTATCGCGCCGCATTTCTCGCCCTGCTTGCCGGGCAGGCCACGGCCTTCGCCTGGCAGGTTGCGTCCCGGAAGAAGAATTGAGCCCGGGGTTCAGAGCTCCAGCGGGTCTACCTCGAGGTGCCAGCGCAGCTTCGCCGGAGCCTTGATCGCTTCGATGGCTTCCCGCCAGCGCGGCAAGAAGGCCTGAAGTGCCGGACGCGAGTGTGACTCGGCGAGTAACTGGCCCCGCTCAAGGTTGGCCAGCCGTGAGAGCTTCATCGGGACCGGATCGTAGAGGACGACGCCACCGTGATCACGCACGACCGGCACGGCGCTGGCGGTGGTCAGGAAGGCGATGGCCGCCGACATTTCCGGCGCCTCCGCGCGCAACATGGCCTGGAACGCGTAGGGCGGGAAGCCCGCTTGCTCGCGCTCACGCAGGAGCGCAGCTGCGAAACCGGGGTAATCGTGGGCGACCAGCGCCGCATATAGCGGGTGATCGGGGTACTGGGTCTGGATCAGTACTTCCCCCTTCAGTTCGGCACGCCCTGCCCGCCCGGCCACCTGCATCAACTGGGCAAACAGTCGTTCCGGCGCGCGCCAGTCTGCGGCGAACAGGGCGGCATCGGCACCGAGAACCCCGACCAGGGTCAGCTTCGGAAAGTCGTGGCCCTTGGCCAGCATCTGCGTACCGACCAGAATGTCAGCGTCCCCGCCGTGGATGCGGTCGAGCATCGTCTCCCACTGCTTTCGGCTCTTGACCGAGTCGCGGTCCACGCGCAGGATGCGCGCGTCCGGAAAATGCTCCTGCAACGAGACTTCAAGCCGCTGCGTGCCACGGCCGAAGGGATGGATGTCCTGATTCCCGCAGGTCGGGCAGGCTTTCGGCACGTGGGCTTCGAATCCGCAGTGATGGCAGCGCAGGCGCCGGTCCGCCAGATGCAGGACGAGATTGGCGGCGCAACGCTGGCAGCACGACACCCAGCCGCATGCCGCACAAGCCAGAACCGGCGCATAACCGCGGCGATTGAGGAAGACCAGGCTTTGCTCGCCGCGCTCCAGCCTTGCGCCGATCGCGGCGATCAGGGGTTCGCTGACACCATCGTGCAGGACCATCTTTCGGGTGTCGAGCAGGTGGACCGCTGGCAGCTTGGCTTCCGGATTGGCTCGCTCGCTCAGTGTCAGCAGGGCGTAGCGTCGACTCTGGGCATTGGCCCAGGATTCCAGCGACGGCGTTGCCGAGCCAAGCAGGATTGGAATGCCCCGCTGATGCGCGCGAAAGACCGCAACGTCACGCGCCGAATAGCGCATGCCATCCTGCTGCTTGAACGAGGAGTCATGCTCCTCGTCGACCACGATCAGGCCAAGCCGCGGCATTGGCGTGAAGATCGCCAGTCGCGTACCGAGAACGATGTCGGCCTCGCCGGCGAATGCTGCCCGCCAGTTTCGCTCGCGTGCGGCTTCGGCCAGCTCGCTGTGCAGCGAAACGACAACCCTTTCCGGGAAGCGCGCCCGGACCCATCCCTCTAGCTGCGGAGTCAAGTTGATTTCCGGAACCAGCAGCAGGATCTGCTTTCCGGTCGCCAGCATCCGTTCGGTCAGGCGCAGATACACTTCGGTCTTGCCGCTGCCAGTCACTCCGTAGAGCAGATGCACGGAAAATCCAGCCTCCAGGTCGATGGCGGCAAGAACGGCCGACTGCTCCGCTGTCAGCGCCGGGGCGGGCGCAACGAGTGGCGGCCGACTTGCAGACCTTCCGCTACGCCGGACCGGCGGAGTGAGTCGCTTAAGCCCGGCGGGTAGCGCCTGCATGACCACTTCGCCGAACACAGCCTGATAGTAAGTGCTGGCGAACTCGCAGAGCGCGAGAAAATCGCTAGGAAGCGCCGGCAGATCGCGCAGAATATCGCCCGTCATCTTCAACTGCGCCAGCGGCCAGGCGCTGGCATCGACGACCTCCACTATGACGCCGACCCGTTCCCCCTTGGCGAAAGGCACGCGAACCAAGCACCCGACATCTTCAGGCGATGCCGATTCAGCTAGATAGTCGAAGAGCCGATGTAGCGGCAGGTCAAGTGCGACGCGAAGGACTGGCATGGCCGGCTTCCCGGAGTGCTCGATAGACCCGTTGGCAATCCGGGACTGGTGTCTCGCCCGGCAAAGCTGTGGGTAACTCTGTGGATTGCTCTTGGAGGATCGCGCTAAGTAGCGAAACGTTAGGAATTTTCGTGCCTTGCCGAAAAATCGGGCAATTTAGCTAATTGCATCAATTCAATAAGTTACGAAAATTCGCGGATGTCAAGCCGTTTCCGCAAGACTCGGTTGAAAATAACGCATTCTGTGCATAAGTAAATCATTGTAGTCCCGGCCAGCGGCACCAGGCGCGCAATTATCGGCTATGGGAATGCACCGCTTCGACCAGCGCGGTGACGCTCTCGGGCGGTGTGTATTGAGAAATTCCATGGCCGAGATTGAAAACGTGGCCGGTATTGGCGTGTCCGAAGCTGTCGAGGACCTTTTTCGCCTCGGCGGCAACGACTTCCGGTGTGGCGAACAGGACGTTCGGATCAAGGTTGCCCTGCAGGCAGACCTTGTCGCCGACGCGGCGGCGGGCCTCGCCGATATCGATGGTCCAGTCGAGGCCGACGGCGTCACAGCCGATGGCGGCGATTCTTTCCAGCCACAGGCCGCCATTCTTCGTAAACACGATACTGGGAACGCGCTGACCGTCCTTTTCCTTCTTCAGCCTGGCAACGATGCGCTCCATGTAGTGCAGCGAGAATTCAGGATAGGCTGCGGCCGAAAGCGAGCCACCCCAGGTGTCGAAGATCATCACCGCCTGGGCGCCGCTATCAATTTGGGCATTTAGGTAGGACGTCACCGAATCGGCGGTGACCGACAGGATGCGATGCAAGAGGTCCGGGCGGCTGTAGAGCATGCCCTTGATATGCCTGAAATCGCTTGAACCCTGCCCCTCGACCATGTAGCAGGCGAGCGTGTACGGGCTGCCGGCGAAGCCGATCAGCGGCACCGAGTTGGCCAGTGCGCGACGGATCTCGGAAACGCCATCCATGACGTAGCGCAGATGGTCATAGGGATCGGGAGCGGTCAGGTCGTTGATCTCCCATTCCTCGCGCAGTGGCCGCTCGAACCTGGGGCCCTCGCCTTCCTCGAAATAGAGGCCAAGCCCCATCGCATCAGGCACCGTCAGGATGTCGGAGAACAGGATGGCGGCGTCGAGATCGTAGCGGGCCAGCGGTTGCAGTGTGACTTCACAGGCCAGCGACGGCGTCTTGCACAAGTTCAGGAAGTTGCCGGCGCGCTTGCGCGTTTCGCAGTATTCCGGCAGATAACGACCTGCTTGGCGCATCAGCCAGAGCGGCGTGTATTCGGTCGGCTCCTTGAGCAGGGCGCGCAGGAAGGTGTCGTTCTTGGGTCGGCTCACGGAGGACTCCGCCAGGAAATCGGGAAGGCTCGATTATCCGCCTTTCGTGCCTACCGGTCACTGAGCTTCCCCCGGGAATTTCCTCTTTCTACTCGTCTCCGCGTTTGCCCAGCCTTACATCCAGTTGCTTGAGCTTGCGGTAAAGATGGGTTCGCTCCAGTCCGGAGCGCTCGGCCAACCTGGTCATATTGCCGGCTTCGAGTCGCAGATGGTGTTCAAAATAGAGCTTCTCGAAGGCATCGCGCGCCTCGCGCAGCGGTTGATCAAGCAGTGGCAATAGCGAGGCCAGTTCGCGACTGCTCCCCTCGTCCTGCGGAATGACCCTGCTGACGTCGTCCGCTGAGATCTCTTCTTCGAGCGCCGTTAGCGCCAAGTTGCGCACCAGAGCGTAAAGCTCGTTCCAGTGCGCCTCGGTCAGGTTGTTCCACGGTAAGGTGCGCAGCGCATTGAGCGCACCGGTCGAAAAGCGGCGGAGTTGCACTTCACGGCGCTCGACAAAATTCGAAAGCAGCAAACTGGCGATTTCCGGCAATTCGTCGGCATGCCCGGCCAGTGATGGCAAAGCGATCCAGATCTCGCCGAGGCGCGCCAGCAGTTTGCTGTCCCAACCGGACTCGCCGAGTGCCGCGAGCGGCGTAATGGTGGCGGCAATCAAGCGCAAATTCAGCTTTTCCAGACGGTCGACCGCATACGCCAGATTCATCTGCTGCATCTTGCCGAGGGCAGCCAGATCGGGAACGAAGATGATGCCGCCGCTGACCTTCTCCAGCATGTCCTGGGTCAGGGCGCTGCTCAGGCTTGAAAGATCAAGCCACGGGGCGCGTGGCGGCTGCAATGTGCGGGCGCAAATTTCCGCCATCCCGCCCGTCGCCCCCTTGAGCAAGAGCAACGATGTCTTGGCCGCGGCCTGTTCCAGCCGACGCCTGAATTCCTTGATCACGGTTGAGCGACTGAAGGCCTCCAGGGTCAGCGGTGGCCGTTGCGCCTGATTGTCGTGCTTAAGCGCCTTGTGCACCGTCGACAACAACTTCTGTAGCGCAATGGGTTTTTCGAGAAAGTCAAAAGCGCCAAAGCGGGTGGCTTCAACTGCGGTATCGATCGTGCCGTGACCTGACATCATCACCACCGGCATATTGAGGTGTCCCGCAGCGTGCCACTCCCTGAGCAGCGAAATGCCATCCGTATCGGGCATCCAGATATCGAGCAGCACCAGGTCAGGACGCAATTCAGCTCGAACCCGGCGCGCCGCAGTGGCGTGTTCGGCCAGCCGGACATCGTAGCCTTCGTCGATCAGTATCTCCGAAAGCAATTCGCGGATGCCGACCTCGTCGTCAACGACCAGAATGATTGCCATGCTTCTCTTCCTCCTCCATCACCATGGGCAGCCGGATATCGATCCGCGCACCACCCTCCGGTGCATTACTGATTTCGATAGTACCCTGATGCTCGTCGACAATCTTCCTGACAATGGGCAAGCCCAGACCTGTGCCACGAGCCTTGGTGGTGACATAGGGTTCAAAGATTCGTGGCAGCAATTCAACCGGAAAGCCCGGCCCATTGTCCGACATGAGGAGGCGAGCGTGGCGGCCGGCGCGCTCGGTGACGATGCGGACGATTCCTCCCTCACGTCCCTCGAGGGCATCCTCCGAGTTGCGCAGTAGATTGTGAATGATCTGCCGAAACTGCGTCGAATCCCCAAGCACCTTTGGCAAATCAGTGGCGAGAGCGCATTCGATGGCTGCCGACGAACCCTCATAAAGCCCCAGCACCTCACCGATCAGTGCGTTGAGATCGAGCGCGACAACTTCTGGCGGTGGCAAGCGAGCATAGTCACGGAAGTCGTCGACCATACGCTTCATCGCCTGAACCTGGTTGATAATCGTCTGCGTGCCGCGCGCCAGCATGTCCTTGTCGCCATTCATCAGCTTGCCGGCCAACTTGAACTGTAGCCGCTCCGCAGAGAGCTGTATCGGGGTCAGCGGATTCTTGATCTCATGCGCCAAGCGGCGCGCCACCTCGCCCCAGGCGGCGCTCCGCTGCGCGGCGACGATCCGTGTCACATCGTCGAAAACCACGACCTCGCCACCACCGCTCGCTTCCGGCAAACGTGAGCCGCGCAACAACAGCATCTGCGGCATGCCATTTGGCCGCTCGAGTTCAGCCTGGGCCTGCCATTCTCCATCCTTGACCCGGGCAAAGTTGTCGTGGATAAACTTGCCGAATTCATTCTGGCGCGGCCAGTGTGCAGCCTCCTCGTTGATCAAACCTGTGAAATCGTCAGCCAGCGTGTTCCGTGCACCCTCGTTCACCGTCCGCAACACGAAATCCCGGTCGAAGACCAATACGCCGGCCGACAAGTTTGCGAGGATCAATTCCAGATAGCCGCGCGCCGATTCCAGCTCCGCACGGTGGCGCTCGGTCTCGCGGCGAGCGTCGTCAAGCTGCCGTGTCATGCGGTTGAAGGACTGGGTCAGGATGCCCAGTTCGTCCCGGCTATAAACTGCCTGCCGTGGCGAGAAGTCACCCTGGGCAACCGCCTGGGTACCCTCGGCCAAGATCGACAGCGGAGCGGACAGGCGGCGCGCCATGACAAACGCCAGCGCAAAGGCGCCAAACAAGGCAACGAGCACAGTCAAGGTTAACGTCAGGGCATAGATCCGGGTCAGCCCTTGGCGCGCCAACTGCAATTCCTGGTAATCGCGATATACCCCCTCCACGGCGTCGGCATCATAGGCGAGCGATGGGGGAACCGGCTGGATCACCTGCAGGATACGCGGCTCTTCAAACGCCGAACGTGCAGCTACAGGAACCAGTACGCGAAGATTGAGACGTCCTCCCTCGCCGTCGACGGCAGTCACGGCCTGCGTGCTGCGTGCCTGCTTGAGCTGCGCTTGCGTCGGGAGGTCAGGCAATGCCGCGCTGATTTCGTTGCTTGCACTGGAGAGCAGCTGGCCGCCAACCGAGAACAATGCTGCCGACTGCACCCCCTGCTGCTCGCGCAGGCGCAGCAGCGCCGAGCGGCGGCTCGATTCCCGGAGATCCGAGAGCTCGTTGGCCATGCCACGGGCTTTTTCGGCAAGGTCGGAAAGAAGCGAATCGAGCGCCGAACGTCCCAGATGGAGACCCGACTCGAGCGCCTTTTCGACGCGGACGTCGAACCAGCTCTCGATCGAGCGCGTCACGAACTGGACCGATACACCATAGACGAGCGCGCCCGGCAAAACAGCGATGACCCCGAACATCATCATCAGGCGCAATTTCAGCCGGGCACCGAATACCTGAGCGCGATAATCACGCCACAGCGACCGTAATTGCCAAGTGACCAGCCCGACCATGGCCAGCGCGAGAATGGCGTTGAGCCCGATCAATAGCGGGTAGTGGCGCGTGAAGATCGCGGTGTTGGCCGCCGTTGACATCAGCAGCAGGAACCAGAGTATGGCGCCCAACGTTGCAGCCACCGCACCTCCTACGGCTACAAAGCGCTTCACTTCACCTCCGCCGGCAACGTCGCCTGCCAAGTCTTCCAGTCAGATGCCAGACTCCAGTCCCGGTTGCCCAGCGCGCCAATCTGAAAGGGCCGTGGCAACTGGTTGATGTCGAGGCGCAGGCGCAGGGCCGCAGCATAGGTTTCGCCACCACGAATTCCCGACTTGTCCACCCCTCTGTCGATCACCGCCCAGTTGCGTAATCGCGAGAGAACACGCAACGCCTCCGACAGTGTAGCGAAGGACTGATGGAGGCCGCCAGTCGACAGGCGATATTGGCGCGTCAACGCATGGAAGGACAGGCGATGGGTCTGATTTCGACTGACTACCTTTTCGTCCAGCCAGTACCAGCGTGGCCGCGTCATTTCGAACTCGGTCACGAAGTAGAGAACGACACCTTTAGTCACTGCCTCTTCAAGGCGTTCGTTCAATTCAAGGCTGAAATCCGCCGAGACTACGTAGCCGTCTTCGCTCGCCGTGATCTGCGGATTGGAGATCTCGATCTCGGCCGCCAGAACCAGCACCGGCAGCATGGCGAGAGCGACGACCAGCCAAGTCCGGATTCGCTCAAGCATGCTTTTCGAGGAGGCAATAGTAAAAGCCATCATGGGCTGCAGCAGGCAGAATCTCTTCCTCGTGGGCGCGGCGGGCATCCGGACGGTTGGCGATAAAGCGATTGATCTGCTCACCGTTCTCCTCGGGGAAAACGGAGCAGGTCACATAAAGAAGTCTACCCCCGCGCCGCACAACCCGCCACAGTGCTTCGAGAATACGCGACTGGGAGGCGGCAAAGCTCGCTATGTCGGCCTCGCGGCGCAACCATTTTGTGTCCGGATTGCGCCGCACGACACCGGTGGCGGTGCAAGCGACATCGGCGAGAACCGCGTCGAAGGGACGGCCATCCCACCATGTATCGAGTCGCGCACAGTCGGCCGCCTGGAGCGAGGCATGCAGGCCAAGCCGCGTCAGGTTCTCCGCGATGCGCCGACATCGAGAAGACTTCACGTCGAGCGCCAGCAGGTCGAGTTCTTCCCGCTCGAGCAGATGCGCCGTCTTGCCACCCGGCGCGGCACAGGCATCGAGGACACGGCTTCCGGGCAACGGGTTGAGCAACGTCGCTGCCAGCTGCGCCCCGGGGTCCTGTACCGAAACCAGACCGGCCGCGAACCCCGGCAGCCGTTCGACAGGGACCGGCTTGGCGAGCGCAAGCCCCACTTCGCCAACCGGCGTGGCGACGATCCCTTCCGCCTCCAGCCGTGCCAGGTATTGTTCACGCGTGCTGCGGCGGCGATTGACCCGCAAGGCCATCGGCGGTGGTGCATTGCCGGCGGCAACAACGGCCTGCCAATCGCCGGGCCACGCTTTCTGAAGACGCGCGAGCCACCAGCCCGGATGCTGCGCCTGCGCTACGGCATCGGTTGCCACCGCCGCACGCAATACTTCCTGCTGTCGCAGGAAGTTGCGCAGGACGCCATTGACCAGCCCGCGAAAGCGGCCTTCAGCCAGCTCTCCGGCTGCCGCGACAGCCTGATCGACCACCGTATGCACCGCGTCCGGCCGCGACTCAAGTCGATAGATCGCAACCAGCAGCAGCGCCCGTACCTCGTCGGCCGTCAGCGGACTCGCCATAAGGCGGCCAAGGAAGAAATCACCGCGTCCATAACAGCGCAGGCTGCCATAGACGAGATCCTGCACCGCCGGGCGTGCGATGGCATCGACGCGCGCAAGCAGGCCGTCCGCGAGACTCTGCCCAGCAAAGACGGCGGCATCGATGCGGGCAGCTTGCAGGAAGGCGAAGGCCAGGGAAGTGGAGGGCAGATCGGACATAGGCTGCAATTATCGCACGCGGCATAATGGCGCGATGCGTCCATACCTCATCGCCCTGCTTTTCCTGCTCTTCTCACCCCTTGCCGCGGCGTGGAACGCTGCCGGTCACCGGCTGGTGGCGGTCATCGCCTGGCAGCAGCTCTCGCCCGCCAACCGCGATTTCGTTACGCAGGCGCTTGGCCGCCACCCCGACCATGAGCGCTGGGTCAGCAAGGCACGTTCCGTCGAGTCCGGGAAGATTTTCGCCGAAGCCGCGACGTGGCCCGATGACATCCGCAACGATCCACGCTTCCACGACGAGGGGGGAAACGACCGCACCCCGCCGCTTCCCGGCCTTCCCGACACTGCGCGCCACAAGAACTGGCACTACGTCGATGTCGACGATCAGGGAAGGCCCGTACGGGGAGAGGTTGACCGGCAGATCGAGCGCCTCGTTCGCCTGTTGCGGTCGACGGCGAAAAATGACGAGATTTCCTATGCCCTCCCCTGGCTCATGCATCTCGTCGCCGACATCCACCAGCCGTTGCACACCGGTCGGGCCGATGACGAGGGTGGAACCGCAGTCGAGATCGAAAACCCGTTCAACAAGCGCCTCCCCTTTTCCAGCCTGCACATCTACTGGGACGACCTGCCCGGCCCGCCCTGGCTACGCGGTCAGCGGCTGGAAGACAAGGCGCGACGCCTGATCGCGGAATATCCCGCGCCGCGCCAGGACACCGTTGACTTGTGGCGGGACGAGAGCCACCGGATGCTGGCGTCGGCCTACCCGGATGCCGTCGGCAGCCTCCTTCCGATCATCACCGAAGAATTCAACGGACGGGCGCACGCCATTGCGGAACGGCGCATCGTTGACGCCGGCTACCGGCTCGGACGTCTCCTCCAGGCGACCATCAGCGCTCGCGTTTCACGTGAAACGCAATAGAATCTCACCATGAATGGCCTGCACCTGATCGCCGACCTCCTTGACTGCCGCTGCCCGGCCGACTTCCTGTTCTCCGCCCCGCAACTCGAAGCTTTTTGTGCGGCGGCATGCTCGAATCACGGGCTGACGGTCGTCGGTCGCCTGTTCCACACCTTCCATGATGCGGCGGGCAACCCGGCGGGCGTCACCGGCACCGTCGTCCTGGCGGAGTCGCACCTGGCGGTCCATACCTGGCCGGAAATCGCCGGCGTCACGCTCGACATCTACGTATGCAACTTCAGTGCCGACAACAGCGATCGCGCCCATGCGCTGTTCGCCGACGTCATCGCAGCCTTCGGACCGGGCGCGCTGGAGACGAAAGAGGTGGTGCGCGGTCGCCTCCATTCGAAGAAACGTTGGCGACCTCTCGCCTGCAAGCGAGCCAGTCCCTCCGCGGTCGGCGGCTCCGCCGAAAACCGTCCGCTGATCCCAACCGCAGGAAACGCATACGAATGATGATCTGAAGCGTTTCCGGATGCACCTCGGCTGGTCTCATCGGCATCTCGCCTTCCACATGCGTCTGGATCCTGCGCAGCGGCAAACTTCAAACTGCCCAGTCAAAATGGTCGCCCGCCATGAGCGTATGTCCGGCGAGAAATTCACGGACCGCCAAGCGCTTGCCTCCAGCCTTCTGCAACTCACTGACCGCCAGGGCCCCCACTCCGCAGGCAACGACGATGCTGTTGCGGTCGACGCTCAATATCCGCCCTTTTTCACCTGCACCGGCAACCGGCACAGCATGCCACAACTTGACAATCTGGCCGCCGAGCCGAGTTTGGGCTCCGGGAAACGGATCGAAGGCGCGGATATGCCGATCCAGTTCCTGCGCGCTCTTCGACCAGTCGACAAGCGCCTCCGCCTTGCCGAATTTCTGTGCGTAGGTCACCCCCTCCGCGGCTTGCGCGGTAGCCGGCATCGGTAGTCCGGCCAGCGCCTCAAGCACCAGTCGCGCGCCGAGACCCGCCAGACGGTCGTGCAGTGATGCGCTCGTGTCGCCAAGCTCGATCGCACAGACGCTCCGCAGCAGCACCGGTCCGGTATCGAGACCCGACTCCATCTGCATGATGCTGACACCGGTCTCGCGATCGCCGGCGAGCAGTGCCCGCTGGATCGGCGCTGCCCCGCGCCAGCGTGGCAGCAACGAGGCATGGATGTTGATGCACCCGAAGCGCGGAATGTCGAGGATGGCCTGTGGCAGGATGAGTCCGTAGGCAGCGACCACAACGACGTCCGGAAGTTCGGCGGCGATTTTTGCCTGCGCCGCTGGATCCTTCAGCGTCGCAGGCTGAAACACCTCGATGCCACACTTCACCGCCAGGCGCTTGACGGCCGAAGGCTGCAGGCTCATGCCGCGCCCCGCTGGCCGGTCTGGCTGCGTGAGTACAAGGCGAACCTCATGCCCCGCCGCCACAATCGCCTGCATTGCCAGCGCGGCAAAATCGGGTGTTCCGGCGAAGACCACCCTCATGCGGTGACGCGCGCCTGCTTGGCGAGCTTGTTCCGGATGCGTGTCTGTTTCAACTGCGACAGGTGATCGACGAAGACCTTGCCATTCAGATGGTCCAGTTCATGCTGGATGCACACGGCGAGCAGGCCCTCGGCAACCAGGGTCTGATGCTGGCCCTCGCCGTCCTGATAATGAACGGTCACACGCTCGGCGCGTTCCACCTTTTCGTAGATCCCGGGTACCGACAGGCAGCCCTCCTCACCCTCCTGCTGCCCTTGAAGGTCATTGATGCGCGGATTGATCAGCGCAAGCAGTTCATTCCTGCCTTCCGAAACATCCATGACGACGATCTGCTTGTGAACATCGACCTGGGTTGCCGCCAAGCCGATGCCTGGGGCCTCGTACATCGTTTCAGCCATGTCGGCGATCAAACGCCGGACAGAATCGTCTATCTCGAGCACCGGCACCGCAATCTTTTTCAAGCGCTGATCTGGAAAACGCAAAATGGGTAGTAGAGCCATGGGAAATACCGAAAAAAGCTTGCTCGCTTAAGTTATTACGTGCAGAATCTCAAGCAATTCCAGAGATATGGAGCCGGTTTGCCTGACTTGGATCAGACCATGCAAGCAGCACCGTGTTCCGTCGGCATGTGAGGCTACGAATATGGTACGCATTATATCCGCGCTCATCCTGGCCGTGACGGCCGTTTGTGCATCGGCCGCCGAGCCTGTTCAGCTCGTCGATAACCCCCCCGACCGTCACGTTGTAGTCCGTGGCGACACGCTGTGGGGCATCTCCGGCAAGTTCCTCAAGGAGCCTTGGCGCTGGCCGGAAATCTGGAACATGAACCGCGAGCAGATCAAGAATCCGCATCTGATCTACCCCGGGGAGGTGGTCTATCTTGACCGTTCGGGCAAGAACCCCCGGTTGCGTGTCGGCAAGCAGGTCAAGTCAGCTGGCGGAACCAGCAAGCTCCAGCCGCAGATCTATTCAAGCGCTGTCCAGCAGGCTATTCCCAGCATCCCTCCCAATCAGATTGAACCGTTCCTCTCACAGCCACTTGTGGTTGAGGAGGGGCAATTGGACAACGTGCCGCGCATCGTTGCTGGTCCGGAGTATCGCGGCATGATGGGTAATGGCGACCCGGCCTTCGCCACAGCGATTCCCGATGCCAGCGTCGTGAACTGGAATGTCTTCCGTCCCGGCAAGCCGCTCAAGGATCCCGATACCGGCGAAGTAATCGGCTACGAGGCTTTCTTCCTCGGCAATGCGAGTCTGGTCCAACCGGGAGAACCGTCGGTACTTCAGATTACCGTTGCGAAGGAAGAGATCATGCGCGGCGACCGCCTCCTGCCGGCGCCGCCAGCCAATATCATCTCCTATGTACCGCACCGCCCCGACAACCAGGTTAGCGCCAGAGTCATGACCATCTACGGCGGGGTCAGCGAAGGCGGCAAAGCCTCGATCGTCACCCTCAACCGGGGCAGGAATGACGGTCTTGAAGTCGGCAATGTCCTTGCGCTGTTCCGCAACCGGATCTCGAGCGCAATCGACCAGGACACGATGCGACGGGTCGATCAGCAGATTCCGGAACAGCGCTACGCACTGGTGTTCGTCTTCCGTGTATTCAACAGGGTTTCCTACGCGCTCGTCCTCGAGTCTTCCGTACCCGTGACCGTCGGTGATTTCGCGCGAAACCCATGATCGATGAGGATGGGTTGGCCGCCTGGCTGCGGCTGACCCTGATCCCTGGTATCGGCGGCGAGACGCAGCGAAGGCTTCTCGCCGCTTTCGGTTTACCCGACGCCATTTTCGCCGCCGGTCGCCTGGCGGCAAGCGGCATCGTCGGCGGCCGTGCCGACCTGCTTTTCGATTTTGACCCCTCCGAGGCCGTCGACCACAGCCTCGCCTGGGCCAGCCAGCCCGACCACCACATTTTGACGCTCGCAGACTCAAGCTATCCGCAGTCCTTGCTGGAAATTCCCGACCCACCCAGTGTCCTCTATATTCGCGGTAATCCAGCCCTGCTCCAAAGCCCCGGCATCGCCATCGTCGGCAGCCGCAACGCGACTCCCCAAGGCCTGAAGACCGCTGAGTCCTTCGCCCAGGCCTTGGCTGGCCGAGGGTTCGCAATTATCAGCGGCCTCGCCCTCGGGATCGACGCTGCCGCCCATCGTGGCGCACTCACCACCGAAGGTGCGACGATTGCCGTTATCGGCACCGGCGCCGACCGCGTCTACCCGGCGCGCAACAAGGAGCTGGCATTGGCAATCGCCCGGCACGGGACCATCGTCTCCGAATTTCCCCTCGGCACGCCGGCCATCGCCGCCAATTTTCCGCGCCGCAACCGCATCATTTCGGGCCTGTCCCGGGGAGTGCTTGTTGTCGAGGCCGCGCCGGAGAGCGGTTCACTGATTACCGCCCGGCTTGCAGCGGAACAGGGGCGCGAAGTGTTTGCCATTCCCGGGTCAATTCATTCCCCGGTTGCCCGCGGCTGCCACAAGCTCATCAAGCAGGGGGCCAAGCTAGTTGAAACCGCTCAAGACATTCTCGAAGAACTTGGTGGCGATCCTGAGCCTCGTGACGTTCCCGACCTTGTGAAAACGAGCGGCAACGATGACCTTCTCAAGGCCCTTGGCCATGTCCCCTGCGAACTCGACGAGCTCGTAGATCGAACCGGATTGAGTGCCGACCTGCTGCTCGGCGAACTACTGACCCTGGAACTCGATGGCCTCATTGCCACCCTCCCAGGCAACCGCTACCAGCGCCTCGCCTGACACCCACATCCAGAGACGGCTTGCCAAGCCACGCGCCGGGCACTTATCATGCCCCAGATCTCTGCAGACAGAACCCATGACAAAAAAGCTGATCATTGCCGAAAAACCCTCCGTTGCCGCCGACATCGCCAAAGCGCTGGGGGGTTTCACTAAGCACGACGACTATTTCGAGAGCGAGTCGCACCTACTCTCCTCGGCCATCGGCCATTTGCTGGAACTCACCTGTCCCGAAGAATTCGAGGTCAAACGCGGCAAGTGGTCATTTTCTCATCTGCCCGTGATCCCGCCCCACTTCGCCCTGTCGCCCATCGAGAAGACCGAGTCACGCCTGAAACTTCTCAACAAGCTGATCAAGCGCAAGGACGTCGATGGCCTCATCAATGCCTGCGACGCGGGACGCGAGGGTGAGCTGATCTTCAACTACATTGCCCAGCACAGTAAATCGGGCAAACCGGTGCAGCGCCTCTGGCTGCAGTCGATGACCCAGGGTGCCATTTGCGACGGCTTCTCCCGTCTGCGCAACGGTGCGGAGACGCAGGGTCTCGGCGACGCGGCCGTCTGCCGTTCCGAATCGGACTGGCTGGTCGGCATCAACGGCACAAGGGCAATGACCGCCTTCAACTCGAAGACCGGCGGTTTCCACCTGACGACCGTCGGTCGGGTGCAGACGCCGACGCTGGCGATCGTCGTCGAACGCGAAAGGAAGATCCGCGACTTCAAGCCGCGTCGGTATTGGGAGGTCGAGGCGGAATTCGCCGCCAAGGCGGGAACCTATCACGGCAAGTGGTTTGACGAGAGCTTCAAGGGCAAGGAAGGCGACGAACACGCCCGCGCCGACCGCCTCTGGGAACAGAACCCGGCCGAGGCCATCCGTTCTGCCACCCTTGGCAAGCTGGGCATTGTCACGGAAGAAGCCAAGCCGGAAACCCGCCTGTCACCCCTACTCTTCGATCTGACCAGCCTGCAGCGCGAAGCGAATGCTCGCTTCGGATTTTCGGCCAAGACCACTCTAGCACTGGCGCAAGCGCTCTACGAGAAGCACAAGGTCCTCACCTACCCTCGTACCGACTCGCGCTGCCTGCCCGAGGACTACATCGCCACGGTCAAGACCACCCTCTCGGTTCTGACCGGAGAAGGCGCCGGCAAGGGCCATGACGAACTCCTTCTTGCCCGGTACGCACCATTTGCCCACCAGATTCTGGCGCGCAACTGGGTGCATCCGAACAAGCGCATCTTCAACAATGCGAAGATCAGCGACCACTTCGCCATCATTCCGACGCCGCAGGCACCCAAACATCTCAACGAACTTGAGCAGAAGCTCTATGACTTCGTCGTCAGGCGCTTCCTCTCCGTCTTCTTCCCGGCGGCAGAATATCTGGTCACCACCCGCATCACCCGCGTCGACGGTTACCCCTTCAAGACCGAAGGCAAGGTGCTGGTCAACCCCGGCTGGCTGGCCGTACACGGCAAGGAGGGTCAGGAGGGCAGCGAGGGCAATCTGGTTGCGGTCGACACCGGCGAAAAGGTCAAAACCGATGGGGTCACCGTCATGGCGAATGAAACCAAGCCGCCACCTCGCTATTCGGAAGCCACCCTGCTCTCCGCCATGGAAGGCGCCGGCAAGATGGTCGACGACGAAGAACTCAAGGCCGCCATGGCCGGCCGCGGCCTCGGCACGCCGGCGACCCGAGCGCAGATCATCGAGAACTTGATTGGCGAGCAGTACATTCACCGCGAGGGCCGTGAATTGATCCCGACCGCCAAGGCCTTCTCGCTGATGACACTTCTCACTGGTCTCGGCATTAACGAACTGACCCAGCCGGAACTGACCGGGGACTGGGAATGGAAGCTCGGGCGCATCGAAAAGGGCGATTTCACCCGCCAGGAATTCATGCGCGAGATCGCCGAGATGACCCGACACATCGTCGAACGCGCGAAGACCTTCGACAGCGACACTATTCCCGGAGACTTTGGCGTCCTCAAGGTTGCTTGCCCACGATGTGGTGGCCAAGTCCGTGAAACCTACAAGAAATTCCAGTGTGGCGGTTGCGACTACTCGCTATGGAAAATTGTTGCCGGGCGTCAGTTCGAGCCGGCTGAGATCGAAACCCTGATCACTCAGAAGCAGATCGGCCCATTGACCGGATTCCGCAACAGAATCGGGCGCGCCTTTGCCGCTGCCATCAAGCTGAACGACAACATGGAGCCTGAATTCGACTTTGGCCAGCCAAGAGCGGGTGAGGACGACGAAGCCGAAACAGTGGAATTCCCGGCGGAACTGAGCCTGGGCAGGTGCCCGAAGTGTGCCTCAGGCGTCTTCGAACATGGGGCTGCCTATGTCTGCGAGAAGTCGATCGGGGCAGCCAAGACTTGCAACTTCCGCTCTGGCACGATTATCCTGCAGCAGCCGATCGAGTCCGAACAGATGAAGAAGCTGCTGGCCGAGGGCAGGACCGACCTGTTGAAGGGTTTCATTTCCAACCGCACGCGCCGCAAGTTCTCGGCCTACCTCGTCGTTCAGGAAGGCAAGGTCGGCTTCGAGTTCGAGAAAAAGGCGCCGATCAGAAAAACGCCTGCGAAGAAGGCTGCCGCCTGATTCATCCCACAACCAATCGGCGTTGGCCGGCGCCGGTTACCTGACCGTTCCACGTGGAACCTCAACGGACAGCTGTCGCTCCGGGCAACTGGCAGGACAACAGGGCAGCACGAACGGCATCGATCGCCCGCGGCCGCGGAAAAGTCACCCGCCAGACGAGTCCGACAGTTCGCGAAGGCGGCGCCCCAGAAAACGGCAGAACCTTGACCAGCGGCTCTTTGTCCACCAGCGGATCGGCGGCGGTGCTCGGCATCACCGCCACCCCGGCACCGCTCGCCACCATGTAGCGGATGGTCTCCAGCGAGCCACCTTCCAGCGAATGTTCGAGCGCATCGGGTCCGGCCAAGCGTGGGCAGGACTCAAGCACCTGGTCCCGAAAGCAGTTGCCCTGGCCGAGAAGCAGCAGATTCTGCCCGTCCAGTTCGTCCGCCGCGATCCCCTGCCGCTGCCCCCAGAGATGTCCGGCCGGAACGACAACGCGGAACGGCTCCGTATAGACCGACTGCGCCACCAGCCCGGGTTCGGCAAACGGCAGGGCGATGACGATAACGTCCAGTTCGCCAGCCTTCAGCGCCGGAATCAGGCTGGCGGTAAAATCCTCCTTGAGGAACAGGGGCATCTCCGGTGCCTGCTGGTGCAACGCCGGAATCAGCTGCGGCAGCAGATAGGGCGCGATCGTGTAGATGATGCCGACACGCAACTGCCCGCTCAGCGGATCCCCCGTCGCCTCGGCGATCTCTTCCAGGCGCACCGCCTCTTCCAGTACCCGCCGCGCCTGTGCGACGATGCTGTCGCCGAGTCCAGTAATCCGCACATCCGAAGCAGTCCGCTCGAACAAAGCGGCACCGAGTTGCCCCTCGACCTTCTTCAATGCCACGGACAGCGTCGGCTGGCTGACATGACAGGCCTCCGCCGCGCGGCCAAAGTGACGCTCACGGGCGAGCGCGACGACGTAGCGCATTTCCGTCAGGGTCATACCGATAGTCCCAGCTTTTCGAGGTCGACCGCGGCAAGCCACCGCCATTCCCCCGGCTTCAGGTCGTCAGGCAGAGAAAGCCCCCCCACGGCCTCACGATGCAGCGCCTCGACGCGGTTTCCGGCTGCGGCAACCATGCGCTTGACCTGATGGTACTTGCCACTGGTCAGCGTCAGGCGCAGTTCCCTGGCCCCGACGATTTCGCAGGCGGCTGCAGCGACCGGCGCGGGCTCGTCGTTGAGGACAACGCCTCCCAAAAGCCTCTCCATCTGCTCGCGATCGACCGCATGCTTCGTCGTCGCCAGATAAACCTTCGGCACCTTGCGCCGCGCCGAGGACAGCAAGTGGTTAAGCTGGCCATCGTCGGTGATCAGCAGCAGCCCGGTGGTGTCCTCGTCGAGCCGCCCAACGGGCTGGACGCCACGCTGACGAAGGGGCAGCGGCAACAGAGAAAGAACGCTCGGGTGATGCAGCGGCCTGCGCGAGCACTCGTAGCCGGCCGGCTTGTGGAGCAGCAGCGTGGCAAATTCCGCGTAGGGCCAGTCGACGCCGTCGACGGTGAGCACCAGCCCGGCACTATCGACGTCGGCGAAGGGCTGGTCACAGGGTTGTCCATTAACCGCGACTCGCCCGTCCCAGCAAAGCGTGCGGCATTCCTTGCGGGTGCCGAATCCATGCTTCTGGAGGATTCGTTCTAGTTGCATGGCGCCGATGTTAACATTGACCCATGAAATTCGACCATCTCATCCAGATCAACGATCCCCAAAATCCGCTGATTCCCCCGCTCAGCCGTCACCAAGTCTGGCTGGGTCTGCTCCATCGTGTCGAAGACCCGCTTCCCTTCCTGCCCGGGCTCGAGTCGTGCGTCATCATCGAACGCCATGCCGACACGCTGCTGCGCCGGCTCGATTTCGGCCCGGCGGTGATTCAGGACCGAGTCACACTGGTCGAAGCACACTGGGTTCGTTTCGAAATCGAGCCGTCGTCCGCCCACCCCGGCGGTAGCCTGACCATCACGATCGAGGAACCCGAACCGGCTTCCCTCTTCCTGCGCTTCGCCTACCGGTCGACACTGGCCAGCGGGTCCGATTCCGAAGACCGCGCCTACATCGAATACGTCAAGTCTGCCTACCACCAGTCGGACGTCGATTGCGTGCGGCTGATCCGCACCCTCGCCGCCGCCGGCATGCCGCAGTAGTCAGTTGACCCCCAGGCTGGCCAGATAATCTTCATAGCCGCCCAGATAGTCAATGATCGAGCCGTCACCCTTGACCTCGAAGACGCGGGTCGCCAGCGAGGAGACGAATTCCCGGTCATGCGAGACGAAGACCAGGGTGCCGGGAAATTTCTCGAGCCCGGTATTCAGCGATTCGATCGACTCCATGTCGAGGTGGTTGGTTGGCTCGTCCATGATCAGCACGTTCGAATGAAGGAGCATCAGCTTGCCGAAAAGCATGCGGCCCTGCTCGCCACCGGAAATCACGTTGACCGGCTTCTTGACCTCGTCGCCCGAGAACAACAGACGCCCCAGCGTGCCTCGGATCAATGTCTCGACGTCGCCGCCCTCGTAGCCGCCGGCACGAACGTAGCCGGAAATCCACTCCGTTAAGCTAGTCTGAGACTTGAAGAGCGCCGAGTGATCCTGCGAGTAGTAGCCGGGTTTGGCCTTCTCCGCCCATTTGATCGTCCCGAACTGCGGTAGCAGCTCGCCCATCAGCAGGCGCAGCAGAGTTGTCTTGCCAACCCCGTTCTCGCCGATGATCGCCACCCTTTCGCCGGCGTTGATCGTGAAGCCGAGATTGCTGAAGATCTTCCGCGGCGCACCCTCGTAGGCGAAGGACACCTTTTCGACCTCAACCGCCTGACGGTGCAGCTTGTCCTTGTCGTCGTAGTCGAAGCGTATCCACGGATACTGGCGCGACGACGGCTTGACGTCTTCAGGCTTCAGCTTGTCGATCAGCTTGAGGCGGCTCGTCGCCTGCTTGGCCTTGGAAGCGTTGGCCGAGAAGCGGCGGACGAAGGTCTGCAGTTCGGCGATGCGTTCCTTGGCCTTGGCATTGGCACTCGATTGGCGTTCGCGCGCCTGCGTCGACGCCTCCATGAAGTCGTCGTAGTTGCCCGGATAGACGGTGATCTTGCCGTAATCGAGGTCGGCCATGTGGGTGCAGACCTGATTCAGGAAGTGGCGGTCGTGCGAGATGATGATCATCGTCGACTCCCGATTGTTCAGCACATCCTCCAGCCAGCGAATCGTATTGATGTCGAGGTTGTTGGTCGGCTCGTCGAGCAGCAGGATGTCCGGATTGGCGAACAGTGCCTGACACAGCAGGACGCGCAGCTTCCAGCCTGGCGCGACCTCGCGCATCGGACCGTTGTGCTGCTGGATCGGAATACCGACCCCCATCAAGAGTTCGCCGGCGCGTGACTCAGCGGTATAGCCGTCGTACTCGGCGAACTTGGCTTCGAGCTCGGCGGCGCGCATGTAATCGTCTTCGGACGCCTCCGGGTTGGCGTAGATCGCATCCTTCTCGCTCATGCATGCCCACATTTCCTCGTGGCCCATCAGGACGACGTCAAGAACACGCATGTCTTCGAAAGCGAACTGGTCCTGGCGCAAATAGGCCATGCGCTCGTGCTTCTCCTTCGAGACGTTGCCCGCCGACGGCTCCAGCGCACCACACAGATTCTTCATGAAGGTCGACTTGCCCGCTCCGTTGGCGCCGATCAGGCCATAGCGGTAGCCCTCGCCGAACTTGACATTGACGTTCTCGAACAGGGGTTTGACCCCGAACTGCATGGTGATGTTGGCGGCGACAAGCACGGCGATTCCGATCTGCTGGATGGAGGTAGGACGAAGGGCCGAATTTTACCTGCTTTCAACGGGTTGACCGTGAATCGACACCCCGTATTTGTCCTCTGCGGTGTAACATTCACCGCCACAATTACATGCCTCGCAGGCACCAAGACAGCCCATGGTTCCGCACCTGACCACCGCCCTCACCGGCCCTCTGCTCGACCTCGAGCGTCGCTTCCTCGACAGCAGCACGCAGATCGAGCACTGGCTGCGCGGGCAGTGGCAGGAACACACGCCACCCTTCTATTCGTCCTGCGACCTGCGCAATTCCGGATTCAAACTGGCGCCGGTCGACACCAACCTCTTCCCCGGTGGTTTCAACAATCTGAACACGGCCTTTCTTCCGTTGTGCGTGCAGGCAGCGATGGCGGCCATCGAAAAGATCTGCCCGGATGCACGCAATCTGCTGCTGATTCCGGAAAACCACACAAGAAACCAGTTCTACCTGCAGAATGTCGCGCAACTGGTGGCAATCCTGCGCCAGACAGGACTGAACATCCGTCTTGGCTCACTTTTGCCGGAAGTCGACAGACCGACGCGGGTCCAACTGGCGAATGGTGAGACCCTGCTTCTTGAGCCGCTGGTGCGCACACAGTACCGCCTAGGGCTCGATGGCTTCGATCCCTGCGCCATTCTGCTCAACAACGACCTGTCGGCAGGCATCCCGGACATCCTGGAAAATCTGCATGAGCAGTTCGTCCTGCCACCCCTCCATGCCGGTTGGGCCGTGCGGCGAAAATCCAATCATTTCGCCGCTTATGACCAAATCGCCAGCAAGTTCGCCCGGGATATCGGCATCGACCCCTGGCGTATAAATCCGGCCTTTTCCGTCTGCCGCAGCGTCAATTTTCACGAACGGCAGGGGGAAGAATGTCTTGCCGCCAACGTCGCTGCTGTGCTCGAAATCGTCAGCGAAAAGTACAGGGAATACGAGATCGACGAGACGCCCTACGTCGTCGTCAAGGCAGATGCGGGTACTTACGGCATGGGGATCATGACCGTGCGCAGTGCCGACGAGGTCATTGCGCTAAACCGTAAGCAGCGCAACAAAATGAGTGTCGGCAAGGAAGGATTGGAGGTTAGCGAGGTGATCGTGCAGGAAGGAGTGCACACCTTCGAAACGTTGCACGACGCCGTTGCCGAGCCGGTTGTCTACATGATCGATCGCTATGTTGTTGGTGGCTTCTATCGTGTGCACACCGGGCGCGGCAAGGACGAGAACCTCAATGCGCCGGGCATGCACTTCGAGCCACTCGCCTTCGAAACCGGCTGTAACCTGCCAGATTACGGCTGCAACAACCCGGACGCCCCGCCCAACCGGTTCTACGCCTATGGCGTCGTTGGCCGCCTCGCCTGTCTGGCCGCCGCTCTCGAACTCGAACAAACGTACACCGATGTCGGTAGCAAGTGAGAAGATGGTGAGTCTTCACCCTGCTGAGGCGGCCGGCCACTCGCTGAACCTCGCTTTTGTCCTTGACCCGCTCCCGGGCCTCAGGGCCTACAAGGACTCGTCGGTCGCCATGATGCGTGCTGCCGCGACCCGTGGCCACGCGGTCTTCGCCATCGACTGCGCGACACTTTCCTGGCGACGGCCTGAGTCGGGCTACCCGGGGGGCGTCTTTGGCGTGGCCGTGCAATTACACATGCAGCCGGATAACCACGACTGGTTCCGCGAGATCGGCCGCGACCGGATACCGCTGACCGATTTCGACGCCGTCGTCATGCGCAGGGATCCACCCTTCGACAACGAGTACTTGACCGCGACCTGGCTGCTCGAACGCGCCGAGGCGGACGGCGTCCGCGTCTTCAACCGGCCGCGGGCGTTACGCGACCATTCGGAAAAAGTGGCGATCGCCGAATTCCCGCAATTTGCGCCGGAAACGCTAATCTCCCGCGACGTCGAGCAATTGCAACAGTTCATCGACGAACATACGGACGTAATCCTCAAGCCGCTCGACGGCATGGGTGGCAGCCAGATATTCCGGGTCCGGCACGCCGATCCGAATCGCAATGTGATCATCGAGACGCTCACCCGCGACGGTGCCCGGACCATCATGGCCCAGCGTTTTCTCCCGGAAATCGTCACCGGCGACAAGCGCGTCCTGATCATTGCCGGCCAGCCGGTACCGTACTGCCTGGCGCGCATTCCGAAGGCCGGGGAAACACGGGGCAATCTCGCGGTCGGCGGCACCGGCGTCGCGCAGGCACTGACGGCACGTGACCGCGAGATCGCCGAAGCACTCGGCCCGATCCTGTTCGAACGCGGTCTTCTTCTGGTCGGCATCGACGTCATCGGCAGCCTGCTGACCGAAATCAACGTCACCAGCCCGACCTGCATGGTCGAAATACGACAGCAGACGGGCTTCGATTCGGCGGCGGCCTTCGTCGCGGCCCTCGAACGGGAATGCGCCATTTCCTGATTGTCGCCTGCGCGCTGCTCGTGGCCGCCTGCGGGCGCACGCCCTTGCAGGAACAGCAGGCTTACGTCTTCGGCACCCGGGTCGAGGTGCTCGTCGTCAGCGCCGACCCTGAACGGGGGCGCAAGGCCATCGCCGCTGTCCTGCGCGAGTTCGACCGGCTGCACCGGGCTTATCACGCCTGGCAGGAGTCGGAACTGACAGCTCTGAATCGGGCCATTCTTTCGGGTCGACCGCACCAGGCCGGCGCGGAGCTGACCGAGTTTGTCCGGGAATCCCAGGCCTTGTCGCAACAGGGCGAGCACCTGTTCGATCCCGGCATCGGCCAGCTGGTAAGGCTGTGGGGCTTCCATGCCGACGAGTTCAAGGCCGCGATTCCGCCAGCCGCGGATATCGCAGCGTGGCTGGCGACAAGACCCAGCATCGCCGACATCACCATCACCGGCCAGACGATCAGCGCCCACAACCCGCGGGTCGCGCTCGACTTCGGCGGCTACCTGAAGGGGGTCGCGCTCGATCGGGCCGCCGCAATTCTACGTAGCCAAGGCATCGACAGCGCGCTGATCAACATTGGCGGGAACGTCATGGCGCTGGGCAGCAAACATGGCCGGAAGTGGCGGATCGGCATCCAGCACCCGCGTCAGCCCGGCCCGATGGCGACGGTCGAACTTGCCGACGGCGAGGCAATCGGCACATCCGGCGACTATCAGCGCTTTTTCGAGGTGGACGGCAAGCGCTACGCGCACTTGCTCGACCCGCGGACGGGCTATCCGGTCGACCACACCCAGGCGGTCACAGTGCTGATCCCAGCCGGCCTGAAAAGCGGTACGTTGTCCGATGCCGCTTCCAAGCCGATCTTTATCGCCGGCCCCGACGGCTGGCGTGAAATGGCGAAGAAGATGGAAATCGAACTCGTTTTGCGGGTTGACCGCGACGGGAAGGTTTTCGCCACCGAGGCGTTCAGCCAGCGGCTGGAGTTCGCCGGGGAACACCCAGCAGTGACGTTCGTGCCATAGAGAGCAGACGTTGTCTCGGTAGGTTGCCATGCCCCGGTAGCCCTAATGTTGACGTGCGCATCTTTACGAGCCGCGTTAAACTACCTTTCGCATTCATCCCGGAAACCCTGCGATCCCGGCTCCTCTCAGCTCAGATGCTAACCATTCGTAACCTGCGCCCCGCCGATATAGAGTCAGCTATCGCCCTGCAAAGCCGTGTTTATCCGACCATACCGCCTTTCCGCGCGGACCAGTTTGCGCACCTGCTAGAGATCTTCCCGCGCGGCCAGTTCGCTGCGGTTCTCGATGAGCGACTCGTCGGAATCGCCGTTTCGCTGGTCATCCTATGGGAGCACTACAGCTTGCATCACACCTGGGCGAGCATTACCAACGACGGCAATTTCGACACCCATAACCCTGACTTCGGCCACACGCTGTATGGCGCTGAGGTTTGCGTCAACCCGGACGACCGCGGCCACGGCGTCGGCCACGCACTCTACGAGGCACGGCGGAACCTGTGCCGGGCAATGAACCTCAAGCGCATTATTGCCGGCGGTCGTCTGGCTGGCTACGCCCGGCATGCCGCCAGGATGACGCCTGGGGAATACGCCAAGCGCGTCATCTGGGGCGAGTTCTACGATCCGGTGCTGCGCTTTCAACTCGATGAAGGTTTCGACTTTTGCGGCATCCTGCACGGATACTTGCCGACGGACAAGGAATCGCTGGGCAACGCCAGCCTGATCGTCTGGCTTAACCGGGAATATGACCCGTCACGGCCTATACAACTACCAGGAAAGGATTTCCCATGAAGGTTCGCATTGCGTCGATCCAGTACCAGTTGCGCCATATCGATGACTGGGACGGTTTTGCCCGACAGGTCGATTTCGTCCTCAACGCCGCCGCCGACTACTGCCCGCAGTTCGTCCTGCTCCCCGAGCTATTCACCACGCAACTGCTGTCTTTCATGGACAACAACGATGTGCCCAGTGCTGTTCGCGCATTGTCTGAATACACGACGCCCTACATCGAGCTGCTTCGCGCGCATGCCGTGCGCCACGGCTATTATCTGATCGGTGGGACGCACCCCAATATCCGCGATGCCCAGCTGCTTAATACCGCTTTCCTGTTCACACCGGGGGGCAAGGTACATCTCCAGGACAAGATTCACCGCACGCGCTGGGAGAAGGAAAAGTGGAACAGCGACCATGGTGACGTCCTCAAGGTATTCCAGACGCCCTACGGCAAGATCGCCATTTTGATCTGCTACGATATCGAATTTCCCGAACTGGCGCGGCGTGCTGCCGAGGAAGGCGCTGAAATAGTCTTCGTGCCCTCATGCACCGACGACCGGCAAGGCTTCCTGCGCGTACGCTACTGTTGCCATGCTCGCGCCATTGAAAATCAGATCTATGTGGCAATGACCAGCACCGTGGGCAATCTGCCCGTTGCCGGGTTGCGCCTGCATTATGGCCAGGCGTCGATCATCACTCCTTCGGACTTTCACTTCGCGCGCGACGGAATCGCTGCTGAAGGCGTCATCAACGAGGAACAAATCGTCGTGGCCGACGTTGACCTGGGCCTATTGCATGAAAACCGCCTGAAGGGCACAACCATTCCACTGCTCGATAAGCGCCACGAGTTTTACAGCAACCGCCCCATTATCGTCGTCGCCGACTGATCTCCGATACAAGAAATATCAACGGACTCTGTCTCTGAAGAGAGCACCCAGTAAGTCTGGGGGTAATCCCTCTGAAGTTTAGCTCAACGACCGACCCTCAAGAAAACGTCGATATTGCCGAGGTCACGGATGGCGCCGCAAACAAGCCAAGGGCCGGCGCGGGGGCTTTGGCTTCTTACCGGTTACCGCTTCCCGTCAGCATGCTACTGCTGTTGTTGCTTGCCCTTGATGTTACCAACCGTTCCCCCCACGACAGCACCTACAGCGGCACCAGTCCAACCGCTGCCGCCCGCAATCGCCGCAATACCTGCGCCAGCTGCTGCACCAATCGCCGCGCCACTTACCGTACCCTGTTGCTGGGCCGTCATGTTCGTACACCCAAGCATCGCCAACGCAGCAAGCGTCGTCAAAGCCAATTTGATCTTAAGCATCTCCAGTCTCCGTCACTTGTTCATCTTGAGCCCAGGCACGACCATCTCGAACCAGATGGTCTCGAGCACTGGACGGTGCAATTGCTCTGGATGTGCGCCATACCACTTGTCGAGTGACTCCAGAACGCTGCTCAAGGTCCGCCCCATCATCCCCTTGGCCGCTCGTGGCGCAAGACTCCGCCCCTCAGGAATCGGATTGTCGGCCTGATATGCCACCTCAAGCTGGATAACGTTGGATACGCCGACGAGGTAGGCTTTCTTCACATCGTCAGTTGATTTCATCCAGTGCGTGCCGTCAACCAGCGGTATGTCCGACGCGACGGCGATACTACAACTGATCACCAACATCATTGCGACACTGGATGCTACGCACCCAAGTTTTCGCAGGCCTCTTTCAATTGTCGTCATTTTCAACTCCGGATAAGGAATGCCAAGATTCCAAGATATCAGATATCAATACGCGCATTCAAGGCATTGGATTCGATGAAGGCACGCCGTGGCTCCACCAGTTCTCCCATCAGGGTGGTGAATATCTCGTCGGCTGCAATGGCGTCATCGATCTGCACACGCAGCAGTCGGCGGACTTTCGGATCCATGGTCGTTTCCCACAACTGATCCGGGTTCATTTCTCCAAGACCCTTGTAGCGCTGCTTGCTGATGCCGCGTTCGACGTCGGCGAGCAGCCACTTCATGGCATCCCCGAAATTGCTGACCGCCTGCTTCTTTTCGCCGCGCGCGACGAACGCACCCGGACCGAAGAGGTCAGCAAGCGTTTCGGCGGTTCGCCGCAGCTGCAGGTAATCGCCGGACAGCAGCAAGTCATCGTCGATGAGGCCCACCTTGAGGTTGCCATGGTGTATCTTCTCGACACGCAGCGTCCACAGTTCCTGGATGTCATCAAACCGTGGCACGACGCGGATCGCGCTCGAAACATGTCGTGCAACCAGTTCCGCACTGGCCTTCGCACTCGCTTCCGAATCTAGATCCAGCGTCAGGTTGCGCTGGACAAGAGCCTTGAGCACCTCGGGATCAACCAGATGCGAAATGCGTTCAATCACGGCTTCGGCTAACAACCATGAACGTGCCAATTCTTCCAGTGCGGCACCCGTGATCGGCTCCGCCCCTACGCCTGCCGTCAGGCTTGCCTCGTCCATTGCCATGCGCAGCAGGAATTGATGGTATTCCTGGTCATCCTTCAGATAACGCTCGGTCTTCCCGTGCTTGACCTTATAAAGTGGCGGCTGCGCGATATACACATAGCCACGCTCGATCAGCTCCGGCATCTGCCGGTAGAGCAGCGTCAGCAGCAGTGTCCGGATGTGTGCACCATCCACGTCCGCATCAGTCATGATGATGATACGGTGGTAACGCAGCTTCTCGATCTTGAACTCGTCCTTGCCGATGCCGGTACCGAGGGCCGTGATCAGCGTGACGATCTGTTCGCTGGAGATCAACTTGTCGAAACGGGCCTTCTCAACATTCAGAACCTTGCCGCGTAGCGGCAGGATAGCCTGAAACTTGCGGTCACGGCCCTGCTTGGCCGACCCACCCGCCGAATCACCCTCGACAATGTACACTTCGCACAGCGCCGGATCCTTTTCCTGGCAATCGGCCAGCTTTCCCGGAAGCCCGACGCCATCGAGGACCCCCTTGCGTCGTGTCATCTCACGTGCCCGACGCGCTGCTTCCCTGGCCCGGGAGGCTTCGACGATCTTGCCGGTGATTACCCTAGCATCAGCCGGCCGCTCGAGCAGGAAATCCGCCAGTTTCTGGGCAACCACTTCTTCGACTGCCGGCCGCGCTTCCGACGAGACCAGTTTCATCTTTGTCTGTGACGCAAACTTGGGATCGGGCATTTTCACCGAGAGCACGCAAGCCAGTCCTTCCCTCATGTCGTCGCCAGCAATTTCGACCTTGGCTTTTTTGGCTATCTCGTTCTCGTCGATATACTTGTTGATGACCCGTGTCATCGCCATGCGCAAGCCGGTAAGGTGGGTGCCGCCGTCAGATTGCGGGATGTTGTTGGTAAAACAGAGAACCTGCTCCTGATAGGAATCGTTCCACTGCATCGCGACTTCGACACCGATCGTTACGCCGGTATCGCCGACCTTCGCTTCGCCGGCAGAGTAGAAAACATTCGGATGCAGAACCGTCTTCGTCCGGTTTATGTACTCGACGAAACTCCTGACGCCACCGGCAAACGCAAAATCTTCTTCCTTTCCGGTCCGCTGGTCGATCAATCGGATACGGACACCGTTGTTCAAGAATGACAATTCACGCAACCGCTTGGCCAGAATCTCGTAGTGAAATTCGATGTGTTCGAAAATTTCATCATCAGCAAGGAAATGCACCTCGGTCCCACGCTTTTCCGTATTTCCAAGAACCTTGAGTGGCGAGACGGCAATGCCATCTCGAACTTCCGTGATGCGGTCGACGGCATGACCACGGCAGAATTCCATGAAGTTCTTCTTGCCGTCACGACGGATGGTCAGGCGCAACCACTTCGAGAGGGCATTTACGCAGGAAACGCCAACACCATGCAAGCCGCCCGAGACCTTGTAGGAATTCTGGTTGAACTTGCCACCAGCGTGAAGTTCCGTCAGAGCGATTTCCGCCGCGGTACGCTTGGGCTTGTGCTTGTCGTCCATCTTGACGCCGGTCGGGATGCCACGGCCGTTGTCGGTGACACTTATCGAGTTGTCGGTGTGTATCGTGACCAGAATATCGTCACAATATCCAGCCAGCGCTTCATCGATCGAGTTGTCGACTACTTCGAATACTAGGTGATGCAGCCCCGTGCCGTCCGAGGTATCACCGATATACATCCCCGGACGTTTGCGTACAGCTTCCAGGCCTTCGAGGATCTGGATGCTGGACTCGCCATACGCCGGTGTTTCGCCCTGCGGGCTGTTTTCATTGCTCATTGGTTGGTTCCACGTGAAACTCGTTTATTTCAAGACTCAGATGCGCATGGGCATGACCACATACTTGAAGCGGTCATTTCCTGGAATGGTTATCAGCGAACTCGAATTGGCATCGTTGAAACCCCACTGAATTTCATCGACATGAACGCTATTCAGCACGTCAAGTAGATATCCAATATTGAAACCCACATCAATGGCATCACCCACGTACTCGACCTCAAGTTCTTCCTGTGCCTCTTCCTGCTCGGCATTTGCAGCTATCAGTCTCAAACTATCATGACCTAACACAACTCGCACACCCCTGAATTTCTCATTGGTTAGAATCGCGGCACGGTTCATGCCCTGCAGTAGCAACTGTCGGCCTACCGTGACTTGATTCTTCAAACCCACAGGAACAACCCGCTCATAATCCGGGAATTTTCCGTCAATCACCTTGGAAACAAGGTTCACGGAATTGAAGGAGAAACGAACCTGGTTGGAAGCTAAGGTGATGGTCAGCGGTTCGTCACTATCCATCAAGAGTCGATTCAATTCCAGAACTGTCTTTCGCGGAAGGATCATCTCTTGCCGACAAAAATCAACATCAATCCCGACACTTGCATATGCCAAGCGGTGACCATCAGTGGCCACCGTACTCAGTTCCTTGCCCTCAACCAGCAACATCAAACCGTTGAGGTAATACCTTACATCCTGAGTCGCCATAGCGTATTGTGTCTTGGCGAGCAATTGCCGAAACGCTCGCTGTGAAATTCTGAACTGCTTGGTCTCGCCTTCCGTCACTGTCATCCGTGGAAAGTCATTCGCTGGCAGGATTTGCAAACTGAAGCGACTCCGCCCGGAACAGATTTGGAGACGCTTATCCTCCAGCACCAAACTGACTTCCGCTCCGTCGGGCAGCGAACGCAGAATTTCCTGAAGCTTACGCGCTCCCACCGTCACCGCACCGTCACCGTCACCACTAACACCTTCAGCTACCGTCGTAACCTGAATCTCAATATCAGTTGCCAAGAGCGTCAGGCACTCGCCTTGCTTCTCCAGTAAGACGTTTGAAAGAATGGCCAGTGTGTGACGTCTTTCGACAATGCCGGATACGCACTGTAACGGAGCCAAGAGTGAGTCTCTTTGAATCTTTATTAGAACCATATCTAAGTTCCTAAAATAACTACATTGTGAAGATATCTGTGGATAGGTAGACAAATACGCTTATTTTCAGACACTTAATGCAGATATATTGGTCTGTAAAGGCCCCTGTATAGCTTGTGGATCAACTCTTGACAATTTTCCCACAAAGCTCGAATTCCACATTGACCCCCAATCTGTACACATCTTTCCAACAGCATTCGTTAGCACGATCATCCCTTAAGGACCTGCAACAATACGTGCAAATCATGATTGAGGTCATTGTCCTTGGCGCGCAGGGCTTCTATGGTTCTGACGGCGTGGATGACCGTAGTGTGGTCCCGACCGCCAAAGGCGCTACCAATTTCCGGATAGCTATGCGACGTAACTTCCCTGCATAGCCACATCGCGACTTGACGTGGCCGTGCAATCGCTCGCGTTCGTTTCCTTGAGAAGAGTTCAGCGACCTTGATCTTGTAATAATCAGCGACTGTCTTCTGAATATTGTCCGTGCTAATGTTGCGCACGTAACCAATCAGATCCTTAAGTGCTTCCTTGGCCAAATCGAGCTCGATAGCGCGTCCATGAAATGATGAGTACGCCATTACTTTCTTCAAAGCGCCTTCCAGTTCCCGGACGTTTGAACGAAGATGCTTTGCAATGAGGAATGCGACTGCATCATCCAGTTGAAGTCCTTCGGCTTCAGCTTTTTTCTTCAGGATTGCGACGCGCATTTCCAGTTCTGGGGGTTCAATTTGAACGGTCAAACCCCAATCGAAGCGCGTAACCAGACGATCGTCAAGGCCGTTAATGTGCTTCGGATAGGTATCGCAAGTAATAATAATTTGCTTGCGTGATTCGATCAATGCATTGAATAAGAAGAAGAATTCTTCCTGCGATCGATTCTTGCCATTAAAAAACTGTACATCGTCGAGCAGGAGTACATCTAAGGAGCGATAGGTTCGTTTGAAACTGTCAAACGACTTCTGCTGGTAGGCTCGGACTACGTCAGAGTAGTAGTCCTCGGCATGAACATAGCGAACTATCCTTTCCGGCGCGTCGGAGAGGATTGCATTACCGATGGCGTGAATCAGGTGAGTCTTCCCCAAACCGGCGCCGCCGTAAATAAAAAGTGGGTTATATGCACCCCCAGGGTTATTGGCGACTTGAGCTCCAGCAGCGCGCGCAAGATCGTTAGCCTTTCCAACAACGAGATTGTTGAACGTAAAAGATGCGCACAGTCGGGATTTTTCGTAGCTGGTGCTTCTGACTCCGCTAACATCGTCAGTTGCCGGACTAGCCTTCGGCGTCGACTCTGGAAGGACTGTACGGCTACTTACACTTCTTCTTTCATCGATGATCAAGGCAACACTTACCGGTTTCCCAAAAAACCCCTCACTGTAGTCTTGTATGCGCGCCATATAGCGTTCACGGACCCATTTCAAAATGAATCCGTTAGGTGCAATTAGCCGAAGGCCCTCATTTGGCAGATCCTCCCCTTCAAGTCTGAGCGGCTTGATCCACGTGTTAAATTGCTGCAGCGGCAATTCGTGTTCAAAACGTTGGAGGCAAGACTCCCAAAAACTGCCCATTTACAACAGTACTCCTCTCCGCTCTACCGTCACGAAGTGGCGTTTAGTAGATAACTAATTGATTTGTCTATCATACTAACGCACACTTTGATTTCTTAGAAGTCGCCTTCAGGGTGTTGATTCTACCCTCCGTCGAAGGAGTTATCCACAGCTTGCTGAAATAAATCATCTTGACAAACCCTTATGAAACGCGGTGTAATCGCCTGTTTTTCTCAGCATACCAAGGGGTTCCAATATGAAACGCACGTATCAACCGTCGGTCGTGCGCCGCAAGCGCACCCATGGCTTCCTGGTCCGCATGCGCACCAAGGGTGGCCGTGCAGTCATTGCTGCTCGCCGTGCCAAGGGTCGCAAGCGTCTGGGTGTTTAACCCGGGCGTTTGGCGGGGTGGACAAGACCTTCGCCAGATGTCATCGTCTGACAAGAACGGATGAATTTTCATCCGTTTTTGATTTCCGGCGGGCGATTCGCGGCAAATTGCTGACAGTCCACTACCAGCCACGCACCGATTGCGAGAATGGAGCCAGACTTGGCCTCGTAATTGGCAAGAAGTTCCTCCGACGCGCCGTTGACCGCAACCAAGTCAAACGGATCATTCGTGAGCAATTTCGCTGTCTGCGGGGCGATCTCCCGGCAGTCGATGTCGTGGCGCGGCTGACGGTCAAATTAGCCCGGATTGACCGGAAGTTGCTCGCTGACGATGTAGTTGCCCTGCTGAACCGACTGCCACCATGTCGTCAGGCAAAGGCGGGCGAATAATGAAGCGTCTGCTGGTATCGCTGATCCGCTCTTATCAGTATGCGCTCAGCCCCTTCCTTGGACGCAGTTGCCGTTATTATCCGTCTTGTTCAGAGTATGCAGTAGAAGCGGTAGAAAAGTACGGTGCCATCAAGGGTGGCTGGCTGGGCGTCAAGCGCTTGGGCCGCTGTCACCCTTGGCATCCCGGCGGGTACGATCCGGTACCCTGATTTGCGAATGCTTGATTACGTAGGCTGTTCATGGACACTCGTCGCCTGATTCTGGTTCTTATCTTCACCTTCTCCAGCTTCATGCTTTGGGAAAGCTGGCAGAAGTACAACCAGCCCAAACCTTCAGCCAATGCTTCTGCAGAAACCCCGGCTGGCAGTGCAGCGCCACAGCCGACCGCTGCCCTGCACGCTGGTACTCCCAACGCAACTGTGCCCACAGCCGCCGCCGCTCCCGCAGTCGCGCTTGGCGAAACCTTCACAGTGACCACGGATCTGGTGAAAGCGACCGTTTCGGCTCAGGGTGGAGATATCATCAAGCTCGAGTTGCTGAAGTACAAGGAGCATGACAACAAGGAAAAGATCTTCGATCTCTTCGATGGCAAGCACAAGTATCAAGCGCAGAGCGGTCTGATCGGCGAGGGACTGCCGACGCACCGGACAGTATTCCGGCGGGCCGCCGGTCCTTCACAACTTGCTGAAGGCGCGGATGAAGTCAAAATCCGACTTGAGGCGGATGCAGGTAATGCAGTCAAGGTTGCCAAGACATTGACCTTCAAGCGCGGCTCCTATGTCATTGATGTGGCTTGGGAGATCACCAATGCTGGTGCCAACCCGTTGATTACGCATGCTTACTATCAATTGCAGCGTGATGATGTGGCACCCGAAGGCGAGACCAAGATGGTTTCGACCTTCACTGGCCCGGCGGTGTACACCGATGCCGACAAGTATCAGAAGGTTTCTTTCGACGATATAGGCGCCGGCAAGGCAAAATTTGCCAAGACGGCGGATAACGGCTGGCTGGCCATGGTTCAGCATTACTTTGTTTCAGCGCTCGTACCCAAGGACCAGACCCAGCGCGAGTTCTACATGCGCAAGGTCGATGGGACCAACGTCTTTCAGGCGGGCGTCATCATGCCGCTGCCGGAAATTGCACCGGGCGGTCGGGGTGAGACATCGGTTACTCTCTTCGCTGGCCCGCAGGAGCAATCGCTGCTAAAACAGATTGCTCCCGGTCTCGCTCTAGTAGTCGATTACGGATGGCTGACCGTCGTCGCTGCGCCGATCTTCTGGGCGCTGGAGGCTATCCACAACCTGGTGGGCAACTGGGGCTGGGCGATTGTGGTATTGACCATCATCATCAAGGGCATCTTCTTCCCGCTGTCCGCTGCCTCGTACAAGTCGATGGCAAAGATGCGGGTGCTGACCCCGCGGCTGATGCAGCTCAAGGAACGTTACGCTGACGACAAGCAGCGCCTGAACCAGGAAATGATGAAGATGTACCAGACGGAGAAGGTCAATCCGCTGGGTGGCTGCCTGCCTATCGTCGTCCAGATTCCGGTCTTTATCGCGTTGTACTGGGTGTTGCTCGGCGCCGTCGAGATGCGTGACGCGCCCTGGATCCTGTGGATCAAGGATCTCGCATCGGCCGATCCGTACTATATCCTGCCGGTGATAATGATCGTCTCGATGATCATCCAGACGAAGCTGAACCCGACGCCGCCCGATCCGATACAGGCCAAGATGATGATGGCGATGCCCTTCATTTTCGGCGTGATGTTCCTGTGGTTCCCGGCCGGTCTGGTGCTTTACTGGGTAGTCAACAACATCCTGTCGATAGCCCAGCAATGGCAGATCACACGCATGATCGAGGCAGGCGGCAAGGCGGCCAACGATGCCAAGGCCTAAGGTGTGAACGCCGACACGATTGCTGCCATCGCCACGGCTCCAGGCCGTGGCGGTGTCGGCATCATTCGCATCTCGGGCAGCAACTTGCTGCCCTTTGCTTTTGCGCTGAGCGGAACGACGCCGCGGCCCCGCCATGCGACGATGGCAGACTTCCTCGCGGCCGACGGCAGCGCGATCGACAGCGGCTTGCTGCTCTTCTTTCCCGATCCGCAATCCTTTACCGGCGAGGACGTTCTCGAAGTCCACGGGCACGGCGGTCCGGTGGTGATGCAGATGCTGCTTGCGCGTTGCCTCGATCTCGGCGCGCGTCTCGCGGAGCCCGGTGAGTTCAGTCGGCGCGCGTTTCTGAACAGCAAGCTCGATCTTGCCCAGGCCGAGGCGGTAGCCGACCTGATCGATGCCGCGACGTCGAGCGCTGCGCGCTCAGCGATGCGTTCGCTGCAGGGCGACTTCTCGAAAGCCGTTCATGGTCTGACTGAGGAATTGATCGACCTGCGCATGCTGGTCGAGGCAACGCTGGATTTTCCGGAAGAGGAGATCGATTTTCTGAGGAAGGCTGACGCTTTTGGCCGGCTGTCGCGGCTGCAACTCAGGTTGACCGATGTTTTCGACCGGGCGCAACAGGGAAAACTGCTGCAATGCGGGCTTCATGTCGTGCTCGCCGGGCAGCCCAATGTCGGCAAGTCCTCGCTGCTCAATCGCCTTGCCGGGGATGAACTGGCCATCGTTACACCGGTCGCGGGAACCACGCGCGATGCGCTGCGGTCGACCATCCAGATCGAGGGAATTCCGTTGCACATCATCGACACCGCCGGCCTGCGCGAGACCGACGACGAGGTCGAGAGTATCGGTATCGAGCGGAGCTGGCGGGAAATCGAGCGCTCGGACGTAGTCTTGGTAGTGGTCGATGCAAGCACCGGCGTCGGTGAGGCCGAGCGCAGAATTCTCGCTCGCCTCCCGGACCGTCTGCGGCGCATCACGGTCTATAACAAGATCGATCTCTGCGGCCGTTTGCCGGATTGCCACCAAGAGCCCGATACCACTGCCATTTCCCTTTCTGCGCGCAGCGGCGAAGGAATCGATCTCCTGCGCCGGGAATTGTTGCGCGTGGCCGGCTGGCACCAGGCGGAGGATGTCTTCATCGCCCGTGAGCGTCACCTGCGGGCGCTTGCCGAGGCGCAGCAACACATTTGCGCGGCACATGATCTCGTCGCCGGGGTGCTGCCGGCGTTGGAACTGTTTGCCGAGGAACTCCGCTTGGCGCAACAGTCGCTGGCTGCGATTACCGGGGAGTTCACCGCGGACGATCTGTTGGGCGTGATATTCAGCCGCTTCTGCATCGGCAAGTAGATGGACGCCCTGCCGCCGGGCTTGCTGGCACTGGTCCTTGCGGCTTTTCTCGCTGGGGGTATCGACGCCGTTGTCGGCGGCGGCGGACTGATCCAGATACCTGCGCTGTTTGCCGTTCATCCAGGAGAACTGGCGGCGACGCTCTTCGGGACCAACAAGTGCGCGAGCGTCGTCGGCACGGCCAATGCGACCTGGCGTTACGCGCGGCGAGTGAGGATGCCGTGGCGGACGATCCTGCCTGCGGCATTTGCTGCTCTGGCTTTTTCCTATGTCGGCGCAGCAGCGGTCGCCTGGCTGCCCAGGGATGTGGTGCGCCCGCTGATTCTCGTGATGCTTGTCATTGCTGCGGTCTACACGCTCAAACGCAAGGATTTCGGGCTGGTGCATCGTCCGGCATATGGTGGTCATCGCGAGCTCGTGTTCGCGTTTCTCCTGGGTGGCGTCATCGGCTTCTATGATGGTTTTTTCGGACCGGGTACGGGCAGTTTTCTGATCTTTCTGTTCGTCCGCTTCTTTGGTTTCGACTTCCTTCATGCTTCCGCCGGTGCGAAAGTGGTCAATGTCGCGACCAATCTCGCTGCCCTCGCCTATTTCCTGCCCAACGGCTACGTTCTGCCTCTGGTGGCGGCGGCGATGGCGGCGGCGAACGTCGGCGGGTCGATGGCCGGGACCTGGCTGGCACTCCGGTATGGCAGCGGACTGATTCGGCGAATATTTCTGCTGGTGGTCGGAGTCCTCATCGTCCGCTTCGCCTGGGACACCGTCGCATCGTTCTGACCTCCGCTGAAGGTCCGGGGCCGGAGCGGCGGAAGGTTATAATCGCCCCATGGGCAACGAGGTATTCATGTGTTCCTGAGTCGAATTCTTCCGTACCCGCGGATTGGGCTGATGGCTGTCGTCATCCTGCTGGCCTCTTGCGCTGGAGCACCGAGTGATAATGGCGCAGCGGAACGGAAGGCCGGGTGGGGGCAGTCGACAGCCAGTCTGCGCAGCGGATTTGCCTGCTGCAATCTGCGTTACAGCGGCGATCAGCTCAGCAGTTCCAATTTCGCTCAGTTGCCCTTCATCGCAGTCGGGACGCCGGTTCTGGTCAGGGCGGTCGACGATGCCCAGGCAATTGTCGAGATCAATGGCCAGCAGTTGCTGTTGCGGACTGATCCGGCCCAGACTCGCGAAAGTCCGGGCCAGTGGCTTGACAAGGCCGTGGTCGCGCAGGATCCACAGCGACGGCTGGAGACCTTCCCGGCCGGGGTGCGTGCGGCAATTCAGTCGGGTCGTGTGATGAAGGGCATGACCAGGGAACAGGTCATCATGTCTGTTGGCTATCCGCAGGTCGATGAAAAGAAGGGCCTCGCCGCTCCCAGCTGGCGCTACTGGTGGTCGGGCTTTGAGTCCTTCTACGTCCAGTGGACGCGGGACAAGGTGCGAAAGATCGACGGGAATTCGGCGACTGTGAACAAGCTGACTTATCACTAGCCTTCGGTCATTGCTCAAGCACGCTTGCTGAAGAGCGCAGGGCGATTTGTCAGCCAGCCTTGTCCAGAGTACGGAGGAAGGTCGTGGCTTCCTGAAAGCCAACTACACGGAGACCCTGTACCTCCTTGGCACCCGAGGTGAAAAACACGATCCCCGGCGGCCCGAACAGACCGAAGCGGGCAAGCAGCGCCTTGTCGTCCAGCGAGTTCGCGGTGACATCTGCCTTGAGCAAGATGAAGCCGGCCAGCTTTTCGCGCACCGCCGGGTCAGCAAAGGTGTAGCGTTCCATCTCCTTGCAGGAAACGCACCAGTCGGCGTAGAAATCGAGCATCACCGGGCGATCGACTGCAGCCAGGCGCGCCTCGAGCTCGGCAACCGAGCGCACCGGCTCGAATGACAGCTTGGTGACCTCGCCGGCGACCGCCTGGCGACGCAAACCGGCCAGCGGCTGCAGCGGATCCCGGCTGCCGGCAAGGGCGCCAATCAGGAGCGCGGCCCCGGTCAGCAGCATGACGATGCCGATACCTTTCCAGAAGCGCTGCCAGCCCCTGGCATGCTGTGGCAGCGGATCGAGCGCGTGCAGGTAGATGGCGGGGACGATGAGCAGCGCTGCCCAGGCCAGCATCGGGACGACCGGCGGCACGACGGGTGTCAGCAGCCATACGGCGGTGGCCAGCAGGAGCACGCCGAAACCCTTCTTGACGCCTTCCATCCACGGGCCGCTCTTTGGCAGCAGCGAGCCGCCGGCGGTGCCGACGGCGATCAGCGGTGCGCCCATGCCGAGCGCCATGACGAACAGCGCCGTGCCGCCGAGCACGGCGTCGCCAGTCTGGCCGATGTAGAGAAGCGCCCCGGCCAGCGGCGCGGCGACGCAGGGGCCGACGATCAGCGCCGACAACGCGCCCATGGCGAAGACGCCGATGCCACGCCCGCCCTTGAGGTGGCCGGATTCTTCCGACAGCTTGCTTTGCAGCGCGGTTGGCAGCTGCAGTTCGTAGAAACCGAACATCGAAAACGACAACACGACGAAGACCAGCGCGAAGGCACCAAGCACCCAGGCGTTCTGCAGGGCGGCCGAGAGCAGCGTGCCGGTCAGCCCTGCGGCGATGCCGGCGGCGGCATAGGTTACCGCCATGCCGAGCACATAGGCGAGTGACAGCGCGAAGCCGCGGGCGTGGGAATTGTGGTGCCCCTGACCGGCGATGATGCCGGAGAGGATGGGAATCATCGGCAGGACGCAGGGCGTCAGCGCCAAGCCGAGGCCGGCAATGAAGAAAAAGGCGAGATTGGCCCAGAATCCGGCGTCGCGGAGGATGCCGGCAATCTTGCCGCTTTCGTCGACGTCGACCGCAACTAGTGCCGCCGCCGGGCTGCCGGTGGCCGGCAGTTCGGCATTGACCGTCTGCGTCTGCGGCGGGTAGCAGACGCCGGCATCGGCGCAGCCCTGCGAGGTGACGTTCAACTTGAGCGGCAGCGCGTCCGAGGCGTTGCGCTCGACCGGCACGCGGATGACGACGTTCTTGTAGAAGACCTCGACCTTGCCGAAATTTTCGTCGTTCTTCTCCTTGCCCTTGGGAAATACCGGGGTGCCGAGCGTCACGCCTTCGCCATCAACGGCGAAGCGGAACTTGTCACGGTAGAGATAGTAGCCCTTGGCAATGGCGAAGGTGACCTCGATCGTCTGCGCGTCGAGCGCGCGGACGCTCGGCTTGAAGGCGACGGCCGGGTCGAGGAATTCCTCGGCGTGGGCGAACGAAACCAGAAAGGCGAAGAGCAGGAGCAGGCGGCGCATGATCATTGGAGCACTTCTTCGGCCACCCAGTTCAGATAGGCGGGGAGGCCATGCTCGATCGGCAGAGCGATGATTTCCGGAATCTCGTAGGGGTGCAGCGCGCGGATCGTCTCTTGCAGCGCCGGATAGCTTGCTGCGGTCGACTTGATCATCAGGGGTATTTCCGTTGCCGACTCGACCCTGCCCTGCCAGCGGTAGATCGACTGCACGCGCGGCAGGATATTGACGCAGGCAGCCAGTCTTGCTTCGACGATGGCCAGCGCGATGGTGTTGGCGGCTTCCTCGTCGGGACAGTTGGTGAGGACGAGCAGTGTGTCCATGAGCGGATTCTACTTGAGCAGGCGCCGCCGCGTCAGGTGCAGCGCCACGGTGAAGGCCGCCGCGGTCATCGCGACCAGCGCCGTGATGTGCGTCAGGGCGTCGGCCGGGATCTGTCCCGCCAGCAGCGGCCGTACCAGTTGGACGCCCTGGGCCAGCGGCAGCCAGCCGCCGGTCGTGGCGAGCCAGCCGGGCAACTGGTCGGTCGGGAAAAAGACGCCGGAAATGAGCGTCATCGGCGTGATGAACAGCGTGAAGTAGTACATGAAAAAATCGTAGGACGGCGCCAGCGCGTTCCAGATCAGGCCGAGTGCGGCAAAGGCGAGGCCGGTGAGGACGATGGCCGGCAGCGCCCAGAGGAGCATGGGGCCGTGGGTCAGGCCGAGGGCCGTGACGACGACAAGAATCGCCGCTCCGGAAAACAGCGACTTGGTTGCCGCCCAGAACAACTCGCCGGCCACGACATCGGCGAGGCCGAGCGGGGTGTTGAGGATGGCGTCCCAGGTCTTCTGCACATGCATCCGGGAAAACGCCGAGTAGAGCGACTCGAAGGTTGCTGCGTTCATGGTCGAGGCGCAAACGGTGCCGGCCGCGAGAAAGGCCACGTAGGACTGACCGTCGATGTTCGGGAGCATCTGACCCAGTCCGTAGCCGAGTCCGAGCATGTAGATCAGCGGATCGGCAAGGTTGCCCAGAATCGAGGGCAAGGCGAGCTTCTTCCAGACAAGGAAATTGCGTCGCCATACCGGGAGCCAGCCGAAAATCGGCGGCTGGATGCCACTCAGCATCGCGCCCCGATTTCCGCTCCGACCTCCACCTGATGGCTCCCAGCGGATGCGTTGAGCCGTGGCCGATCACCGGAGAATCGCCAGGTCATCGCCCGAACAGGCCTTTCAGGACGTCGCCGACACCTGGCATCGCCGATTCCCTGGCCGACCCGGAGGTGGTGGCGGCGGCTTCCATCCCGAGAAGCGCGCTGTCGTGGCCCAGGACACGGACTGTGGCGGTCCAGATCAATGGCTTCTTCTCACCCGGTTTCTGCGGCGGGAAGGAATATCCCTGGACTGGCCCGTGCGCGGTGCCGGTCACCATGGCCATCTCGGCCTTGGCAAAAATCCCTTCGGGAATGGTGCACTCACGCTGGCTCGCCGGCAGCATTGGACGCTTGTTGCGGTCGGCCATCCAGATGACCATTTCCTTCTCGTCCTTCGCCGCCACGGCCTGCAGGTCGTAGCCGCGGGCCCGCGTCAGGGCATCCCAGGCGAGCGGCACCGGCGCCTTCAGATCACTCGAGCGCGCCTTGAGGTTCATCGGTTCGAGAAAATCGAGGGCCGGCGTCAGGGCGAACCGGATATCGTCCTTCATGAAATTCGCCTTGACCAGATGTTCGCCGACGGCCGAGGCATTGTCCGGGATGCCCCGGTAATCGCGATCACCCTGGGGCCAGCCGATCGTGCGCGGCGGCAGCGATGCGTCGCGGCCGGCGTCCTTGCCCTGGCTTCGGCTCTGGCGCGCCATGGCCTGGATTTCGGGCGGCACCTTGCCGGCGAGCGAGCGGAAGTCGATGACCTCCGGCTGGCCCTTCTGCACCGTCGGCGAGCAGCCCCAGTAGATCAGCACGCGGCCATCCGGCTCGCCGTCGGAGCCGCCGCCCCCGCTGCGCCGGCGCTCGCCGGTCAGCGGCAGCTGCGGCCCGATGCGCATGGCGTCGGGAACCGTGTGTGCCGCCTGATAGTCGCCCGGCAGATCGGTCGGCGAGGTCAGGCGCAGATCCATGTGGAGGCTGACACTGCTGCTCTTGCCCCCGGCCATCGCGCTGAAGACGCTTGCCATGCCCCCTGCTCCCATGCCGGCATGGGTCGTCAGGCTCATTTCGTAACTGGTCGGCGCCGCGCTCGCCGGGAGAGCCACTGCGCCGAGCGAAAGACACATTGCCCGCAGGGTGTAGGAATTGTTTCGGTTCGTCATGGCAGGCCTCCGCAAGTTCGGGTTAAGGGGTGACGACATTCTAGACCATGGCCATGCCCTGACGTCCAGGGCGGTCGACGGCAAATCCCACGCCATTCCCGGGCGGGCTGAAGTCGCGTGGCCAAACAGCGCTTCAGTCGCGTAGCTCGCGACCGGTGAGTTTGATGAAGACGTCTTCGAGATTCGACGCGCGGTGGACGTAACGCAGGCCTGGCGCCTCGGCAAGCCGGGCCAGCAGCGCCTCCGCGTCGGTGCAGTAGAAGAAGGCGGTTTCGCCGCTGGTCTCGACGCGTTCCGCCAGCTTGCCATGCGCTGCCACGAATGCTGTAAGTTCCCCGCCGGCTTCATCGTAGGCTTCGACGACCTGCGGCTCGATGTGCTCGGCGATCAATTGACGCGGGCTGCCCTCGGCGATCTTGCGTCCGTGATCGATGATGATCAGCGCATCGCACAGGCGCTCGGCTTCGTCCATGAAATGTGTCGTCAGGATCAGCGTCTTGCCGCTTGCCTTCAGCTGTTTCAGACGCTCCCAGATCAGGTGGCGGGCCTGCGGGTCGAGGCCGGTGGTTGGCTCGTCGAGGAAGACGATGTCGGGGTCGTTAACCAGCGCCCGGGCCAGCGTCAGGCGGCGCTTCATGCCGCCTGAGAGGGTCGCGATGCGGGCGTCGGCCTTGCTGCCGAGACCGGCGAAACCGAGCAGATCGGGAATGCGCGCCCTGACCTCATCGTCGCCAAGCCCGAAGTAGCGACCGAAGACGAGCAGGTTTTCGCTGGCGGTGAAATCCGGGTCCAGGTTGTCGAATTGCGGGACGACACCGACCCTGGTCCGCGCCTTCCGCGCCTCGGCCGGAATGACGCAGCCATTCAGGTTGATGTCGCCGCTATCTGGCGCGGTCAGCCCGAGACAGAGGCGCAGGGTGGTCGTCTTGCCGGCGCCGTTGGGCCCGAGCAGTCCGAAGCAGCGTCCGCGTTCGACGCGGAAGCTCAGGCCGGCGACGACCTCGGCCCCGGCATACGACTTGCGCAGTCCGGAAGCCGCTAGTGCCGCCACGCGCGGGTGACGATGTCACGGATCAGATGCAGGCGACGGTGAAAGAAGTGATCGGCGCCCGGAACGACGATGACCGGCAGGTCAAGCGGCCGTGCCCAGTCGAAGACATTTTCCAGCGGCACCGTCTCGTCGGCCGATCCGTGGATGACGATGGTGTCGTGCGGCACGGCCTCGGTGTCATAGTTGCGGGTGCCCTCGACGAAGCCGGCGGCGGTGCCGACCAGCACCAGGCGCTGCGCCGGGTGGCCGAGGTCGGCCAGGCGCCGGGCCAGGCGCGTTTGGCAGAAGGCGCCGAACGAGAAGCCGGCCAGCGCCACCGGCAGGTTGCCGCAGCGGCACTTGGCGTCGTGCAGGACCGCCAGAAGATCCTCGGTTTCGCCATGGCCCTCGTCATGGACGCCCTCGGTGTCGCCGACACCGCGAAAGTTCGGGCGGAAGGCCGCATAGCCGAGGCTGACGAAGGTTCGCGCCAGCGTGTAGGCGACCTTGTTGGTGTTGGCGCCGCCGCCCATCGGGTGCGGGTGGGCAACCAGCGCGATGCCGCGCGGTGCGTCGGGACGCTCCATGATGACGTCGATCTTGCCGGCGGGGCCGTCGATCAGGACCTTTTCTTCCGGTGCTCTCATATCTTCAGACGCTCCACGATCCGACCATTGATCAGATGTTCCTGGATGATTTCCTCGACGTCTTCCTTGTCGAGATAGGTATACCAGACGGCTTCCGGATAGACGACCATGACCGGTCCGTGATCGCAGCGATCGAGGCAGCCGGCCCGGTTGATTCGCACCTTGCCGGGACCCTTCAGCTTCAGTTCGCCGATACGGTCCTTGGCATAGGTCTGCATGTCACTGGCGCCGCGTGCGTTGCAGCAGGTTTCCCCCGGCTCGCGCTGGTTGCAGCAGAAAAAAACGTGATGCTTGAAATGACTCATCGGCAATCTCCTTGAGACGGCAATTATAGGCGGTCGGGTTTAGCTGGAGCGTCTGGTGTTCGCCCAGCGCTTTTCCAGCGCGATGATCAACGAAGAGCCCAGAGCAAAGGCGAAAATCTCCATCCACTCGGTGAGTCCGATCGGCGCGGTCGCGAATGCGGCATTGAGCGGCGCCCAGTAGGTGAGCAGCAGTTGCAGGACCGCCATTGTGCCGATCCCGCCCCACACCCACGGGTTGGAAAACATGCCGAGGCTCCAGAAACTGCGGGTCAGCGAGCGGCAGTTGAACAGATAGAGCATTTCGACCATGACGAAGACGTTGACCGCAACTGTGCGCGCCTCGGCCAGCGTATGGCCTTGCGCCAGTTCGCGGAGGTGGAGGCCGAAAGCGCCCCCGAGCAGCAGGAAGGAAACGAGGACGATGCGGCGGATCAGCGCGTGGTCGAGCACCGGCATTTCCAGCCGCCGCGGCGGGCGATTCATGATCCCGCGCTCGATCGGCTCGAAGGCCAGCGGCAGGCCGAGCAGCACGGCAGTGGTCATGTTGATCCAGAGGATCTGCAGGGGTGTTATCGGCAAGGTACTGCCAAAGAGGATCGCGGTGACGATGACCAGTCCCTCGCCGAAATTGGTCGGCAGCGTCCACGTGATGAACTTGACGAGGTTGTCCCAGACGCCCCTGCCCTCTTCGACTGCCGCCTCGATGCTGGCGAAATTGTCGTCGGTCAGGACCATCGCCGCCGCTTCCTTGGCGACTTCGGTGCCGCCGAGGCCCATGGCGATCCCGATGTTGGCCTGCTTTAGCGCTGGCGCATCGTTGACTCCGTCGCCGGTCATTGCGACGACCTCGCCGCGCGACTGCAGGGCGCGCACCAGCCGCAGCTTCTGCTCGGGCTCGACCCGGGCAAACACATCGGCTTCATGGGCGGCGAGCGCCAGGGCATCATCGTCGAGTTGCGCCAGTTCGCGCCCGGTCAGTGCCCGCCGGGCCGAAAGCCCGATCTGCCCGGCAATCGCCAGCGCCGTCACGGCGTGGTCGCCGGTGATCATCTTGACCCGGATGCCGGCCGAATGGCAGTTCCGGATCGCGCCGATCGCCGCCTTGCGCGGCGGATCGATCATGCCGACGATGCCGATCAGGCACAGCCCGTGCAGGCTATCGTCGGACAGCGCGCTTCCCGGCGGGGAAACCCGGCGTGCCAGAAGCAGGACGCGCATGCCCTGCCCGGCGAAGGCCTCGGCGGCCGCTCCAAGCCTTTCGTGATCGAGGGCTTCGCCTTTGGCGGTGGGCGAAAGCTGCTCGACGCAGCGCGGCAACAGTCGCTCGAGCGCACCCTTGACGTAGATGAGCTGCCCGTCGTCACTGGCGTGTGCCGTCGCCATGTATTGCCGGCTGGCGTCGAAAGGCAGTTCATCCTGGCGTGGAAACAGCGCGTTCAGGGTGTGTTCGTCGAGCCCGCCCTTGCGCGCGACAACGAGCAGCGCAGCCTCGGTCGGATCGCCGGTGATCGCCCAGTGCCGCGCGGTCTTCGCCAGGCTGGCGTCGTTGCACAGGGCGCCGGCCACGAGGCATTCGCGCAGTGCACCGTCGCCGGCGACCGCAAGCTCGTCGTGGCGGATCTCCCCTTCGGGGCTGTAGCCATGGCCCGCCACGGTGAAGCGGCGGCCGGCGCAATACATGGCGCGCACGGTCATGGCATTCTCGGTCAGCGTGCCGGTCTTGTCGGAGCAGATGACCGTTGTGCTGCCCAGCGTTTCCACTGCCGCCAGGCGGCGAATGATGGCGCGGCGCTTCGCCATCCGCCCGACGCCGATCGCCAGTGTCACCGTTACCGCGGCCGGCAGGCCCTCCGGGATCGCGCCAACGGCCAGCGCGACGGCGGCCATGAACATCTCGAACGGCGGGGCGCCCCGGGTCAGGCCGACGGCAACGGTGAGCAGCGCGAGACCGCCGATTGCCCAGAGCAGCCAGTTGGAAAAAGTCGCCATCTTACGCGTCAACGGCGTTGCCAGTTCGGGTGCACTGGCGATCAAGCCGGCGATGCGGCCGGTTTCGGTGGCGTCGCCGGTCGCCACGACCAGCCCGGCGCCCTGCCCGCTGACGATGGTGGCACCGGCGTAGGCCATGTTGCAGCGCTCGGCGAGCAGCGTGTCGGCGGGCAGTGCGCCGACCGCCTTGCCGACCGGCAGCGATTCACCGGTGAGCATCGATTCGTCGGCGTGCAATTCCCGCTGGTGAAAGAGACGCAGGTCGGCGGGGACGCGGTCGCCGGCGGCCAGGAGGACGACATCCCCCGGTACCAGTTCGCCGGCATCCAGCTTCTTGCGCTGGCTGTCACGCCGTGCCGTGACCGGGGTGGCGACGCTGCGCGCCAGTGCGGCGAGTGCGCCTTCGGCCTTGGCTTCCTGCCAGTAGCCGATAACCGCATTGACCAGTACGACGCCGAGAATCACGCTGGCATCGACCCACTCGCCGAGCGCGCTGGTGACCAGTCCGGCGGCGATCAGGACGAGGACAAGCGGTTGCGCGAGCTGCTCGGCAAAGCGTTTCCAGGCCGGCTTGCCCGGCGCCTGGGTGAGCCGGTTGGGGCCGTGGCGGGCCAGGCGAGCGGCCGCCTCGGCGGTGCTCAGTCCGGTCGAGCAATCCACTCCCCGATGCCGGGCGGCGGCATCTGCGGTCAGCGCGTGCCAGGCTAGGGGCGACGCGTCGTCAACAGGAGAAACGGGAGTGTCAGGAAGGGCCACAGCGTTGCGATCCAGCGCGTCAGTCCGTTGAAGTTGAGAAAGTGCCCTTGCCGCCAGGCGGCCAATGCGGCGGCGGAGTAGGGATTGGGCGGGGCGAGATTGACCAGCATCGCCCCGGCCAGCAGCGCCAGCGCCGCTAGCAGCAACCGGGCGGTAGCCGGCAGGGCGATGGCGATCACCAGGCCGGTGCCGGCGAGAACCAGGCCGATTTTCGCCCCCGGTGTGAGCCAGGCGAAGGCCTCATCCGGACTGACCAGAATCGCCGCAGCGACCGTGCGCACGATCAGACCGAAAAGGATGAACAGCGGAACGGCGACATACGCCAGCGACTTGCCGGCGCACAGTACGCGGACGACGAGTCCGACGGCCAGTGCGTTGAACGCGGTGATGCTCGCCTCGATCAGCACGAAGCTGTCGGCGGCGAAGGGAACGGCCCCGCCCAGCCCGAGAATCTGACGTAGGTCACCGGCGCCGAAAAGCAGGATCTCCGGCGACAGCGGGATCAGCAGCCAGAGCCCGAGCAGCGTCAGGCCGAGTTCGGCATGCGGAATCGGCGCGATCAGGCGCTTCTGCCATGCCGCGAAGCGAACGAAGACGCGCGGCCCGACTACCTGCGCCCAGATCGCGCCGAGCAGGCTGCCGAGCGCATTGCAGGCAAGATCGACGTTCGACGGAACACGCGAGGGTAGCCACGTCTGCAAGGCCTCGAGTACCAGGCTGACCGTCGCCGAGAGGAGCAACGCGAGGACCGGGGCGGTGAAACGACCCGGCAATCCCCGCAAAGCGAGTGTCAGCAGGAAGCCCAGAGGCATGTAGACCGCGACATTGGTGGCGAGATCAAATGTCGTCCAGTAGCGCGGCCAGGCACCTTCGAGGAAAGCGAAGGGCGAGATCCCGGTGTCGCGCCAGCCGGAAAACGGATGCAGGCTGCCGTAGATGACCAGGCCGAGCCAGGCCAGCGCAAGGTAACGGGCGAGAAGAACCGGGCCGCGGGTGTCCATCACCCGATTGTATGTCAGTGGCGGTGCGGGTGATCCGCCGCATGGTGGGTCTCGGCGGCGGCACGGTGATGCAGGGCGGCGTGAATGTCCGCGTGCCGGGTCGGGTGGCCGACCGATTGGGGTAGCAACGAACCGGCGATCATGCCGAGCATACTGATGGCCAATCCGATCAGTTGCGGTGGCACCAGACTCGCCTCGCCGATCAGCAATTCGACTAGGATCCAGGCGCTGAGGCCGCCGAGTATCGCCGCCAGCGCGCCCTGCGTGCTAGCCCGTTTCCAGAACGCACCGAAAAACAGCGGCACGAAGGCACCGGCCAGCGTCACCTTGTAGGCATTCTCGACCATCTTGAAGATGCTGGCGCTGGAATACAGCGCAAAGCCGAGGACGATGAGGGTGAACACGACGATGGCGACGCGCATGACGCGCAGGAACTGGTGGTCGCCCATGCCGGGGAAGAAGCCGCGCACGATGTTCTCCGAAAACGCCACTGAAGGCGCCAGCAGCGTCGCCGACGAGCAACTCATGACCGCGGAAAGCACGGCGCCGAAGAACACGGCCTGGGCGACGAGCGGGGTGTGCTGCATGACCAGCGTCGGCAATAGCAGTTGCGAGTCGGTTTCCAGCAGACCGTTGAACAGGTCGGGGTCGATCAGGGTTGCCGAATAGGCGATGAACATCGGCACGAAGGTGAAGCAGAAGTAGATTGAGCCGCCGAGGATGGAGCCCCAAATGGCAATGGTGGCAGTCTTCGCCGAGGTGATCCGCTGGAAGACGTCCTGCTGCGGAATCGAGCCGAGCATCATGGTGATCCATGCACCGAGGAAGGTCAGCCACTGCCAGGGATCGGGCGGCGGGAACAGATCGAGCTTCCCCGCGGTCGACGCGTGATTGATGACCAATTCCACCCCGCCGGTCAGACCGGAAACGAGGTAGCCGATGTACAGCATGCCGCCCATGATGACACCCATCTGGACGAAATCGAGGATGGCGACGGAAAGCATGCCGCCGAAAGTAGTGTAGGTCAGGACGATGGCGGCGCCGAGGATCATGCCGGCGGCCTGGCTGACGAAGCCGTCGGTGACGACGTTGAAGACGAGGCCGAGCGCCTTGATCTGCGCCGAGACCCAGCCGAGATAGGAGGCGACGATGCACAGCGTGGTCAGGACCTCGACCGTGCGGTTGTAGCGCATGCGGAAATAATCGCCGAGGGTCAGGATATTCAGCTTGTACAGCTTCCTGGCGAAGAAAAAGCCGGCGATGATCAGGCACAGCGACGAGCCGAACGGATCGGCGACGACGCCGCGCAGGCCGTCCTTGACGAAGGTGGCGGAAACGCCGAACACCGCCTCCGCCCCGAACCACGTCGCGAACACGGTGGCGGTGACGACCGGTAGCGGCAGGTGGCGGCCGGCGACCGCGAAATCCTTGGCGCTGTGCACGCGGGTGGCCACGTAGAGGCCGATGCCGATGGACAGCATCAGGTAGAGGACGACGAACCAGATCAGCATGCCGTGCAACCGAAAGGCAAGGTGTTGAAATTGCGCCAATTATAGATTTGCCGAGCGGCCGTATGGTGATTTGGCGCCCATGGAAGCGATTCGGCGTTTACCGAAGCAAACACGGATCCAGCATGCGGCAGGGCCAAGCAGTACAGTCAATTCCAATCTTGATTAGCAATGAACGTCAGCTACGCGAATCGTGCGCAGTGGACGAGGATTTGCGCTGATGGCCGCGATGAGCAGGCGGTTGTGAAGCGTGCGGAGATCGAAGCGGCGATTGAAGCGATAGC
>WBZP01000139.1_pt2 | contig 58751 bp, 34 predicted proteins | sample 5204301 | NCBI WGS metagenome assembly WBZP01 (sample SAMN12412401, study PRJNA552823) | activated sludge metagenome | isolation source: activated sludge from nitrification reactor of wastewater treatment plant... | place: USA: Pennsylvania | collected 2017 | reverse complement strand
GCCAGGCAGGGATTTGAAAGTGTAATCACCAATTCCAGCACCATACCATTTGATGTATGTAACATGTGCCCGCCAACCGCAGTAACAGATTCTGCTACCGGGGCAAGTGCATCTCCGTTGATATTGGATGTACTGGCCAATGATACTGATCCTAACGGTAATATTAATAATGCCAGCCTGTCTATCTTCAGGCAACCTAATAACGGTACCGCATACCTGTCAAACGGCAAGCTGGTGTATCTGCCAAACGGTTCATATGAAGGGCGTGATACGATCATATATAACATATGCGACAATTCCAGCCTGTGCAGCAACGGCTTGGCGATAGTAACCATTAACCCGTTGTTCTTCGACCCTTGTTCTGAAGCTACCCAATCGCATGTGTATTACCTTCCTTTTGCAGAAAATGATGCCAGGATTGCTTTGGACAGTTCAACCAACCAGTCGTTCCCTAGTAATAATATACGTACCATCGTAAGTATGAAAATGCCTTATCCCGGCATGGTAATCGTTTGGGACCATTGGGAAGACGGCTACGAAGCCAATGCATTGAACCCTGTACAGGCTACAACCAAAGTGTGGGGCGACGGTAACCCGTATAACGGTATCGCACCCGGTTATGCCAGTGACATTATACCAGCCGGTGGCAGCATCGTACTGGATAATACCATCCCTACCAATCCGCGGGTATCATCAAATATATTCTATGACGGAAGGGATAAGATATCATCCAGCGGGCAGTTAACCGTTACCCAGGTTGTTGGGGAACCATCCATCATGTCGATGCAGTGTATGAAAACCAATGTTTCTGCAACCTTAGATTACGGAACGTTGTTTACCATTCCGGCCGGGCAGGATTTCCCAAGCAGGGATTTCAGGTATACTTCTTTGTTCATACGGGCCGCACAAAACAATACAACGGTACAAATTGATAAAGACAACAATGGTACCCTTGAAACAACCGCTACCATCAATGAAGGCCAGGTTTACCTGGTAAACGGGGGCGTAATGAGCGGGGCCACAGTAACAGCATCTGCCCCAATTGGTGTGGAACTGCATTTCGGCGGCAATGATAATTATTCATCACGCGACATTCCCATTTTCCCGGCTTCATGGTATTATCATACATATTATTCACCTGTTCCAACAACAGGTAGATCAAGCACGCCAAGGGATTCTGCCGTTGTGATGCTGTATAATAACCTGAACAGGAACATCAGTATAAACTATTCTTCGGGTATTCCTTCCAGTGGTACGATTACCCTTCCGGCAAAAACGGTGGTACGTTTTCCTCTGGCCATGTCTTCAACGGCTGCTTATAAGTTTGTTAACCCTACCGGTGAGTCATTTACCGCCATACAGATCTGCGACTCATATACACCCGGCGGTGGAGGAAATACGGGTAGCGACTATGACTGGTCGTTCAACCTGATAGCACAGAACAGGCTTACTGATTTTGCTACCGTGGCATGGGCGCCCGGTTCACTGGACGGTACAAGAAATGATAACCCGGTTTGGGTAACCCCAACCGCCAATACAACCGTGTATGTAAAGTACGATGGCAACATCAATGGTACAACCGGTTCGCTGAGCCCATGTGGCATGCGTTATGACATATCATATACTGTTAATGCATTGAATCATAAAAGGATATTGGATTCAGATGACAAAGACCAGAGCGGGATAGCCATATTCACCTGTGACGGTACCAAACTGGCTGCTGTGTATGGCGAAGATGCGTCTACCGCAGTTATCGGCGACCCGAGCTGGGACGTTGGTTCAACCATTCAGCCTTTCTGCAAGCAGAAACTCATTTTTGCCAATGATGACTATGCCCGTTCATTGATAAACCAGCCGGTTACGATTCCTATACTTTTAAATGACAGGGGATTCCTGGCAGAGATTGATCCGGCTACCGTAAGCACGACAGCCTTACTGCAACCAAAGAATGGAACGGTAACCATCAATGCCAACGGTACTGTATTATATATGCCAAATTCAGGTTATGCAGGGAAAGACACGTTTGAGTACAGCGTTTGTTCCACACCGTCACCGGTTGTTTGCGACCAGGCAACCGTATATATAGATATCAGCGCATGCCCGGCACCATCCAATGAAAACATACTTTCAGGAAGGGTTTATCTAGATAAGAACAAGGACGGTTTGAATAATGATGGCGCCACCGGTGTGCCAGGCGCAAAAGTGTATTTATATGTAGACGGCAATTGTAATACCACAGCTGAAACCAATGAGCTTACAGATTCTGTAACCGTTGATGGTTCGGGTACATACCAGTTTATTACGTATCCGGAGAGGTTTGTGGAAGACAATTTTAAAACGGCAGCAGGAGCCAGTTCATGTGCATCCGGTTCTGACGGGAATGCGGAATGGCTGAGCAACTGGGTTGATGCAGGTGATCCAAGTACTGGATTCTGCAACACATCATCATCTGCAGCCAATACGGATGCAGATATAGCTTACGATAATGGTTTCGGTTATGCCTTACGGTTAAAAGATAATAATGTTTCCGTAACACGTACCGTTAACCTGACCGGCGCATCATATGCATTCCTTACTTTCTCATACAGGCGTAAGAGCGCCACGTTAACATCCGGTAAAGATATCATCGTACAGGCATCTTCAAACGGTTCAACATTCGGTACCGTGTACACGATTTCTGGAAATGGTACAACAGATGGCGGTTATGTAACCATCTATAACCAGGACATCACAGCGTATGCTTCAGCGGCTACCTATATACGTTTCCTAACAAACAACAATGTGGCGGATGCAGACACCGTATATATTTCAGATGTGAAGGTGCAGTTTATCCGTTACCCGCAATGTTATATTACCAGGTTGAATCCATCAACCATTCCGGCGTACCATTATACCAACAGTGCTACACAGAACAGCTTTACGGCAACTTCCGTAACTACCTGCATGTCGCCGTTCGATTTCGGGATTGCCAAAAGCACGGTTACCATCAGCGGTACTTTGTACAATGATGCAAACGGGCTTACAGATAACCAGGTGAACGGATCTGCTATAGGCACGGTTTCAGGTTCGGCCGTTTATGCGTACCTGGTAGATACATCCGGTAAGGTGGTTAATAAAGTAACGGTAAATCAAACAACAGGAACCTATTCATTTGCAGGCGCTGATGTAATGTCAAATTATTATGTAATGCTTTCATCCAGCAGTGTTGGAATAGGTAACGTTTGCCCGGCAGCTACCACATCCCTCAATACAAACTGGATTAATACCGGTGATGCTTATGGGATGAATAACATGAGCGGCAGCGGTGTTAAGAACGGAACGGCTAATTGTTATATACCGGTAAGTACTGCTACCAATAATATAACCGGCGTTAATTTCGGTATTGAACGATTGCCTAATTCCGATAATAAATCAGCTTCATATGCATCCAATGTTCCGGGTATGCAATATGCTATCCCGGCCCTGGGTGGTTCAGATCCTGAAGATGGCACACTGGGCACCGGTAAGACTTACAAGATTACGAGTGTACCTAATAATGCGGTGTTGTTCTATAACGGGCTGCTGGTATCTACCGGCCAGGTGATCCCGGCATTCAATCCGGCATTATTTAAAATTGATCCAAATAATGGGGTAGTCATTTCAACCTTTACCTATGCTTCTATGGATGCTGCCGGTATGTTTGACCCTACGCCGGCTACTGTGCAGGTTAACTGGGTTATCTTGTTGCCGGTTGTTTTGGTTGATTTTGATGGAAAGTTGAACGGTACCAAAGTGGACCTGTTCTGGAAAACGTCTTCAGAAAGCAATTCCAGCCATTTTGAAGTTGAGCGCAGCCAAGATGGAACCGACTTTAAACCATTGACCAAAGTAAATGCAAAGGGCAACAGTTCGGTTGAATCTGAATACAAAACGATTGACCCATTGCCATTGAAAGGCCAGAACTATTACAGGCTTAAAATGGTTGACATGGATAATACATTCAGTTTCAGCAAAACCATCAATATAAAGGTAAATTCAGACGCAACCATAGAAACCAGGGTGATGCCAAATCCATTCACCGGTAAACTGGATATTTACCTGACATTGCCGCATAGCTGTATGGTTTCCTTCAGTTTTATGGATTTGAATGGAAAAGTAGTGTACAGCAAAACAGTTAAAGGATTGAAGGGTTTCAACTGGTTCATAGTAAATGACCTGGAAAAACTGCCTTCCGCTCCATATTTACTGAAACTGGTTACCGATGAAAATACATTTATAGAAAAGCTGATCAAGCAATAATAGTTACTTAATAGCCTGAATAACCCGTTACGGATTTCCTGTAACGGGTTTTTTGTGTTTTAAATAGTATAAGTACATGAAAATTAATTAAACCTCAGGAAAATGAAGCTTACTATTCGAAAATAGATATCTGATTGAATATCACATAGTTGAGTGTTTAAAACGGGTAACATGTTCTAAATTGCGGTTTTTACTATACAGTTTGATTATCTGCATTTTACAACGCAGTTTGATGATTATTATATTGAAAAGACTTTCAATTCTGAATAAAAATCAATAAATGAAATTAATGGTTAGAAATTATTTATTCAATTGGTGATAATGTTAAAGGAATTTTCCCATCGTAATGTGATAAGTATAAAACCTCGAAATATGGTAAAATTACTAAGGAAAAGCTTGCACTTACCGTAAATTCACTTTATGTTTGTATTGAAATTACGGATGACGGTTACCTCGGTTATCTTACATTTCAAAATCGCCTCCAATAACTCCTGATTGCAACGCGAACAGCCGACGCAGAAAAGCCCCAAAAAATTTAAAAACACCAAACCACCAAGAAATGAACACAAATTTTACTTCCCTGCGTAACCTGATTTGCCTAACACTACTATCACTATCACTATCTACTGTATCTGCTCAAACTGCAGCTACCGAAGCACTGGTAAATTCAGGAATCAGCAATGTAAAGGCTGAAGTTATCAATAATAACATCGTAATCAACTGGAACGTAACAGACGCTCTGGTATCAAATATTTGTGAAGTGCAGGCCAGCAAAGATGGCAAGAACTTCACTACTATCGGTATTGTAATGGGCCCTGACCCAAGGCAAACCAACAATGGCTTCGCTTTCAAGCAAAACCTTACCAAAATGAAAGCCGGACAGGTATATTACAGGGTTGTAAGCAGGGGCGCCAGCGCAACTGAAGGTACAAGTACCATCGTTAAAGCTGCTATTTAAGAGCAGTTTAGTATTATCTTTTGAATCTATCTCCAAAAAATTTCTTTCAAACCTAGTTATCTAAACAAACCATCATCAGTAAATGCTTCCGGTGGCATTGCTGGTAAAAAGTTCAACACCGGGTGTGCAGCATGGTATGGTTGATGGCAATAAAACCAGCGGGGCGTTAAAAAGGATTCTTTGCCTGACTTTTGAACTGAGAAGCTGCTTTCCCAATTAAAAGCAGCTTCTTTAAAAAGCTTTTCCGATCCATTATTCATTGCAAATTACCGGATTAGAACATGTAAACAGGATGCAATGAAAAGGGTGATTTTAATAATACTGACTTTGTTACCGGCAACTTTTATGGTATTTGGCCAGCAGCCGGTAAGCGAAAAGAAAATAACCATTACCAAACTAAAAGCAAATGAAAAGAACAGGCAAATTACCGTTGAATGGTCGGCAGATGCAGGTGATGCGTGTAATTATTGGGAAGTTCAGGGAAGTGCTGACGGGAAAGCGTTTCATACCATTGCCCTCGTTCTGGGCCCTGATCCCGGTAAAAAAGGAGAGCAATACCTTTTTAAAGGGAAAATGACCAGGACGGATGACTTGTATTACCGGGTAGAACATATCAGTCTTACAGGTTCAAACCGTCAAAAAAGTGATATAATCCAGGTGGAAAAAAGGGGAGCGTTTGCTGCTGTAAACCAAAACCCGTAAAGGATTTCCACCATAATATAAGATGTTTTCTTTGGGGGTTACAGAATCATCAGATTCTTAACAAGAGCTGCATTTCCATGCGGCTCTTTTTCTTTTATTTTACCTGAACAGTTAACCTCAAAGTGAAATATCTTTCTTAAATTACAGGCTGCATTTTAAATAACCCGGCAATCTTGCTCATAAGCCCGGTATTTGAAGCAATCTTAATATATTATACTTGAACTGATGAAGAAATATTTACTTCTCCTGCTATCCTTATTTTCATCGATCTATACCATTGCACAGGACTTTTCCAATAAGGGAAAAGATTTTTGGGTTGGTTACGGTTATCACCAGCAGATGCTTTCGGGAGGGGGAGGGGGCAGCCAGAATATGGTTTTATATTTTGCCACAGACCAGGTTACCAATATTACCATCTCTGTTCCGGGAACGGGCTATACACAATCATTAACAAGCGGGCCGCTTCCAACCGTTCTTACTTCGGCCCCCATTCCTAAAACTGGCCTTCAGGATGCCAGTTTACGGGCAGAATCCGTTGCTCCGGAAAATAAGGGGATACATGTAGTTAGTGACAGGCCGATAGTGGCATATGCACATATCTATAATCAGAGCGTATCCGGTGCTACCATTTTGTTTCCTACCAATACATTGGGGAAGGAATATTACTCCGTTAATTATGAAAATGTTTCCAATACTGATAATGCCAATTGCTGGTTTTATGTGGTAGCCTGTGATACCGGTACAACCACGGTTGAAATCACCCCTAGTGCAGCCACCATCAACCATGCTGCCAATGTGCCCTTTACCATTACCTTAACGCAGGGGCAGGTATATAATGTGATGGGTCAACTGACCACAACAACAGGTACGCCACCGAATCTTACATTCAGGGGTGTAGACCTCACCGGCTCTAAAATAAAAAGCGTTAGCAGTGGAAGCAGCGGGTGCAAACGAATAGCTGTTTTTTCCGGTAGCGGAAGGATCGGCATATCCTGCGATGGGAACCAATCTTCTTCGGATAATTATATGGTTCAGAATTTCCCCAAAAATGCCTGGGGAAAAAAATATCTCACTTGCCGAACCGGTGGTAATATGACCAATAATATTTACCGTATTTGCGTAGCCGATCCGGCAACCGTAGTTACAGTTAATGGTTTACCCATTGCATCGCCGCTGGTGAATAATTTCTATTATGAACTGGCCGCCACGGCAACCCTTCAAAGAATTGAATCTGACCTGCCTATCCTGGTGGCACAATACATCACATCACAAAATGAATGCGGCAATGCCAATCCGGGTGATCCCGAAGTGATTTACCTGAGCCCGGTAGAACAGAATATTTCAAAAGTTACCTGGAATGCAACCGGAAATTTCAATATCAACCAGCATTATTTTAATGTGGTTATACCAAACACCGGAACCGGTATCAGTTCATTTACAATAGACGGAGTGCCTGTAAACCCGGCACTTTTTACCGTACATCCACAGGATCCCGCTTACTCTTACCTTATACAAAATGTAACCGCTGGCGTACATACCATACAGTCCGATTCCGGTTTCAATGCCATTGCCTATGGTTTCGGGAATGCTGAAAGCTATGGGTATAATGCAGGTACCAATATACGCGACCTTTATAATTTTCTTACACCTATCAACCCGTACAGCATTTCATTAGACCCGGTTGCCTGTACCGGAACGCCGTTTTATTTCAGTGTTACTTTTCCTTTCCAGCCAAGTTCATTATTCTGGGATTTTCATGGTTACCCATTGTCTGCACCGCAGTCAAATATTACCATTGCAAACCCCTTAAGCATACTTGACGCAACTTATTTCATTGGTAACAGGCAGGTATGGCGGTATAAACTGCCAACTACTTCCATGTATACACCTGCCGGAACGTACCCGATAACAATCACTGCCGGCACAACAACTTCTGAAGGGTGCGGAAACAGTTTTGAACGGGATTTTGACCTCAATGTGTATGACCCGCCGGTAGCTGATTTTTACTGGCAGAACAATGGTTGTGTAACCGATACGGTCAGGTTCAGGGATACAACCAACTATGCTCCGGGAACATACTCTTACAAATGGTATTGGAATTTCGGGGACGGTTTCACTGATTCGGTGAGGTACCCTAAACATAAATACGCCGTTGCCGGAACCTATACGGTTAAGTTTGCCATGATCAGCAATGTGGGTTGTTTCAGCGATACGGCGGTTTACCAGGTAACGGTTACGAATGTGCCGGTTTCAGACTTTTCAAATTCAACACCGGTATGCGAACAGGCGCCCATTACATTCACAAACCTTTCATCGGCCGCCCCGCCCGGAACCCTGGTTAAGTGGTATTGGGATTATGGGGATGGTGTTTTGGATACATTACCTAACGGTAACAATCACACGCATACTTTTGCCACGTGGGGGAATAAGACGGTTACGCTGAAAGTGGAAACGAACAGCGGTTGCCAAAGCATTACCAAAACAAAACTGCTGTATGTGAACCCGCTGCCATTTGCAAATTTCACGCTGCCGGGCAATGTTTGCCTGCCGTATGATTCAGCAAAGTTTATCAACAATACAACCATTGCCGACGGAACACAGGCTGGTTTATCATACCTGTGGAATTTCGGTGATCCGCCAAGTGCACCCAATAATACTTCTGCATTAATGAACCCTGCGCATTTGTATTCCGGTACAGGGCCATTCAATGTTAACCTTACCGTAACATCTGCAGCCGGTTGCGTAAAGGATACAACCCGTATTTTAAATACCGTTATTGCCAGGGCACTCGCAGGCTTTAATGTGGCGCCGGAGAACTGCCTTAATACCACCACCTCATTTACCAGCACCAGCAACGGAAGCGGTAATACCATAACAGACTGGTTCTGGGATTTTGGGGATGCCAGCACCGGAACGGGCGCAAATCAAACACATACCTATGCAACAACGGGTATTAAAACCATCAGGCATTGGGTTGGTACCAGTGCAGGGTGTTTAAGCGATACAATGGTGAAACAGGTTACGATACACCCGTTGCCCACTGCAAATTTTAACAGCAACGCCCCGTATTGCGCCACGCGTACCATAACCTTTACCGATGCTTCCGTAGCGAATGTGGGAACCGTCAGCACCTGGGCATGGAACTTTAATGACCCGGCAAGCGGTGCTTCCAATACTTCGGCATTACAAAATCCTGTGCATACCTTTTCATCCGCGGGAATTTATAATGTAACCCTTACCGTTACTAACAGTGAAGGATGTGTGAGTAATGTGTTTACCAAAACGATTACCATCAATCCATTGCCTTTTGCAGGCTTCACACATGTACAGGCCTGCCTGCCTTATCAGCCGGTAAGCTTCACCAATACATCCACCGTGGCCAATGCCAGCACACTCAGCTACCAGTGGAATTTCGGCGACCCGGGAAGCGGCGCTTTAAATACCTCAACCGCCGTAAACCCCTCACATTTATATTCAACTGCAGGAACATATAGTGTTAACCTGGTGGTAACGAGTTCAGACGGATGTGTGAAAGACACAACCATCAGCATCAGCAACATATATGCACAACCCAGGGGTTCATTTACGGTGAATGCCGAAAATTGCCTCAATACGGCAACGGTATTTACCAGCACCAGTACAGGAAGCGGTGCCACAATCACCAACTGGAACTGGGATTTTGGTGATGGTAACACCGGTACAGGCGCTAATCCTTCCCACACTTATGCTGCAACCGGAATTAAAACGATCAGGCATTGGGTACAAACGGTGAATGGATGTTTAAGCGATACAGCTGTGCAAACAGTTTTGATCAATCCGCTGCCAACGGGTAATTTCAATTACAGTTCACCATCCTGTCAAACCCGAACCATCAGTTTCACTGACCTTTCCGTGGCCAATGCCGGCAGCCTGGTTTCCTGGGCCTGGGATTTCAATGACCCGGCTAGCGGAGCCGCCAATACATCGGTATTGCAAAACCCGGTTCATGAATTCGCTTTGCCCGGTATTTATAATGTATCCCTTACCGTTACCTCCAGTAAGGGCTGCGTTAGTACGCAGTTTATTAAACAGGTAACCATCAACGACAGGCCGCTGGCAGGTTTCATCGTTCCGGAAGTATGCCTGAACGATACCTATGCCCAGTTTACCGATACTTCATCAATAGCTGCAGGTTCTATCGTTTCGTGGCAATGGAATTTCGGTGATGGGAATGCTACGCCAGGTAACCCCAACACATCAACATTACAAAACCCAACACACAGTTATACTGCCATTGGATCGTACACAGCCCAATTGATTATAACAAGCGCATTGGGTTGCAAAGATACGATCGCACATACTTTGTTTGTAAATGGAAGTTTTCCGGTTGCGAATTTCACCGTATTAAATGCGGCCAATTTATGCGCCAATGATTCAGTAAGAATCACAAATACGTCAACGGTTTTTCCCGGCACCATTACAAAAGTTGAAATATACTGGGATAATGCAGGCCAGCCGGCCGTTTTTGAAACAGACCAGAACCCTTACCCAGGCAAGCAATACAGCCACCTGTATACTAACTTCCAGGCGCCGTTGACAAAACAATATACCATTCGTTTCAGGGCATATTCCGGCGGGGTTTGCGTTAACGATAAAATTCAGACCATAACGGTAAACGCGGCGCCCAAAGTTCAGTTCGATATCTTACCTAACACATGCATGAACGTGACAGCTTTCCAGATTACCCAGGCTACTGAAACGGGCGGCGTGCCGGGCACATTTGTTTTCAGCGGGCCGGGGGTTTCTTCAACCGGTTTGTTTAACCCGGTATCTGTTGGACCGGGTGTATATAATATCAAGTACACGTATACATCTAATTTCGGATGTGTAGATTCGGCAGTCAGGCAGATACGGGTTCTTGAACCTCCGGTAGCCAAATTCGGTTTCAGTATCCCTTCCTGTGAAACAAAGATGATTACGTTTACCGACTCATCAACAGCTGCAGTTGGAACACTAACAACCTGGACATGGAATTTTGGTGATGGTACAGCTCCTGTAATAAGAAACAATGCGGCACCATTTACACATATATTCAGCAACGCCGGCACTTACCAGGTGAGCCTGGTTGTTACAACCAGTGATGGATGCCTGAGCAATGTTAAACAGCGGGAAGTGATTGTTTGGCCGCAACCTGTTGCATCTTTCAGGTTTACAGACACGGCCTGTATTCCAAATGCGAAGATCAGTTTCACCAATACTTCCAGCATTTCAAATGGAACGGAAAACAGTTTTGTATACCTGTGGAATTTTGGCGAGCCGGGCAGCGGAATATCCAATTCGTCTACAGCACGTAACCCGGTTCATACCTATTCATCGGTTGGTCCGTTTACGGTAAACCTGCGGGTTACCAGCGGGGCTGGTTGCATTGATGATACAACAATCGTAGTTAATACGATTCATCCGCAACCAAAAGCCGCATTTACATTCAGCAAACCAAGCGCCTGTATTGGAGAAGATGTGGTTATAAACGACCAGAGCGATTATAAAGACGGGGTAGCCAGCCTTTGGAACTGGGATTTTGGCGATAACCAGACCTCTGTTTTGCAAAACCCGTCTCATACCTATGCCAGCATCGGCCTGTATAATGTTTCATTGTTTGCAGTGAACAGTTTTGGTTGCAACAGTGATACCGTATCAAAACCGTTTAACGTTTACCCATATCCGGTAGTTTATGCCGGGCCCGACAGGACAGTGCTGGAAGGCGGCGTAATCACCCTGCAGCCGGATGTGAGCGGAAATGATCTGCAGTATTTATGGACGCCCAACCTGTACCTCAGCAACAATACAGTGAAGGAACCGGTTTGCAAACCCGAAAAGGACATAACATACACATTGAAAGTAACTGGAAGGGGTGGATGCATAAGCACAGATGAAGTGTTTGTTAAAGTGCTTATGAAGCCGAATATCCCGAATACGTTCTCTCCAAATAATGACGGTATTAATGACCTTTGGGATATCCAGTACCTGGATACTTATCCTAACAACAGGGTACAGGTGTTTACACGCACAGGCCAGCTTGTGTTTGAATCCAGGGGTTATAAAACGCCATGGAATGGCACTTTTAAAGGGAAGCCATTGCCAGTGGATACGTATTATTATATTATTGAACCGGAAAACGGGCGGGAACCGGTTACCGGTTATGTGACGATTGTGAAATAATGAAAATGAAGAATTGTAGTCTATTTATTGCAGGATGTTTTTTTTCAATAATGGTTTCGGGACAGGCGAAGCCATCATATACCCAGTATATCCTTAATAACTATATACTGAACCCTGCCATAACCGGAATTGAAAATTATGTGGATGTAAAACTGAGCAACAGGAACCAATGGACAGGAATTGACGGTGCGCCGGTTACTACCTACTTTACCATTCATGGCCCGATTGGTAAGAAAGACCTGCGTACAACAGCAACATCTTTCAGCGTGCCAGACGAAAACCCAAGGGGGCAACGCTACTGGAATGACTATACTGCGCCGGCACCACATCATGGTATAGGGTTAACCGCCATGAACGACAAAGCAGGTTATATTAACAGGTGGACGATAGCAGCCAGCTATGCTTATCATTTGCCGCTTGGGCAAAAAACATCATTGGCTGCAGGGCTTTCTGCCGGTATTAACAGCGTGAACTTTGACCGTACAAAAATACAATGGGCCAACCTTGACCCTAACGACCCGGCCATCGGTTACAGTACCGGCGAATTAAAGAAAGTGAAACCCGAATTGGGCGCCGGTTTGTGGTTGTATTCCGCCAGGTATTTCCTGGGGCTTTCGGTGCTGAATATCATACCGGGCAAAGCGAAGTTTGTGCAGAATGATAAGTACGGCACCTTTTATACACCCAATTATTTTTTAACTGCAGGATACAGGATGGCCCTGGGAGACCAGGTAAGTTTACTTCCTTCGTTCATGTTGCAATACTGGAAGCCACAATTAACAGGCTTTCACGCCAACGTAAAAATGCAGTATGAAGATTTGTTGTGGATTGGCGGAAGTTACAGGTATTCTGACCTGGTATCGGGTTATTCCGGTATGGCCGGAGTAAACGTATCCAATGTTATCAATGTGAGTTATTCTTATGAAGTGTCAACCACCAGCAGGTTGCGTAACTATACCGGAAATACACACGAAATAATGGTTGGGTTCCTTATTGGTAATAAAGCGGGTGATACCTGCCCCAGGAATATCTGGTAATCTTACTGAACCGGGTTTATCAGGATGCTGCTGTCTTTTCTCAGGTGGGCACTGTCGTAAACCGGCCTGCTTTCAATAACGGATAACAATAAACGCGTTTCAACGATACCGTTAACATACTTTACCTGGAATACCTTTGTTGTGGTTTCACCTGTTTCCGAATTCTCCTCTTTCAGGGTTATTTCCCTTACAATTTCATTATCTCCCAGCGTGGCAGGTATTGCATAATTCACCGTTTCGGCATCTGTTTCATCAATGGCTGTTTCCCGGTTGCTGCCGTTAATGTATGCGGGTGAATATTGCTTTTTAGCGATGGTTGGTTCCGGCTGGTACGCTGATTTATCTTTTTTTGAAACACTTGCAGCTACTTCCTTAGAAACAAATTGAATCGGCCTTGTTTCGGAATGCCGGGCAGCTATGGCAGCGGTAAGGGGGGGCAGCTTTGCTGAAGAAACGGGAATGGTTACCGTGCCGGTATCCGGTGTATTTATAAGGAAAAAGTTGAAAAAGAAAAGGAGCGCAGCAATGGCTGTTGTTAATGCCGTATGGTTATGTTTACTGAAAACAAGGTTCTTTTCCCTTGTGAAAAAAAGGATCCTTGTCATAAGTTGTGAATGACCCGATGCTGCTGCCAGGTAAAACGGGGTTTGACTTTTCTTGAGTGAAGCGGCTTTAAAAAGCGTTTCTGCATAACCGATAGCGGGGTAACTGAACTGCAGTACGTGCACATCACAGTTTTTTTCTCTTTCAAGCCTTATTTTCCGGGCTATGCTTCCAATAAAAGGATTAAAAAAGTAAACTGTTTCAGCGGCTACCAGAAACCAGTTTACCAGGTAATCATGGTGCCTGATATGGGTTAGCTCATGTATGATGAGCGATTCTGTTTCTTCCAGGGTTAAATGGTTCACCAGGGCCACCGGAAGCAGGATAACCGGGCGAAAATACCCGAATGTAACAGGCCCGTTAACCTGGTTGCTGTACCAGATGCTTACCTGGCGCCTGATACCAAACTGCATGGCTTTTACCCTGGTGAATAAGCGGATGTCGCTGCCGGGCTTTATCTTTTGTCCGCCGATGCCGGTTTTAAAATGGTTCCATTGGTATATGAGGGCACTTATTTTATATAATACAGCTAAAGCATATGCTGCCGAAATCCATGGTGCCAATATGTTCATATAGGAACCGGTTTGCAGCATGCCAGACAGCTTTTCTGTAAACGATGTTGTTAATGTGGAAACGGAACCAGAATAATAAATATAACAGGTGGAGATGGAAAGGAATACCTGTAATAAAATCATCCCAAGTAACACATTCCGCCTGGCAGACGGTGAATGGTTACCCGCTGTATGGCAAAAAATGGTATATATACCAAGCAGTAGTGCCGACTGCCATAAACTGTGCAACAACGACAGGCTAAAGCAGTAAGAAAAATGTTCCATCAGGTTGATATTATTTTTTCAGTTTCAAATCATCTATCAGCTGCTTTATCTTATCCAGTTCTGCTTCACTGGTATTGTTATTTCCCAATGCCTGTAACACCAGGTCTGATGCAGACCCGGCAAATAATCCGTTGATGATCCTGTCCAGGAACTGGTTTTGTGTTTTTTCCCTGGTAACAGCCGGTGCGTAAATATGCGTTTTACTGCTGTCATCACGGGTTACCAGTTTCTTTTCAAACATGATTTGCATGAGTTTGAGGGTAGTGGTATAACCGGCATCCTTTATTTTACTCAGTTCTTCATGTACGGTTCTAACAGAGGCATTCTTCTTGTCCCATAAAATAGAAAGTATCTCCAGTTCACTTTCAGTGGGTTTTGATGTTTTAATCCTGCTCATATTACGATGTATTTCGTACGGCAAAGTAAGAATTTATTCGTAAATGGATAAACCATTTATCATTTTTTTTGAAATTATTAGGATTTCTTTAAAAAATTACCGGAGCAGCATGAAACTGCCTTTTTTGGCTATGGTTTCGCCAAGGTCGCATAGGCAAAGTAATTCGTAAATATAAGTAGTAACAGGCTGGTCAATTCCTTTCAGTTTTCCATCCCAACCCTTTAACTTCTGGTTTGGTTCAATATCCGTTGCCTCATAAAGCTTTTGTCCCTGCCTGTTGTAGACGCTGAAACGAAGCAGTTTTTTTATTCCGCGTGTGATGGGGTAATAGAAATCATTCAGGTTATCATTATTGGGTGAAAAGGCAGTAGGTAATAAAATGTTGGCACCATTGCATTCAACAAAAATGGTCACTTTATCAGAAGATACACATCCGTTTTGTGAAGTAACTGTTACTGTAAATGTCTGGGTAGCCGATGCTATCCCGTTTGGATTGGGACAACTGCTGCAATCAAGCGAACCGGCAGGGGACCAACTATAAGAACGCACATCATTGCTGTAAACCGGCATGAGTGAGAATGCTGAATAATATGGCAGCGACCTGTTTGGGCCGGCATCAGCAAGCGGCAAGGGTTTCACTGTTACCAATACCTCTAAACTATCGGTGAAGCAGCCGGCAGAGTCTGTAAGCATTGCATTGTATATCGTTGTTTGAGCGGGTGAAGCAACCGGACTATGTATGCTGCTGTCAGATAAACCCGTAGCCGGGCTCCAGGTAATTTTTGTGTTAGCCGGATAAGCATCCAGCATAACTTTTTCGTGCTGGCAGATTTCTACTGAAGGTTTGTTTGTTGTTGCAGAAAAAGCCGGATGAACAAATATTTTTATACTGTCTGATTTGCTGCATTGCTGGCTGTTAGTGGCTGTTACCCGGTAGGTGGTGCTGATTGCCGGGGAAACCACGATGGTATCGCAGGATGAGCATGGTACGCTGTTTGACGGTATCCAGGTTATCGGGTCATTATGAAAAGCCATCATTGTTACCGAATTTCCGGCGCAAATGGTATCAGCACTGCTGATGTTTACCAGGAAAGGTTTGTCTGCAACACTTATATTTTTCTGCAGCGAATCCGTACATCCATTAATATCTGTTGTAAATAATTTTACCGGGAAACTGCCCCAGTAAGGAAAAGTATACGGGGCAGGCGTTACATTCTCATCATGATGGTTAACGATACCATATTCCCATTTCCAGTTCGTAATATGATCAGTTGGCATAAACGGTTTTGAAAGGTTTGTTACAGCATAGGGAGTTCCCAGGCAAATCCGTTCAGCTGCACTAAAATCAGGTATTGGCCCCCTTACAATGATTTGCTCTGCTAACCGGCTTGTATCCGGGCAATATTGCGGACCGTTTTTTATAATTACATAATTATCGTTAAAGAATCCGTGATTACGGGCTATTATTTGATGCTGAGGATATGTACCGGTAACCGGGTCATTTTGCAATACTGCCCATTCGTACCGGGCTGATGGGTTATTATAGTTATTGTGTATGAAGAATGCGGTTTCACTGTTTTTGCATATGGATGAATCAGGGTTATGCATAACCGGGTTTGCAGTATAAATGTCTGCCTGGTATATATCACTGCAGGAAGTAAAATCATCCCTGATAGAAATGCTGGTTGTAAAAGTACCTGTATCAGGATATTGATGTACTATATTCCGCCCGGTTTCTGCGGGGCTGCCATCTCCAAAGAGCCAGGTAAGTTCCGAAATATTGCCTTGAGTAGAATTAGATAATTCAAATTGTTTTTTATCTGTACAGGTATTGGCATACGTAAATCCGGCAATAACGCCAATAACATTCATAGAAAGGGATGCAGGTGTACCCGGGCAATCATTATAAGATGGTGTTACACGGATATTTTTGTTACCAAGCCGTTTGAACCGGTGCCTGATTATTGTATCATTTGTATATACAGTGTCTGATTCACCAAATTCCCACATGTATTTATTGGCCAATGCAGCATAAGCCGAAAACATGGGTGATTCAGATCCGCAAATGGTTTGCTGGTCAGCATATGCAACCGTATTCACCGGAGGCTGGCCAAACATTAATGCCGGGAATTGGAAAAGGCCGGTACAATGGTCATTGGTTGAAATGCGCAGGGTAGGGTTGAAATTCCCGGCAACCATGTAAGTATGGTTAATATTCGCATTTGCGGTGGTAATTTCCGGGCTGCCGTCTCCAAAATTCCAGGTATAGGATATTATGGAAGATACTGCCGGTACTGTAACCGTTGCCCTGAAACTGGCCGTGGCCGGAACACAACCTGTTACCGGGGAAACATCAGCACTGATGACCGGCCTTACTATATTCACCGAGGTGAAGGATTGCCCTGAACAACCTGTAGGTGCAATGGCTTTCATGGAAATATTATATGGCCTGAATTCCGCGAAATGATGGCTTACCGTACCAGCATTTGTATTAACAATACCGCTTTCATCTCCAAAATTCCATTCATAAGATGCAATGGGTACAGAAATGGCTGAACTGAATTGGATGATACCCGGAGCGCATAATGATTGCCTGTCCATGATAAAATGAGCAGCAATAGACGGATTTATAACAATGTTTTTGGAAACCTGAACGGTCGTTTTTTTATAAATCACCATTAGTTTCACTGTATAGCTTCCCGGAGATACATACGTACAGGTTGGGTTCCTGCTATTGCTGCCGGTGTTATTACCGAATGTCCATACATATCCTATGGGGTTTCCGGTTGTGATAGCTGTAAACTGGATGGCAGAAGGGGAACAAAATTTTCCATCGGAACTCTCATACTGAAAGTCCGCGGTTTGGCTAATGCCAATAACAGGCATGCCAATGGCAATCAGAAGTAAGGTAAGTTTGTGGTTCATGTTTTGGACTGTTGATTCGCGATGCTGGTTAGGGAGCAAAAAATCTAAGCCAAGAACAATTGAACATTAAAATTACTTTTTAAAGCCTACATATTATAATTTTTAGCATGTCAATTTGTTATATGCCAAAAAAAATCCGGCTTTTTAGCCGGATTTACGTATAAAAATAAAGTTGAAATTAGTTCTCTGAAGCGTTCATTTTCAATGATAAACTGCCAATTTGACTTGTAATTTCATTGAATTTTTCATTAACAGTTGCAGGTTGGGTGATGCCATTGATACTGATTTTACCATTTTCTACAACCAAATCATAATGTGAAATATCAAGTAATTTATCGGCAGCCAGGGCCTGAACAAGTTTTTCAGCATTTGAATCCAATGTTTTAATATCTTTTTTGCTGCTATTATTTTCATAATCAGCAAGAATGGATTTTTCAATTGAAATTTTATGTTTGTTATTTCCTTTTGCCTGACCGGTATGCATACCAGCTAATGTTGGAGCAATTACAAGGCTTACAATGCTCATCAGTTTGATAAGGATATTCATAGACGGCCCGGAAGTATCTTTAAATGGATCACCAACTGTATCACCTGTTACCGAAGCTTTGTGCGGTTCAGATTTTTTGTAATAAACCTGTCCGTTAATTTCTACTCCTTTTTCAAATGATTTTTTTGCATTATCCCATGCACCACCGGCGTTATTCTGGAACATGCCCATCAAAACACCGCTTACGGTTGCACCGGCAAGAAATCCACCCAAAGCTTCGGCGCCTAAACCCGGCATAAAGCCGATTATAAGTGGAGAAACGATGGCTATGGCACCCGGAAGCATCATCTTTTTAAGTGAAGCCTGGGTTGAGATAGCTACGCATTTATCATATTCCGGTTTACCGGTACCTTCCATAATTCCGGGTATACTGCGGAACTGCCTGCGCACTTCTTCCACCATCGACATGGCAGCTTCACCCACCGCCCTGATGGCCAGGGAAGAGAAGATAAAAGGTATCATACCTCCCACAAAAAGGCAGGCCAGTACATTTGCTTTATAAATATCAATGCCATCAATTTCGGCAACGCCAACAAATGCTGCAAATAGAGCCAGTGCTGTTAAGGCTGCTGATGCAATGGCAAAACCTTTTCCGGAAGCGGCTGTAGTATTTCCTACTGCATCAAGAACATCTGTTTTTTCACGAACATCCGGTGGCAATTCGCTCATTTCTGCAATACCACCCGCATTATCAGCTATAGGCCCGAAAGCATCAATGGCAAGCTGCATGGCTGTTGTTGCCATCATACCGGCAGCGGCAATGGCCACACCATACAGGCCGGCGCATTCGTAAGAACCCCAGATTCCACCAGCCAAAACAAGTATAGGAAGAAAAGTAGATTCCATACCTACAGCCAGGCCGCCAATCACATTGGTAGCATGGCCGGTAGAAGATTGCCTGATAATGCTCAATACAGGCCTTTTACCCATCGCCGTATAGTATTCTGTAATGATACTCATTAAAGCACCAACCGCCAGTCCAACGCCAATGGCACCCATAACGCCCCATTTGGTAAATGCAATACCCCTTAATTCCATTTGTTCCGGTAATAACCAGTTTACCAAAACACCGGCAGCAACGGCAGTAAGTACCATGGATCCCCAGTTACCCATATTCAGGGCTTTTTGTACAGTAGATGTATTGATACCCGCATTTTCACTGATTCGCACAAAAAGGGTACCGGCAATTGAAAACAGGATTCCAACACCGGCAATTAACATTGGCAGTACGATTGGTGAAAATCCACCAAGGATATCAGTTCCGCCGGTAACAGTAGTTTGTTGTCCCAGTACGATGGTGGCCAGAACGGTGGCAACATAAGACCCAAATAAATCGGCTCCCATACCAGCTACGTCGCCTACATTATCACCTACGTTATCGGCAATAGTAGCCGGGTTGCGTGGATCATCTTCAGGGATGCCTGCTTCAACCTTACCAACCAGGTCGGCACCCACATCGGCTGCTTTGGTATATATTCCTCCACCCACACGGGCAAACAAGGCGATTGACTCTGCACCAAGGGAAAACCCGGTAAGTACCTCAATGGTCCTGATCATTTCTGCCGAATCGATACTGGCTTCAGGTGCAAAAAAATGTTTCAGAATAATATAAAGTCCACCTAATCCAAGTACGGCGAGTCCTGCAACACCAACCCCCATAACGGCACCGCCTGTAAATGATACATTCAGCGCCTTGGAAAGGCTTGAACGGGCAGCCTGTGCAGTACGTACATTTGCTTTGGTGGCAGCTTTCATACCTATATAACCGGCCGTTGCGCTCAATATGGCACCAATGATGAATGCAATAGCGATGCTCCAGTGAGAATGAGGATTCGCCTGGGCCATTACTGCCAGCAAAATGGCAACAATTACCACAAAATACCCCAGTACTTTCCATTCAGCCTTAAGGAATGCCATAGCTCCTTCAGCTATATAATCACTGATTTCTTTCATCCTGGGAGTACCTGCATCTTGCCTGGATACCCACATGAATTTCACAAAAGTGTACAACAGGCCTATAATACCCATTGCAGGAACTGCATAAATCAAATTTTCCATAAATGTTATTGTTCTAAATTTTGGTGGGCAAAAATAGGGTAAAACTGCCAAACCGTTATAATATGGGTTGTGTAATTTATATGTAATGCAGTTTATTTATGGCTTTTCAGCAGATTCAGCATGGTTGAATTTCATTTTTCCCGGCTCCGTATATGCTGTGGCTTGTTTCAGGGCCGGGTTGTAGTTAAATGGATTTGTTACCTATTCAGGTAAAATAATTATATTGCATTAAATAACCTGCTTGGTTTATTAGAACCTGAAGGTATTTTTTATATCATTGAACATCTAAAACGTTAAGGCATTATGAAAAAAATAGTTCTTTCTACCGTGTTTTTAGTTAGTATAGGTTTGGTGGCATCTGCTCAGGAAAGCAATGCCAAATCTGCAAGTTCTGAGCAGGCTGCAAAAGCCAGGCAGGAAAAAGAGGCAATCTTAAGGAAAGAAGCAGAACATAGGAAACGTCAAAAAGCGGAAGCTGAAAAAAACCTTATTAAAACCGGAGAAGGGGTAGATCCAAAATCTGAGGAAGCGCTGGAGACAGAAATAGAGAGAACAAAACCAAAAGAAAAACAAAAAGAAGTACGCTATGCTACAGATTCCCAGGCAGCAAGCCTTGAAGCAAAGGCTGACGAAACGGTAGCGCCGGAAAAAAAGAAAGTTGGGAAAAAAGGTACAGTAAAGACAAAGAAGAAGAAATAAATAATAAGTATTTGAAAGAAGCCTCCCTGTTAGGAGGTTTTTTTATGCTATAACGGCCTTCCATGCATCCGGAAGTGAATCTGCCAGATGAGACGATTGCATGGCTTGCTGCGAATACCTGGCAGCAGACATATCGCCCGCCAGCCCATGCAGGTATACCCCCAGTAAGGCAGCTTCGGGTAAGCTATACCGTTGTGAAATAAGCCCGGTGATTATCCCGGTTAACACATCTCCCATACCGGCTTTTGCCATACCTGCATTTCCGGTTGTATTGAAATAAGCCATCTTTTCGGGTGTTATCACCGCAGTATAATGCCCTTTAAGGATGATATAAATTTGCAGGTCAGCCGCTTTTTCTATAGCGGTTTCCAACCTTTCAAAATCATCTGCTGCTTTCCCAAAAAGCCTTTCAAACTCGCCAATATGCGGAGTGATGGTTGTACCGGCAGGTAAGGACCGTAGATACTTTTGGTCTTCGGCCAATATATTCAATGCATCTGCATCCAGTACCATGGGCACTGAACTGTCAGTTAATAATTGTTTTAACAGCTGATGGGTTTCCGGATGGGTTCCCATACCCGGCCCAATGCCAATGGCAGCATATTGAGATGAATGATTAAAATGGGCAGCATGATTTTCTCCTGAAATACGGCATATAGCTTCGGGCGCTGCCAGCTGCATGATCTGGTAACCGCATGCCGGAATGTGGCAGGTGAGTTTACCGGTACCACTGTATAAGCAGCCTTTTGCTGCCAGTACTGCAGCGCCCATCATACCATAAGATCCTGTTACCAGTGCAGCATGACCGCGTTGCCCTTTGTGTGTAAATTTTGATATAGGCCTGCATAGCTGCCTGATGAGATCTGGCTGAATCATTTCAAACCGGCTTCTTTCCATTGTTTCAAATTTTTCACTAAGCCCGATCGGCAGTAAATGGAATTCGCCTGTATACTTATGGTTTTCCGGCATCAGGAAAGCCAGTTTCACTTGCTGGAAAGCCAGCGTATGGGTTGCCTGTATAACGGTATGCCCTTTGCTGCTTTTGTCAATGTACAAGCCACTTGGCACGTCAATGGAAATAATGGTTGCATGGCTGTTATTAATATGGATGGCCAGTTGCTTTGATATGCCATCTAGGGGTTTGTTAAGGCCGGTGCCGAACAAAGCATCAATTACCAGGCAATCATTTTTTATTGCCGGGAAAAAATGATCCGTTTGCAAAAAATGAATATCAGTGCTGATATGATGAAGCTGCTGGAGGTTATGCTGAAAATCTGCTGTTCCGGGTTTGCCGGTTTCCAAGATATAGGCAGTGGCGGGAATATTATTATTTATCAGTATCCTTACCAGGGCCAATCCGTCGCCGCCATTATTTCCTTTTCCACAAAAGACCATGATCGGCCTGTTGGTCATATCATGGCTTACTAACCAGTTATAACAAGCCATAGCCGCCCTTTCCATCAATACAGCAGCAGTTATTTCCTGTTCACTGATGGTAAACTGGTCCCATGCTCGGATCTGCTTTGCTGAAAAGATTTTCATAAGGCAAAGGTACAGGCTATGCGGAGTAATAAGCGTTAGAAACAGGAGTAATTTGATTGCCTTTTACCTTCCGGGAAGGCCAACATCATAATAGATATTTACCAGGTTGTTCTGGTTTAGGTCCGTATCTATCATGAATGATTTTCTTTTTTTCCCATCTATAATTTCAAGTACAGAGGTATTGGGTATGATAGAACCCAGGTTATCTGCTACAAAAGTGATCTTGTTCTGTCCGGGGTCCAGCGTAACAATTATGAACTGTGGCCTTTTCTTTACAGCAAGCCCCTGCACGATCCATTTCCCGTTTATACTAAGGGAAATGCTGTCGCCGTCTTCCACCGCATCATCCCAAATGGCCAGGGTTATCTGCCTGGCAGTTGCATCTATGTTACCTAACAGCTTTACATTCCTGTAAAGTGTGCTGTCGGGCACTTGTTTAACAGGCAGTTTTTTATAGGCATCGCTTTTCATTTTATCCGGAAAGTAAAAAACATTATCGCTGTTTTGTAACTGGAATTCCGGTGATAATTTCCACAATTCATTTTCATTTTCACTGCGTTCTTCTTTAGGTGGAAAATAAACGATGCGTGCAACAATGAATGTAGCACCTACGTCACGCTTATCTGCAAAATTGAGCAGGTAGCGGTTTTTCCCGATACTGATCTGCATTTTGCCGGTATTGGCTGCGGTTTTACCATAATTTTCAGCATAGAATACCAATGTATTTAAACCGGTATCCAGTAAAATCTCTTCCTGTGGTTTTTTGTATCCGAGGTATGCCTGGTCAATAATGGTAGAACCGTTGAATAATACAGAAATGATACCGTTCTCATTTTTCTTGCTTCCCGGAAATTCAATCCGGCATTCCCTGCTGCTTACAAAAATCGTATCCTGAATGCCGTAATAGGTGCCATAAGTGGGGGAGTGTAAAATACTGTCTGCCTGCAGGCTTTGCCAGGGTTCATTGTTTTTTTTACGTAAGCTTATTTCTGCATCTTTTAAGAAATTCCGCAGGGTTTCCGCCGTGTTGATGCCGGTTGCAGTAAATGATTTTATATCCGGCATCTCTGCTCCATATTTTCCTGTTACGATTCGGTTTACCGTTAAAAGGGGCTGGCCTTTGTTATCCCTGCTCAGGTCTAATGTTCCATTCAGGTAAACAGTCCAGTTACCGATGCCGAATGGCATTTCAGATTCCGGAATTTTTTGCCTGCCAATACCCAGTTGCCTTACATTTCTCTTTACCAGCAGCAGGTTATAGGTTGCATGGAAACTGTCGCAGTGCAATCTAAGTTGTGCAGGGTATAACAGATTTTTATCAGGCGTGGCAATTTGTATCTCCATCTCAATTTGCGGTGAATTGGCGATGGAGACATGATGTATATGCCAGGTGCCGGTAAATGGGTCAGTCTGGCCGGCAGCGGGCTGAAAGATGAATGCTGTCAGGAAGAAAAATATGAGTTTACTATATTTCATGTAAGCATATGGTTTTACCGGCACCGGATTATTCAAATAATTCAAGTTTATTCTTTGGCCTTCTGTTATCGAGCCAGGCAAACTTCTTCAGGAATTTGGCATCTGGCGGAACCTGTTCCAGCGGGTATAAAGTGCCATTTACATCATTGATGAATTTGATCTTGTTCAATTCCTTTTTTACAAAGAAGATATCAATCACATCTCCGCTGCTCCTGTTCATACCTATATAAGCGCTGTCGTCATCCTGGGGATAGAAAACACTTTCTGCCGGCGTGCCTTTAACCCTGATGTTATCAATGGCGCCATCTGTAAAATAACCGTTGATCGTTCTGCCGCCCATCTGGTTGAATAACCCTTCTTTTGTTTTGTTAATTACAAGGCCATTATTAAAAACATACAACTGTTTGGCTTTTTGATTTTCGGTATACAGGTACATGGTATCGCCGCTTACCTGTGTCTGGTTGTTCCAGAAAACCGGTTCATCGAATAACTTGAATGTGGAGTCTTCCGTGGAATAATGCAAGCTGTCGCTTACTGCCTGAATTGAATCATTGAATATACGTACATGATGGAATGCGATGAAGTACCGGATACTGTCGCGTGCGGGCTGTCCGTTTACGGTTGCAGGTTCTTTTTCGCTTCCGGTACCTGTGGTAGTATCAGCCAGTTTTTTATGTAATGAACTGCTGTCTTTGTTTAAACTGAAAACCAACCTGCCAGGCTGATTGCCGGCACTGTTAATTTTATTGTTCAGCGTATCTGTTTCCTGGTAAATGATATGTTGTAAAGAATCATATTTCCGTAATCCAGAAAAAAGAGTATCGGCGGTTATATATGTGCTGTCATTGTTTTTATATAGAATCATCACAGGTTTTCTTGTTGCCAGGAAAGAATTCTTTTTCCTGTCAATCACTATATGGTCGCCGATTACGGTTACATTGTTCGTGCTGTCTACCAGCTTGCCCCTTCCTTCAATTTCTATAAACCCGGTCTTTTCATCTGATGCTATCTTATCACCGCTCATGAACCTGGTGCTGTCGCTGATGGAAGTGCGGTTTAAAAAAAGCGCTTCCCCTGTTTCAATATTATATGTGCCGGAGCTGGTATTGATGAGTCCGCTTTCTGTTTTTATTTTAGTTGGGGCAATAAAATAAGCTTCTTTAAAGAGGGTGTTATAACGAAGGCTGTCTGCTACGATATCGGATTTAGGGTCTACCAGGTGAACATTTTGTTTAAAGTATATATCCTTTGTATCGGAATAATATAATGCGTCCTCACTGGTAAGTACAGTTGTTCCGTTTACCACTTTGCCGCCTTTGCTGTATTTGGCAATTCCGGTGGCCAGGTTATATTCAAGTTCATTTGTATTCAGTACCGCCTTGCCATCCGTCAGTTTTACATTTTTCTGCAGGTATGCTATCCGTTCGTTGCCTATATATTTTAAGTACCGGGCATAAGTATGTACGCTGTCTGCATCATTGATATGTACGTTTCCAAAAACTTCTGCTATGCCTGTAAACTGGTTAACCACGATGCTATCGCCGCTGATGGTGGTGTTTCCCTGGTTTACAACGGCATCACCGGCCAGGGTTACCAGGGTTTGTACAGAATCTATTGTTTTCTGGCGGAATGATTTTGCCTTCACGATCCTGATGAGCCTGGAGGAGGTATCGGTTACGGGTAATGGCTGCTGAACCTGTGCTTCACCGGTAACTGTTATGCTTAACAAGATGAGTGAAAATAAAATTGTTTCTTTTACCCGGTGCAAATGCATGTATGCTTCTTAATGATATGACTGCAAATTTGCATCATTTAATGATAAAGCTATCATAAAGCTTTTTAGTTTTTAGCTTTTTCAATGATATAAGGGCTGTTGAGCGTATCGGGCAATGGATGTGAGAGCGGGGCGCTGCTGTTCTTTTTGCCAATCACAGATATATTTACATACCTTTTCGGGTTAACCCGGATATCATCTATCAGCAGGTTCAGCTTGTTGGCAGTAGACGCCAGGTTCTTGTACAGGCTTGGGTCATTAAGCAGTAATCCGATGGTTCCGTTATCGTCATTCATTTTGCCAACCAGGTTTTTCAGGTTACCGATGGTTTCATTCAATGATTCCAGCGTTGTCTTCAGGTCAAGTTCAGATAAATGGGATGCCGTTTTATCGAGGTTGGTGAGCACGCCTGTCACTTTATCATTATTAGCAGCCAGGTTTCCGCTAACGGATTGCAGGTTGTTAAGTGTTTTGGAAACGGTGCCGGTCTGGGTATTCAGCATGGTTTCAAGCGAAGAAGCAGAATGGGTAAGAGATGCGGTTATCTTATTCAGGTTATCTAAGGTTGCACTGATATTGTTTTTTGCCCTCGGATCAATGATATGGTTCAGGTTTTTGAGGAAACTGTCGATGGAGCTGATTGCATTTGTTACTTCAAATAATACCGGGTCAACCTTTTTCAGGATATTGTCGAGCGTGCCGGTATTGGCTATGGTGCTGATGCTGTCTTTGTGTTTGAGGAAGGTAGAAGCATTGCCCAGAGCTATGTCTAATGAAGTAACACCAAGCAGGCTTGGTTTTATGGTAGCTACAGAATTGGATGGGATATCAATGTCTGAAGTGATGTTAAGCGTTACCAGTATCTGGCGCATGTCTTTTGATGGCGAAAGGCTGTATACAGTTCCAACCTGTAACCCGTTTACCATTACAGGGTTTGAATTGGTGAGGCCCTGCACATTTTCAAACCTGGCAATGATATCCTTGCTGCTGCTGAATAATTTTTTCCCCTTTAAAAAGTTAAAGCCAAGTATAAGCAGGGTTACTGATACCACTGCAACAGCGCCAACCTTTGTTTCATTTGATATTTTCACGCGGTAGATTTTTTTCTGTAAATATGCTTCTTACTGTTATGATACCTTTTTTATGCACGAAAAAACAGGCATATATTATAGTAATGCTGTTTTGAAAGGTGTATTTATTTACTGGTTGATTGAGGTGTTTCCAACTGGTTCTTATATCGTATAACCGCCCTCGTTATGGCTTCTGCCAGTTCCTGCTGGCCCGATTCACTGTTCAGGTAACGCTCGTCTTCGGGATTGTTGATAAATCCCGTTTCAATCAATATAGCAGGCATATTGGTGGCCTGTAATACCCAAATGCCTGTCTGGCGCTGGTTTACACCCAGGGCCGGCCGGCCGGTTGCATCCACTTCATCATTCACCATAGTGGCAATCAGGTCGCTTTTTTCCTGGTATCTTTTAGCGTAAATCTGGGCCAGTGTCCTGCCTTCCGGTGTATTGATATCGAAGCTGCTATAGGTGGAATCTGATTCGGTTTCAATTTCAAATTCACCCACATCCTTCATGATGGCTTTCAGTTTGTCGCTTGTTTTATGTGCGGCAAAAAGGTATACGCTGGTGCCTTTAATGGAAAGCGGTATCTTAAAATGTTCATAAACAGGTTCTACCACTTCATATGGGGTAGATTTTTTCTTTTTCCTTTTCCCTTTTCCGGTATAAGTTACTTTATAACGGGTAACGGTACGGGTTCCAATCTGCCTCCGCCCGGTTTTTAAAGGGCCGCTGTCGGCATGAATACAAAGGAAGAGGTCGCCTTTATTTTCATTCGCTATCCTTGCTTTTTCCCGTGGGTCCTGGTAAATATCAGTAGTGCGGGTAGGCACCACGTTCAGTGTGGGTAATTGTTTTTTTAATTCGGCTACCAGTTTTTTAGAGATGGCCAGGGTTACATCTTTTTCTTTGGAGCGCAGTGAATTTTCATATTGCCCGATAGCACCGGCATCTTGCCCGCCATGCCCGGCATCCACAATGATCGTTTTGATCAATTTACCCGGTTGGGCCAAAGCTGCATTGAAACAGGACAGGGAAGTGAATAAAAGAAATATAAAAGATACAATGCTGTTCTTGAACATGGTTATCAGGAATTTAATCAGGTTTATGTAATTGTATAATTATTCACAATTACATTATGGTAATATAGCTAATTTTGCTTTTCCCAGCTATGAACCATCTGTACAAAGGTAAGGCAAAAAATATATTGGCCTGGCTATCGGCGTCACTGCTGGCCTTATTAACGATGCAATATGAATTGTCTGTTGCTGCCGTAAAAGATTTTCACATTAGTTCAACGAGAGATACCATACCTCCTAAAAAGAAAAAGCCCGCAAAAGACAGCATACCTGATATTCCCATTCAGGCATTAAACAAAATTGATTCAGGGGTTTTTACCAGAACGGGTAAGGATACCACCCTTAAACCATTGAATGATACCATCACCTATAAGAAGTCGGGAAATGCATTAACAGCGCCAGTTGCCTATCATGCCGATGATTCCATGGTTTTTGATGTTCCGGGAAAAAGGCTGATCCTTTATGGAAAAGTTTCAAAAGTAAGTTATGAAGACAATGAACTTACGGCACCACTTATTGAATATGACCAGCAGACCAGCCTGGTAAAAGCATACCTGAAAAAAGACAGTACCGGCAGGGAGATCACGTATCCGGCATATTCGCAGGGTGATTTCAAGACGAAGAGCGATACGATCGTTTACAACATGAAAACAGGCAAGGGGTTAACAAAAGGCACTTATACGCAACAGGGAGAAATGTATGTGTACGGTGAAAAGATAAAGAAGATTGACAAGGATGTATTTTATGCACAGCGTGCCAGGTTTACCACCTGCAACCTTGATACGCCGCATTTTGCATTCATCAGCAACAAAATAAAATTCATCAATAAGAAAACGGCATACAGCGGCCCGGTTCATCCTGAATTTGAATCGGTACCCATACCTATTTACCTTCCATTCGGAATTTTTCCGATGAGCCAGGGCAGGCACTCGGGCCTGATTGCACCATCATTTACAGCCAACGACCAGCAGGGGCTGGCGCTGGAAGGGCTTGGATATTATAAGATACTCAGCCAGACCTGGGATGTGATACTGAGAGGTACCATTTATTCTTATGGCGGCTGGACAGCAAATGTGAACCCACGCTATTTTAAAAAATACAGATACCAGGGCAATTTTTCTTTTGATGTACAGCATTTCAAAACAAATTTCAAGGGTGACCCTGATTATACTTCTTCCAGGGCCTATAATCTCAGGTGGAGCCATACGGCAGATACAAAAGCGAGGCCGGGGGTTAGTTTCAGCGCCAATGTAAATGCCGGAAGCAGCAAGTTTAATGCACAGGTGCCAAACAGCCCGGCCAGGAATTTCACCAACCAGATGCAGTCCTCCATCACGTATGCAAAAGTTTGGAAAGACAAACCGTTCAATGTTTCCGTGAGTGCCAACCATAACCAGAATACCACGCAACGGCTGATAAACATCAACCTGCCGGATATTGCTTTCAATGTAAATACACAATACCCGTTCCGGAGAAAAGATGTGGTTGGTGAGTTGAAATGGTATGAAAACATAGGGCTGGCTTTAAATACCAATATCAGGAGCCTTTCATCTTTCTATGATACGGCCAGTAATATTGGAAGGCAATTGGTTGACCGGTGGCAATGGGGTGCGGGCCACAGCGTACCCATTACTTTATCATTACCGCAGATGGGCGCTTTCCAGGTTTCCCCAACCGTAAGTTACCAGGAAAGATGGTACCAGGAAAAGTTCATCAGAACATGGAACAGTACAAACAGGAAACTGGATACGGTGGTAAAGAAAGGGTTTTATTCGGCGCGTGACATGAATTTCGGTATCGGTATCGCCACCCGTATTTTCGGCATGTTCACGTTCAGGAAAAGCAGCAGGGTGCAGGCCATCCGCCACGAAATCAGGCCAACACTTTCGGCCAATTATAAACCCGATTTTACTGGCAGGGCTTATTACAGCACACAGGTGGATACATTTGGCAATACTGCCCGCTATTCCGTGTATGAAAGAAGCATTTACGGGGTATTTTCAGAAGGGCGTTTCGGCGGTATCAATTTCGGCATAGATAATAACATTCAGATGAAAGTGCGGAACCGGAAAGACACGGGAGAAGCGTCGTTGAAGAAAGTGAGCCTGCTGGATGGTTTCAGCATCAACAGCAGTTATAACTTCATGGCAAAATCTTTCAGGCTGAGCCCCTTTGCACTATCGGCAAGGAGTAACCTTTTTGAAAAAGTGAACATAACAGCTAACGCCATTCTTGACCCGTATTTGACTGATACGCTGGGGCGGCCGGTTGATAAATTTGTATGGTCTGAAAAGTTTTCGGTGGGAACATTAACTTCAGGAAGCGTGTCCCTGCAAAGCTCTTTCAGGGGCGGGGAGAAGTCGGGGAAAAAATCAACAACAGCCCCGCAAAGCAGCATGCTTCAACAGGGATATGACGCCAACGGTTACCCGCTGGATGAATACCAGCAGGAAGCAGCTTATATAAACAATAATCCCGGCGAATTCGCCGATTTCTCCATACCCTGGAGTATCGACCTTTCCTATTCGCTTCGTTTCTCACGGATACGCAGAACCGATAACAGTGGCTTTACCACGCAGTTTAACCAGGATGTAAACTGGAATGCTTCCGTAAACCTCACACCAAAATGGAAACTGGGTGTTAACGGGTTTTATAACATCACCACCAAAGAGATCGGAACCATCAGCATGTTCCTGTCCAGGGAAATGCATTGCTGGCAGATGGCCATCAATATTTCTCCGGTTGGTAAGTTCAGGTTTTTCAATATCAGCATAAGCCCCAAATCTGGTATGCTCAGAGACCTCAAGGTGAACCGTACGAGGTATTTTTATGATTTGTAGGGTGAGGGATGCAGGATAATTAGTACACTGTAAATCACACATCATAAATCATACATCATACATCATAAATCATACATCATACATCATACATCATACATCATACATCTCAGATCTTTACATCTCACCTCTCAAACATTTTCCACATAATATTCCTTCATCATCACAAACACTTTTTCTTTCAAATCCTTCACATCAATATTTTCTGAAGAAACGGCGGGCAGGAAGTGCATCTTCAGGCGAGTAGGCAGCAGGTAAAACTTTTTATTGATCGGCATCGCTTTTTTTGTACCAATGATAACGCAGGGGATGATATCTTTTTTTGCTGCAATAGCCAGCCTGAATGCCCCGTCATAAAATGGTTTTATGGGCTCTGAGCTACGGTTCCGGGTTCCTTCAGGGTAAATGCACATATGCATTCCGGATGCCAGTACTTTCTTCATCAGGTCAAAACTTTTTGACCGGCTGCGATCATCCTTACGGTCAACCAGTACCGAACCTTTGCTGTAAAACCATCCAAACAATGGGATCCTGGCAAATGAAGCTTTGGCAATCGTCTTGTTGGCGCCCGGTACATACGGGGCAGATAAAGGCACATCCAGCAAGGCATTATGATTAAATACGATCACGTAGGCCCTGCCTTTTTCAACATGTTCTTTGCCCGTAACTTTCACCGGGCAGCCTACGAGGAAAAGCCAGCAGTTCATCCAAAACCTCGAAACCCGTATAAAATACGCCTGCCCGTAAGGCTGCTCTTTCATCAGGTAAGATAGCATAGAAGGTATGAATATCACCAGGAAAGTGAGTATAAAACTGATAAGCCCCCAGCATGCCCATATACGGGCAAAAATGTTTTTTAGTGCGTTCATGTCAGGGTGTTAGTAGTTTCCAGTCAATCGGCTGTTTGCCTTGCCGGATGAGTATTTCATTGGTTTTTGAAAAATGTTTGCAGCCGAAAAATCCTTTGTCGGCGGAGAACGGGGAAGGGTGGGCCGCTTTCAAAACAACATGCTTAGATTCATCAATCAGTGCCTGTTTTTCCTGGGCAAACTTACCCCAAAGCAAAAATATTACCCCTTCTTTTTCATCTGATATTTTTTGAATAACTGCATCTGTAAATTCACTCCAACCGTATTTTGCATGGCTGAATGCTTCGCCGGCCCTAACAGTAAGCGCCGCATTCAGTAACAATACACCCTGGTCGGCCCATTTGGTCAGGTTTCCATAAGCAGCCGGCATTTTCACTCCAATATCAGATTCAATTTCCTTAAAAATATTTACGAGTGAAGGAGGTGGTTTTATGCCTGAAGGGACTGAAAAACTAAGCCCCATGGCCTGCCCGTCGCCATGATAGGGGTCCTGGCCCAAAATAACAACCCGTACATCACTGAAAGGGGTTTTGTTAAAGGCATTGAAAATGAGTTTGCCGGGTGGGTATATTACGGTACCACGTGCTTTTTCCGTTTTTAAAAAAGTAACAATCTGCTGAAAATAGGTCTTGCTGAATTCATGCTTCAGTACTTCTTTCCAACTGGGATGAATCTGCACATCCATATTTTTTTATATTTTTTAGGTAGATCAACTGTTTCTGAAAACAGGGATGTTTCTATATAAATTAGGTTATTATACCGTTTCAGATTTATTAACCGGAAACAAATGTATGATATCAGCAAATAACAGGGGAAGTTAACAGGGGAAACCGGTTGCAGATAAATGATGCAGGAGCCGTTAATAAAATAAAAAAGCCTGATTACAGGCTTTTATGCTGTGATCCGGATTGGATTCGAACCAATGACCCTCAGCTTAGAAGGCTGATGCTCTATCCAACTGAGCTACCGGACCCGGAATGCTCACCGTAACTTTGCTTACCGGCCATCGTATTTACGGGTTGCGCAGATTCAACGATTCATGTTGATCGTAAGCCAACATTCATTATTCGGGGGGCAAATATAGCACTTAATTCTTTAATTGTCAGGGAATACAGCCAATTGGCAGCCAGGATTTGCCATTTTTCTGATATAATACTAATAATTCACATGAGTGTATAAATAAAACTATATTTTTGTTAAATTGTGCTTGATTGGTATGCAATTAGATATTACATTTGCTGAAATTATAGCATAATATAATCTCTGAACAATTAACTGAGATCATTCTAAAATTAAAACTAGCGTTTATGAAACAAAAACTTGTGTTGTTATTTTCTTTGGTGTTAATGGCTTCCGGCCTGTTTGCACAAATGGCAGACAAATCAGCAACAAAGAAAGGGACATTATTTGGAATTCACTTTGATGCCGTTGATTTCAAAACTCCGGTAACCTGGAAAAATGCCAATACTTCCAGGGATTTCACGGGCTTAAAAAATATGGATTTCGGTTTTTCACTTTCTTACTGGAAAGGATTGACCAACAGGCTTGACTTCTCTACGAAAGTGAATACCATTATTCACAATTACGCAGCTGAAGACAGGAACGAAAACACTACCACTACTGAATTAGGTGTTGAATTAGAGCCTACTTTGAATGCACGTGCTTTTAAAGATAATGCATTTGTTAACCCATTCCTTACGGTTGGTATTGGTGCCGGTTTATATACTGGTGAATTTGGCGCTTATGTACCAACAGGGGCAGGTGTTCAGTTTAATTTCAACAGTTTTACTTACCTGATGTTACAGGCTCAATACCGCTGGACGTTAACCAAGGATAATTTGAAAGATAACCTGCTGTTTTCCTTTGGTATAGCCCAGAATTTCGGTAAAGAAAAAGTGAAAGTTGTTCCTCCTCCGCCACCACCGGTTGTTTTAGACCGCGATGGTGATGGTGTTAACGATACTGACGACAAATGTCCGGATGTTGCCGGTGTTGCTTCTTTACAGGGTTGCCCTGATAAGGATAAAGATGGTATTGCTGATGGAGATGATGCTTGCCCGGATGTTGCAGGCCTTGCAAAATACAAAGGTTGCCCGATTCCTGATACCGATGGAGACGGAATCAATGATGAGCAGGATAAATGTATAGATGTTAAAGGTTTAGCCCGTTACCAGGGTTGCCCAATCCCGGATACAGATAAGGATGGTGTAAATGATGAAGAAGACAAATGCCCTAACCGTGCTGGTCCGGCTAGCAACCAGGGTTGCCCTGAAATCACCAAAGAAGTGATTGAAAAAGTAAATATGGCTGCCAAGAATGTATTCTTTGCTTCAGGCAGCGCTAAATTATTACCTAAATCATTCAAGTCTCTTGATGAAGTGGCTACAATCATGAAATCTGATGACCTGTTCCAGATCCAGATAGATGGACATACTGATGCCCAGGGTGATGATGCCAAGAACCAGGCTTTGTCTGATAACCGTGCCAAAGCGGTTAAAGATTACCTGGTTAGCAAAGGTGTTCCTGAATCACGTACAAATTCTACCGGTTATGGCGAAACAAAACCAGTTGCAGACAATAAGACTGCCGCTGGCCGTGCCAAGAACAGGAGGGTAGAAATGACTGTAAGGAATTTCTAATAAATAAATGATATTATAATAAAACCCCGGATTTTCCGGGGTTTTTTATTGCAATACATTTTGTAACATGTAAACGTAAGTGGTAAAAAGGAAGTGATTTGTGCGTAACTAAAAAAGGTAATCGATATACCTGGATAAAAAAAACACTACCAAGTAAAACATCAAACCTTTAAACAATTCAACCTTTAAACGATTTAACCTTTGCACGATTCAACCTTAAACGCTTCAACCTTAAACGCTTCAACCCTTCCATCCATAACCATTCACTAATTCATAATCACATCGTTAAATGTGGTTACATCGCTATAATCCCTTATCTCATTATACAATGTATCTCTTTCAACAGGTTGCCTGTTCACCTGTTTTATCAGCCTTACCAGTTGTTCTGTAGTTAATGTAGGCGTTTGTTCCTCACTGCCCGCCATGGAATAAATTTTGGTTGAGTCGTCAATGGTACCATCCATATCATTTACCCCGAAAGAAAGTGATAGCTGTGCGTTCTGCCTGCCTAACATGGGCCAGTAAGCCTTCAGGTGCGGGAAGTTATCCAGGTAAATACGGGCAATGGCATACATCCGCATATCTTCCACGATGGATGATTCGGGGATATGGCTCATCTCATTATTTTCATTGCGGAACTTGAGCGGGATAAAAGTATTGAAACCACCCGTTTTGTCCTGCAGGTTTCTCAGCCTGCTCATATGGTCTACCCGGTGTTTAAAATTTTCAATATGCCCGTACAGCATCGTGGCATTGCTATACAGGCCCAGTTTATGTGCCGCTTCATGTATTTGAAGCCAGCCTTCACCATCAACCTTATCAGCACAAATCTGTTCCCTTATTTCGGGATGGAATATCTCGGCACCTCCGCCCGGCAATGATTGTAATCCGGCATCTTTCAGCATCTGCATACCTGTTTCCACAGAAACTTTTGCTTTACGGAACATATAATCAAGTTCCACGGCCGTAAAGCCTTTCAGGTGTAGCCCGGGCCGGTGTGCATGTATTTTCTGTATCAGTTCTATAAAATAGTCGAGGTTCATCTTAGGATGCACGCCACCCACGATATGAACTTCGGTGATGGGCTTGCCATCGTATTTTTTTACCATCTCCAGCATCTCGTCAATGCTCAGTTCCCAGCCTTCTTCCTTATGTGCATACAGGCGGGAGTAAGAGCAGAATTTGCAACTGAATACGCATACATTGGTGGGTTCTATATGAAAGTTCCGGTTGAAATAAACTTTGTTGCCATGTAATTTTTCGCGGATAAGGTTGGCCAGTATGCCTGCAAAAGGAAGACTGGCTTTTTCAAAAAGAGCCAGGCACTCATTGTCTGAAATCCTGGTTCCCGATAACACTTTTGTGGCAATATTTCGTAAGGTTTCGTCAGTCGTTTGCTGTATAAGGTAATCAATGGATGAAGGCATTGTCTGATTTTTTTGCAAAGTTAAATATCATCATCGGTTAATCTTATAATTATGTTATGCATCATGTTAAAAAATGCCCCGTTCATTAGCAAGTATTTATGTAATAATGTTATCTTCCATCATCATTAACAAACAAAAGTGGCTATTGTTGGTTAAAAAACCGTCAGGCCAGGTTCATTAAAAAGCAAGTATATGAATATCAAGTTCCGACTTACTGTAATGAGTTTCATGCAGTTCTTTGTTTGGGGGGCATGGCTGATAACCATTGCTACCTACTTTTTTTCAAATAATATGGGATCAGGGTCACAGTTCGGTGCCATCTTTTCAACCCTGGCTTTATCTTCCCTGTTCATGCCTGCCATTACCGGGATCATTGCCGATAAATGGATGGATGCCAATAAACTGTATGGGATTTTACATATTTTTTATGGATTGATTTTGTTTTATGTAACACAGGTGCATGATGCCGATACGTTGTATTATGTGATTTTTGCTGCTATGATCTGTTATATGCCAACCATTTCACTTTCCAACTCCATTTCTTACAGCATCCTTAAAAAAAATGATTTTGATGTGGTTAAAGTGTTTCCGCCCATCAGGGTTTGGGGTACCATTGGTTTTATCGTTGCCATGTGGACAACAAATCTTACGGGGAGCAAAGCGAATACCAACCAGTTTATTATAGGTGGTATTGCTGCCATTGCCCTGGGCATTTATGCTTTTACACTCCCCAAATGCCCGCCGCAAAAATCTATATCAAAAGATGCGCCACTGATTGAACAATTGGGATTGAATGCATTTAAGCTGTTTAATAAATATAAGATGGCATTGTTCTTTATATTTTCCATGTTCCTGGGGGCCGCCTTGCAGCTTACGAACATGTATGGTGATACTTTCCTGGATGATTTTAAAAATAACCCGTTATACGGGCCTGATTCCTTTGTAGTGAAATACTCTACCATTATCATGTCTATTTCCCAGGTTTCGGAAACGGTGTTCATACTTACCATTCCGTTCTTCCTTAAAAAATTCGGGATAAAAAAAGTGATGCTTTTCTCCATGCTGGCCTGGGTGTTGAGGTTCGGACTGTTTGCTTATGGTAACCCGGCAGACGGGCTTTGGATGATCATCCTGTCGTGCATTGTGTATGGTATGGCTTTTGATTTTTTCAACATATCGGGTTCATTGTTTGTGGAAACAACAACTGATTCAACCATACGCTCCAGTGCACAGGGATTGTTCATGATGATGACGAATGGGGTAGGTGCTTACCTGGGAAGTAAGATCAGCGGGTTCATGATAGATGAATATTTCATTAAAGACGGTTTAAAGAACTGGCAGGGGATATGGACAGCATTTGCGGTTTATGCGCTTATAATAGCAATCCTGTTTTCTGTGATGTTCAAACATAAGCATGATCCGAAAGCCATTTCAGAAATAACACATTAAGTTTGTTAGGGCAAAAAAAAATCTCCTTATTACAGGAGATTTTTTTTGTTTATAGGTTCAATTATTTATGCGCTTCAATCTTTTTTACAAAATTCGCTTTGGGTTGTGCGCCAACCAGTTTGTCAACCACTTTACTCACTTACGCCGGGTGCTGGATGAGTTTAGGACTTTATTATGCATTTAAAGTTTGATGATATTGGCCTGTGATCGGATTTATCTCAAGAGTAATACAGTTCCTTTTTGAATATCGGATATCCCGGAAATCAAGCGGTAAGAACATATCCAGGCATATGCACCCACATCCTGTTTCTTTCCTTTCCATGTTCCGTCCCAGCCTTTTGTATAATCATTTGTATGGAAGAGTTGCTGACCATATCTGTTATATATGGTTAGGCTAAAGAATTCAAGGTTTTCGTATACCAATGCCTTAAATACAGGATTAACAGCATCTCCATTTGGTGAGAAAGCATTGGGCAGGTAAACTCCCTCTATGCATTTCTTTTCCTGTACAATAAAGAATTCTTTTGCTGAACAACCATCTGAATTATTTACCTGTAACCAGTAAGTACCAGCATGGCTTATAGCAACTGAATCTTTAATTCCTCCTACAGACCATAAATAACTTGTATAACCTGTACTAGCTTTTACGAATGACTTACCATTATTACAAACCTCATAGGAAGGCTTTATGAAATTATGTGGGGTATCGAGCACAGCAATAATTCTCAGGCTGTCTGTGTTTTTGCAACCATTTGTATTGGTTACAGTAACCCAGTAAAGGCCTATATCATTTGCAGAAAAATTAGCACTATGCGTATTATCCTGCCATAGGTAATCAGTGAAGCCGGTTCCAGGAGTTAAAAGGAGTGGAGCTTTTTTGCAAATGCTGGTATCTCCTCCAAGATATATTTCCGGTTTGGGAAATACATTTAATACGCGGAAAGTATCTTTTGAAATACAACCACTGGCATTCATAGTTTCAATACTGTAAATACCAGCAGCATAAACAGTAATGGCGGGTGTAACTGCACTGGTATTCCAGAGATAACTGACAAAGCCGGGGCCTGCATCCAAATGAACTGAATCATCTTTACAGAAGCTTGTATCATTTCCAAGGTTTAAAAGCTGGGCCTGCTTTACAGTTATGAGTATACTGTCGAGCACAGTACAATTGTTATTAAAAATCGCTGTAGCCGTATAAACAGTATCAACCCTAGGCCACACTTTAACAGTTTGCCCGGTTATACTATTAATATTATAATTGGCAGCCCAATTGTAATTAGTAAAACCTGCAGTAGCTGTAATGGTGAGCGTATCAGTTCCACAAATTGTTTTATCCAGGCCAAGATCGAAAGTTGGGGCAGCTACCACGTTAAATTTTATTGTATCAGAAAAAATATTATTGCAATAATCCTCTACGGTGACATAATACTCTCCAGCATCGTTAATAGTATTTGTTGAATCTGTGGACCCATTGTACCATTTATAAGATTTATACCCGGAGCCTGCATTTATAACAGATGTACTAAAACTGCAAAGCGATTTATCAGGCCCAAGTGAAAGTGCCCTAGCGTCTTTAGTTATAAAAATTTGAACTGTGTCGCTAATGCTGCTGCATGAACTAAACGAGGCCGCAATTGCAAAATTCCCATAAAAAGGAAATTTCACCCTGATAGTAGTATCGTTAACCTGCCTGAAGGAATTTTGTGCAGGTGCGGAAATACTCCAGTTAACCGCTTCATTGCAACCTGGATTGCGGTGACAGATTATATTTACTGAATCTTGGAGAATACATAAAGTATCAGGTGAATCAATTTTCAGGCTGTAACAACTTACTGGAATAGCTGCAGAGCAGATATTATAAATATTAAACTGAACGGAAGAATCCTGTATTAGTAAGCTAGGATCATTTACAAAAGTCGCACTTGATAAAGCTAATTCCGGTGCAGGAAAGGTTCCTACAATATTCGCTAAATAGGTATGCGGGCCGGTTTGCGTAGGGCAGTTATTTGATACAATACCAGAATAATCACTACTTCGGACGATTAAACCCTGAAGGGAGATAGGTGATATTGTGGTCGTTGCCCACCCAGTCCACAATAAGTTACCATTACCCCGATCTTTAAAGTTGTCCTTATTAGTTGTTGCATTTGCATTATAACCAAGATTTGTTTTAAAGTTGCTCAGAATTTGGGTAGTAGTTGAAGTAGCTGCAGATTGATCAGAATGATGAATAAATACCTTTTGCGGTGTTAGTGTACCTAAAGTTGCACAAGATTCCAATGCGATAAACTGCCCATTTCTTAATATATTTCCGAAACGATTGAAACTCACATTACCATTGTATACCAATGGATCTGTGAACCTAATTCTTTTTAAAGATTGTATAGTTCCAAAAGTATCTATAGTTGCAAATATATGTGAACCTGTATCACTTATTCCACCCCCTGCCGTAATTGTCCCATATAATTTTAGTTGATCATTTAATAGGGCCAGATTTCTAAATTTTAATATTGGATAATCACTGCCACTAATGGTTAGATCATATTTTTTTGCAAATGAAAGTCCGCCAGTATTGATGTCTACCTTCGCAAGGTATGCAGGAACTGAATAATTGGGCAAAGGAAAGTAAGATTCGAATGTTGCATAGAGACTATTATTTTTGAGCGCAAAATTCTTTACACGCCAGATATTGTTTACTTCTTTACTCCATTGCAAATCTCCTGAAGAATTGTACTTGGAAAGGAATGTATGAGAGCCCTGGTTCAGTGTTCTTTGAAAGCTCATTCCAAGTATAATATCACCTGAAGAGGCTTCTGTTAAAGCAACATTGTCCGAAAAATAAAAATTGCTGAATCCCGCATAATAAAAACTCTTTTGCCAGATAATACTCCCATTAGCATCAAGCTTCATCAGAAAAGGCCTGTGATTAGAATTCGCAAACCTGTGAAGACCTGCTACTAAGTAGTTGCCATCATTTAGTTGAATGATACGATGGGGTGCAATATATTGTCCATCATAGTAGTGACGTGCCCAAATTAAATTTCCGTTTTTTGATAATTTCATTATAGTGCAAGCATCCCGATTCGATACAATTACTGCGGCTGAAGTCCCTAGAACTATAATAGTCGAATCTGCTGATATGATCGTTTGATGAGATGTAAATTTATATGAAGGAGAGTTAATTAGTTTTTCAAAATAATTATTAGGATCACATGGTGTGGTAACATTGACTGTTATTGTTCTGGAAGAATTGCATAGTGCTGTTCCTGCTACAAGACTAACAGTAAATATTCCCGGAATATTGAACTGGTTGGAAAAGTTCTGCGTAGTGGCAACCTGGACGTTATTGATATACCATGTATTGGTAATTGGAGATCCTGTACTTGTGTTTACAAAATTTAAAACCTGCCCAACTGGTATTTCAACAGCTGTTGTTGTGAAGTCTGCTGTAACAGGACAACTTACTATAACTGTAACTTCTTTCGATGAAGAATCGCAAAGGGTTGTATTGTTTCCTATCGCTACCAGTTTCATTATGTATTGACCAACTGTATTAAAAGTATTTGAAAAATTAGGCGCTGAAGATTGAAAGATGCCATCAATATACCAATAATAAATCAAGGCATTGACTGACGTATTTGTAAAATTTACAGACCCACCAACATTGATGGTAGTAGGAGTGTTGTTAAAATCCGCCATAACAGGATTTGGGCATGGTGGTAAACATGACCGGCAATTCAATAAACTGCCTCTTACATTATTGATCATCCAGTTCATTCTGTCTGCCTGGCCTTGTGTAAATACTGTCATACAGTCCCAGTTCCCATAGTCCATATAATCTGATGTCAGATCGTTTTGATCTGATGTAAAACCAGATTGAGTATCTGTAGTACAACTGTTAACAGGAATTGAACAGGATATGTAGGCAGTTGAATTATCAGGGGGGGTATCACATACTTTATCGCCGTCGCTCAAACAATCTACATTATTACAGCCACCTTCAAATGTGTGGTAAAGGCCAAAATAATGGCCCATTTCATGAATAGCTACTACATCTGATGAATATGAATTTCCAAAAAACGATGCCTCTATAATAATTCCGTCCACAGATCCGCCATGCGCTGATGGCATATAGGCATATCCTGCTACAGCTCCCGGTATACTGTTTACAATCCAGATATTAATATAGCATTTTGGGTTCCACCTGTTGATATTCTTTACGTTTTGATCATCTGAGTAAAAACTTGGACCATTCATGTTTGTGTATGCGGAAACATTCCTTGTAATGCCGTTTGTTGGATTGCCATTTGGATCTCTCTGTGCAAGGCAAAATTGAATATTTGTATTTACACCATCAACGGGATTATAATAACCTGTATTTGCAAAGGCTTCATTTAAATGCTGAATAGCAGTAAGGGCTCTTGTGTCACTGATATTTTCGGGGCCGTTATTATGAATAATATGCACAACAACAGGAAGTGTAACCAATGCTTGTGGCCGTAGTGATTGTTGAGATGACTTGTTAAATTGTGAGAGCTGTCTTTCGATTTGCAAATTTGTTTCCCATGCTTGAAAGTTTTTTTGAAACATATCATTCATAATATCAGTAGTTCCACAGCTGATATTGGTTCTGTTTGAAAAACCATTTTGCGCAGCAGCTAATAATATGTAATGCAGAAAACCCGTCAACAGTAATGTAAATCTTATATGTCTCAAAACAGAGTTTTGCAAATGAAAATAAGTTTTATGTTCTTCTAAAGTTTTATTCAATAATAATAGTTTAAATCTTGGGAATTTGTTGAATTCTAAATCTGCCAAAATTAACAATTATGTCTTATTGGTTTTTTAGCTAAGTTTATTAATCTTTTAGAAATAGGCAAAGACCTGCAGCATGTTGGGTGCCGTCGTTCATGCGAACAACTGGAACGCCATTTTTCCATAAAGTAGCATAAAAAAAGTAAGGATATGTTCCCATAGTTTCATATCCAGTTGCATAAACATCAGAACCTAAAACTTTAACTGAAGAAATGTAAGCTCCATTGTCTACACTTGTTGAAAATATTTGAATGCTATTTTTCCAAATTTTTCCTACAATGGTAAGTAAACCGCTATTATTTAAAGTATTGACAGTTCCCGCAGCATAGACATCAGAACCTGATACATGCACTGACGAAATGTAAGCATCCTGTGTTCCATCACTAAGTGCAGTTGCAATTCCATTTTTCCAAATTTTTGCAACTTTATTAGTGCCATTAGACTCATAGCCACCCACGTAAACGTCGGATCCTAGAACACAAACTGAATATGCTGTTGCATCATTCACTCCTGTAGTTAAAGAAGTACCAACACCATTTTTCCAGATTTTTGCTGTAGTGGTTTCATACCCCGCAACGTAAACATCCGTTCCTGAAACAAAAATTGAAAGTCCTGACGCATCAAAAGGGCCTGCAGGCAAAGAAGTGCCAACCCCGTTTTTCCAGATTTTTGGAACCTTATATGTTCCGTTATTTTCATTTCCAGCAATATAAACGTCTGTTCCGGAAACGAAGACTGAATTTGCGACCGCATTATTAGTACCTGAATTAAGAGAAGTGCCATTGCCATTTTTCCATATTTTGGCCTCAACATAAGTCCCGTTATTTTCATACCCGGCAACATACACATCTGTACCTGATACAAAAGTACTACTAGCTCTACCATTGCTTGGATAGCTCATTAAAGAAGTTGCGACTCCGTTTTTCCAAATTTTCGCAATAGATCCATATTGCCCATCTTCATACCCAGCTATATAAACATCATCGGTATAGGCAAATGGAGTTTCATCTTTAGATTTGGAGCAACCGAAGAATAAAAAACAAAGAATAAAAAATAAAATAAATTTTTTCATATACATTAGTTGTAAGTTGTCATGTATTTGTTTATGATGTGAATTAGATGAGGAAGATACAAAAGTTAGCATAGTAAATTGTAATATTTTCAAAAGAAATGGCTAAAATATCCAGGAAATAAGTATGTAAATTCTTAATTGCTTTTAGAGTGTAATGCAGCTCGTTTTACTATAACACTTTCATTATCTGAGTTTATTGAAAGTTAGTTTCTCTCTTTTTTTTATTATTTAAAGGGATTACTCAGTCTGACATCGATTTGTGAGGATCCGGATCTTCAGGGCAATAATATAATTCCTCCAGTTCCGGATGTTTTTTTCTAAAAGTTGAACTTTTGGGAGTATAAACTTCTTCGCCCAGTCCAAATGAAGTAAAGTAGCAAATTTTCTCAGTGTCCCCGCTTAAATGCTAAGTATTTTTTAAGATAATATTGATGGGATCACTTGCTGTCTTTTTAAAATGGCAGTCATTTGCTGCTTATGTACTGGTAGTTGCTGTGCTGTTCTTTATTTTCTTTAAACACAAACATGATCCCAAAGCTTTGGAAAATGTTTAACATTAAATTAAAAGTAAATAACCGTTAAATAAAAAAATCTCCTTAGTAAAAGGAGATTTTTTTATGAGATAATATTTTCAATATTATTTATGCGCTTCAATCTTTTTTACAAAATTTGCTTTGGGTTGTGCGCCAACCAGTTTGTCAACCACTTCGCCATTCTTGATAAAAAGGATGGCCGGAATGCTGGTGATACCATAATTCATGGAAACCTGCGGGTTAACATCAACATTAACTTTACCCACATTAACCTTGCCATCATAGTCTTTTGCCAATTCTTCAATAACCGGGCCGATTGCCCTGCAGGGGCCACACCATTCTGCCCAAAAATCAATAACTGTCAGTTTATCTGAATCTAATACGCTTGTTTTAAAATTCGCATCTGTGAATTCGAGTGCCATAAATATGTTTTTTAAATTTTGAAGGAAGAGCGCAAATTTAAATCCAAAAATTTGAATATGTTGTTTTGACATATCCACATTGGTATTAATTAAGTATTATGTAACAATAAGTCAGGTTTTGCTGCTTTAAACTGTCATTACGTTAACTTCAATATGTTTGTGGTTATTCAGGTATAACGCCATTTCATCGTTCATGGTAAACCCTTTTTCCAGGGTACGCATACTGAACTTATAGTTCCTGGCTTCATCATTTATAGTGAATTTTAATGCAGACCTTCCGGGATGTTCCTGTACATTCCTGTTGATAAATGTTACAAATTCCTCATCTATGTACTGGGGCGGAATATCTATAACCAGTTCTTTGGTAAGGGCGGATTTTGCGGTTTCCAGCAGGTGAAGTTTAGCGATTTTAAATTCATACTGGTCACTGTTGTAGCGTTGCCTGAAAGCACCTTCAATCATCAGTATCATCCCTTTTTCCAGGTAATTGGTATATTTCACGTAGTCTTCGCTCCAGAGCATGAATTCAGATTTACCGCTGAAATCTTCTATGTGCAATACGCCGAAGTTTTTACCTGTTTTGGTTAACCGGTGCTGCGCATCTATTACCAGCCCGGCCAGCCTGAATTGTTTGGAAGTGGGGGTAACACCCACAGCATTTTTCACATCGTTAAAATCGGCCAGCGGAGTGATGTTATAATGTTTCAGTTCAAATTTGAAATTGTCCAGGGGATGGCCACTCATATACATGCCGGTAACCTCCTTTTCAAAGTCAAGTTGTTCTACCAGTTGCCAGGGCGGGCAAACAGGCAATTTGGGGGCTATTATTTCCGGCATCTGCAGGTCGCCAAACAGGGTATTGGTTGCATTGGCGCTTTGCGACTGGTAAACGGCGCCGAATTTCAGTATTTTTTCAATGCCGGGACTGTCGCCTGGTACCTGGTAAAAATATTGTGCCCGGTGAATATCGCGGAAGCAATCAAAAGCACCGCTGTAAGCAAGGCTTTCCATCGATTTTTTATTTACACAGCGGAGGTTTACCCTTTTTACCAGGTCGAATATATCTTTATACAGGCCATGCTTATTCCTTTCTTCCACGATGTTCTCAATGGCCGCTTCGCCCACACCTTTCAACCCGCTGAACCCGAAACGGATTTCCCCTTTATTATTTACGGCAAAACCATTGTTAGATTCATTAATATCCGGACCAAGCACGGTAAGCCCCATCCGCTTACATTCTTCCATAAAGAAAGTGATCTTATCTATACTGCCCGCATGGTTTAAAACGGCTGCCATGTATTCACTTGGGTAATGGGCTTTCAGGTAAGCTGTCTGGTAAGCCACGAAAGCATAGCAGGTGGAATGGGATTTATTGAATGCATATTGTGCGAATGCTTCCCAGTCTGTCCATATTTTTTCCAGTTTGTCTTTCGGGTGTCCCTTACCGGTAGCGCCTTCAATAAAACTCACTTTCATCTTATCCAGTACGGCCCGCTGTTTCTTACCCATCGCTTTGCGCAATATGTCAGCATCGCCCTTGCTGTACCCTGCCAGTTTCTGAGACAGCAGCATCACCTGTTCCTGGTATACGGTGATGCCATAGGTTTCTTCCAGGTATTCCTGCATGTCGGGCAGGTCGTAACTCACTATTTCCTTTCCGTGCTTGCGGGCCACAAACTGTGGTATATACGACATGGGGCCGGGGCGGTACAGCGCATTCATGGCAATCAGGTCGTCGAATTTATCCGGTTTCAGTTCACGCAGGTATTTCTGCATGCCGGGGCTTTCAAACTGGAATGTGGCATTGGTATCTCCCTGCTGGTATAGTTTGTAGGTTAGTTCATCATCCAGCGGAATCTTGTCAATGTCAATTTCAATACCATGATTCTGTTTTATCAGTTGCAGCGCTGTTTTAAGGATACTCAGCGTTTTTAACCCGAGAAAGTCCATTTTTATAACACCGGCCTCTTCAATGGATCCGCCTTCAATCTGGGTAAGCCAGAGGTCAGAGTCCTTTGAAGTGGCAACAGGCAGCAGTTCCGTGAGGTCTTTGGGTGCAATGATGATGGCGGATGCGTGTACGCCTGTATTCCTTACAGAACCTTCCAGTATTTCTGCTTCATGAAGGATGCGGCTGTTGAGGTCGTCGCCAGCATATAATTCTCTCAGTTTTTTTGCATTCTCAATGTCTTCCCCCTGTAACTGTTCTTTTTCTTCCAGTGATTTATCGCCATTCTTCGCTTCTTTAGCAGTGAATGGGGCATGTAACAGCCTTTTTAAATTGATGCCGGGTTTTTCAGGTACCAGTTTTGAAATGGCACGGCTTTCCGCAATGGGCAGGTCCATTACCCTTGCTACATCGGCAATACTTGATTTGGCTGCCATCGTACCATAGGTGATGATCTGTGCAACCTGGTTCCTGCCATATTTCTGTACCACATAATTCAGCACTTTCTGCCTGCCTTCATCATCAAAATCAGTGTCTATATCGGGCATCGACTTACGTTCGGGGTTCAGGAACCGCTCAAACAGTAAATTGTATTTGATGGGGTCTATGTTGGTGATACCGATACAATAGGCTACTGCGCTGCCTGCTGCAGAACCACGCCCGGGCCCGATGAACACACCCAGGTCTCTGCCGGCCTTTATGAAATCGCTTACGATGAGGAAGTACCCGGCAAAGCCCATCTTTCGGATGATGCCCAGTTCAAACTTCAGCCGTTCTTCGCTTTCGGGGGTAAGTATCTTGTATCTTTCTTTGGCGCCTGTCCAGGTAAGGTGTTCCAGGTAATCATCCTGCGAAGCAAACCCCGGGGGCACTTCAAAAAAGGGGAGGAGGATCTCCCTTTTAAGGTCAAGCAGGTCTATTTTGCTTACAATCTCATTGGTGTTATCAATTGCTTCAGGCAGGTCGTGAAATACCTGCTGCATTTCTGCTGATGTTTTCAGGTAAAACTGGTCGTTGGGAAAAGCAAAGCGTTTATTCTTAGCCGATATATCATCATCTGAAAATTCCCTGGACGCGGGTGTGCTTTGCAAAGCGCCGGTGTTGATGCACAAAAGAATGTCGTGCGCATTAAAATCCTTTTGGTCAATGTAATGGCTGTCGTTGCTGGCGATTACCTTAACATTGTATTTTTTGGCAAATTTAAGCAGTATCTCATTTACCTTTTCCTGTTCGGGTATACCATGCCGTTGGAGTTCTACATAATAATCTTCCTGGAAAATGTTCAGCCACCATTTGAATTCATTTTCACCTTCCGCTTCGCCTTTTTTCAAAATGGTTTGCGGAACCAGTGCGCCCAGGCAGCAGGTGGTAGCTATCAGCCCTTCATGGTATTTATGTATCAGCGTCTTGTCTATACGCGGGTACTTGCTGTACATCCCTTCAATATAACCCAGCGAAGTGAGTTTTACCAGGTTCTTATAACCCTTTTCGTTTTTGGCCAGCAATATCTGGTGGTGGCGCGGGTCTTTTTCATCCTTGCTGAAATTTTTCCTTGTCCTGTCCTGGGTGATATAAAATTCACAACCAACTATCGGTTTTACTTTCGGTTTCCCCAGTTCATCCAGGTTATTATATGCTTCTTTTACAAATTCAAAAGCGCCGAACATGTTTCCATGGTCGCTGATGGCAATGGCCGGCATGCCGTCTGCAATCGCTTTTTTGTACAGCCCCTTGATGGAAGCGGCGCCATCCAGCAGGGAATATTGTGTATGAACATGCAGGTGCGAAAACTTCATGCAGGAATATTGGTTAAAGGTTACACAGCATTTTTTTCAATTTTGTTGGTCTAACCGGCCTGAAAATCCTGGTGGAAACAGGCCTGTTTTTCCTACGGCAAATATCGTTTTTAATGGCCTGAATTGGGAAACCCTTTTTCCACATAATAATGGTTTATAATAGGTTACACTTACCGGGATGTTAATGCCGGATATGGGTAAAAGTCTTCTTATCAGTTGTTTATGAAAGAGTTGTGTTAAAAAACAACCCTGAAGGTTGTATATCTCCGGTTTTGGGTGTACCTTTGCACAGCTTTTTAAAAGCTATTTTTAATTGTTTGTAGGACAAGACCAGCAGTCGCATAAAGATCATTAGCTCAGGTAACAATTACAGGGAAGGATAAAACACGGAAGAACAGGTCTTGCATACGTGTAAACCACCATTTTACGTATGAGGAAAATATTTTTTGTTTTTGTAGCGTTTTTCGTTTTTTCAGGAACATCATTTAATGCAGCAGCACAGCAACTGAAAAATTCAGTTTTACTTAATGAGGGCAATGCTTACCGGCATGGGCCCCGGTTTATAGACGGTATTGAAATAAATGCAGGCAAAACGGAAACGGCCAAACTGGTTCCTTCGGCATCTGCCGTTTCAGCAAATTCTGTTAAACCTGTTTCCAGCGGTAAAACCTTACCGGGCATAGAATTTGCCACATCACTGCATTTTAAATATGCCCAGTTGCTCAACAGGAATGTTGAGTTCATCCTGAATACTTCCCTTTTCAGCTTTATTGACGAATGGTGGGCTACCCGTTACCGTTATGGAGGATCTACAAAGAAAGGGATTGATTGCAGCGCTTTCACCTCATTGCTGATGGGTACGGTATTTGCCGTAAAATTGCCCCGTACAGCCCGCGAGCAATACAATGAATGTGAGAAACTGAACCGGGAAGAACTGGAAGAAGGCGACCTGGTATTTTTTAATACACGCGGTGGTGTAAGCCATGTTGGTGTTTACCTGGGTGATAATTATTTTGTGCATGCCAGCACCAACAACGGTGTTACCATCAATACGCTGGATGAAACCTATTACAGCCGCCGGTTCATAGGTGGTGGAAGGGCACCGGGTATGTTATAAACCCGGTTTTAATAATTTGTAAAACCACCGGTTCAGCCTGCATGCTTTACAGTGATGTAAAAATTCTTATCAGCTTCAAAAGTTTTTCCATCATACCATTTACCGGGACTTATCGTTTTCCATGCTGATGACGGGTATATCCATTTCGGTTTTTTCCCGAATGATACTTTTACCGGCAGGTTAAGATTATCAACAGCATTGCTCCACCTGTATGAAACGGCTTTATTCTCTATTTTATATTCAAGCACCGGTATCATGGTAGTTCGCAGGTATTGGTTGAATATGGAACTGAAGTCAAATCCCGCTTTTTCGCTTATATATTCTTCTACCTGCTGGGTGGTTACCGTTTTATGATAGAAATCCTTGTTGAGCCCGGTTAGTATCTTCCTGAATTTTTTATCAGAACCGGTGATCTGCCTCACCAGGTGCAGCATGTTGCCCGCCTTGTAATACATGTCGCCGCTGCCTTCCCGGTTTACGCCATATGGGCCGATGATTGGAATATCATTGCTGATGAGGCGGCGGATGCCCTGTACATATGCATTACCGGCTTCCGTACCAAAATAGTAATCAGTAAAAAGTGTTTCACTGTAATTGGTAAAGCCTTCGTGAATCCACATATCGGCAATATCGTTGCTGGTGATGCTGTTGGCGAACCATTCATGGCCGCTTTCGTGTATGATGATGAAATCCCATTTCATTCCCCAGCCTGTTTCAGACAGGTCGCTGCCATGGAAACCATTCTGGTAACCGTTACCGTAAGCGGTAGCGCTCTGGTGTTCCATACCCAGGTGCGGTGATTCAACCAGTTTGAAACCATCTGCATAGAACGGGTAGGGGCCAAACCAGTATTCAAAAGCCTTCATCATCCTGGGCGCATCAGTAAATTGTTTTTTTGCTTTTTCCAGGTTATAGTCCAGCACCCAGTAATCCATATCCAGATTTCCTTTTTTGCCATCATACAGTTCTGAGAAATGAACATACTTGCCGATATATGGAACAATATTGTAATTATTGATGGGGTTTGTTACCTGCCAGCTATACCTGGTTTTTCCGCCTGACATGGCCTGTTGTTTCAGCAACCTGCCATTGCCTACTGCCATAAGACTATCAGGAACGGTTACATGAAGAATAGCCCCGTTATCCGGTTCGTCACTTTGAATGTCTTTACAGGGATACCATACACTGGCGCCCAGCCCCTGGCAGGCCACGCTCATCCAGGGGTTGTTATTTTTATCTTTTTTCCAGATCCATCCGCCATCCCAGGGCGGCCGTACCGCTTCACGGGGTTTTCCGCTGAAATAAATGTTAATGGTTGCCTGTACAGGGGTGAAATTTGCGGCGGAAGCCTCATTGCGTATAGTTACCCAGTACAGGTTACCATCACGGGTGTAGCCTAGCCTGTAGCCGTCCTTAATGATACTGTCTATTTCCATCGGCTGCTGCAGGTCTATTTGCATCTGCGATACGCCTTTATCCAGGAAACGGATGAAATTGCTTCCCTTGATTGTTTTTGTAGCATAATCCGGTTCCACATCAATTTCATAATGCAGCACATCCCAGCGTTGCCTTCCGGGGCCGTTACTACCCCGTAATGTATCAGCCCTGGTAAATTCTTTCTGCTTGCTTAATGGTTGTGCTGATACCATCAACTGTGGTAATACCAGTAAACAGGCTACGAGTAAATGCCTGTAATTTGTATGTGCCATCCTTTATGATTTTGTGCGATAAATCTAATTATAAATACCGAATGCTTGCCGGATTTTTGATAAACGGAACTACAATTCGTTGGGTTGAATTGGTTTATGAAGCATCTTGATTAATTTCATATCACGATTGAACTATGAAGGGTACTAGAGTACATACGCGTTCTGCTAAAAAAACTGCTGGCTATTCCCTGGCAGCCCTGCTGTATGCAACCCTGGTTTTAGCAAGCTGCCACAGCCATCGTAACCAGGGGAAACAGGTTTTCAGGTATAATGAAATGAGCGGCATTGCCAGCCTTGACCCTGCTTTTGCCAAAAACCAGTCTGTAATGTGGCCCGTTCACCAGCTATATAATACACTGGTGGAAGTTGACAGCCAAATGCAGATACGCCCATCACTGGCTTACCGGTGGGTATTTTCAGCAGATAAACGGGCAATTACCTTCTACCTGCGACAGGATGTTTTTTTTCATGATGATCCCTGTTTTCCCGGTTCAACCGGAAGGAAACTGGTTGCAGCTGATGTGCAGTATAGCTTTAGCAGGCTCTTAAACCCAGCTACCGCGAGCCCGGGTGCATGGATATTTAATGACCGGGTAGACAGCATAAATCCGTTTACTGCAATTAATGATTCTGTTTTCAAAGTACAATTGCAAAAACCCTTTCCGGCTATTTTGGGAATACTGAGTATGCAGTATTGTTCTGTGGTGCCTGAGGAAGCAGTGGAGAAATATGGCAGGGAGTTCAGGCGGCATCCCGTGGGAACCGGGCCTTTCCGCTTTACAGCCTGGGAAGAAGGCGTGGCCCTTGTGCTGAGAAAGAATGGCCGGTATTTTGAGAAGGATAACAGCGGTTATCCCTTACCGTATATAGATGGCATAAAAGTTAGTTTTTACGACAGCAAGGCTACCGAGTTCCTGGAATTCAGCCAGGGCAGGCTCGATTTTATCAATGATATTGACGCCACATTCAAAGATGAAGTGCTAACCCGAACGGGTAACCTGAAAAAGGAATGGACGGGCAAACTGCAATTGCATAAACATCCTTACCTGAATGTGGAATACCTGGGCATACTGGCAGATACAACGAACCCGCTGCTAAAACATTCGCCGTTAAAACAGCAGCAGGTGCGGCAGGCAATCAATTATGCCATAGACAGGAAAAAGATGATGCTATACCTGCGCAATTCTATCGGTACGGCGGCAAACAGCGGTTTCGTACCTGCAGGTTTACCATCATTCGACTCCTTAAAAGTGAAGGGGTATGAATATGATCCTGTAAAAGCAACGCGTTTACTGGCAGCTTCAGGTTTTGGCAACGGGAATACAATGCCCGCAATCAAACTGCTTACTATCCCCAATTACGCAAACCTGGCAACTTATATAGCCAATGAATTGAAACAGGCCGGCATTCATGTGCAGGTTGAAGTGGTACAAAAAAGCATACTGCTTGAGCAGACTGCCAGGTCGCAGGCCCTGTTTTTCAGAGGCAGCTGGATAGCCGATTACCCGGATGCCGAAAATTACCTGGGCGCATTTTACAGCCGAAATCCGGCTCCGCCCAATTACACCCGTTTTAAGCATGATGGGTTTGACAGGCTATACGAACAGGCACAGGTTGAAACAATTGATTCTGTAAGGTTTGCCATATACCGGAACATGGATTCCATCATCATTAGTGAAGCTCCGGTGGTGCCCTTATGGTACGATATGGTCATTCACCTGGTACATAATAATATCAGCGGGTTTTACCCGAACAGTTTAAATATGCTGGAATTGAGGAGGGTGAGGAAGGAGTAGTTTTTGATTTATGATTTATGATTTATGATTTATGATTTATGATTTATGATTTATGATTTATGATTAAATGTTGGGCAGGCAAGGTAATTTTATTTCTATACTTATTAAAAGTTAATTGCTTTGCAAAAAAAATGACTGCCTGAAACAGACAGCCATTTTATAAGAAACCCCCACAAAAATTATTTCTTCATTATTTTCTGTATGAACTTTTCTTGTCCACTGGTAATTTCCAGGATGTAATTTCCTGTTGCCAGTGTGCCGAAATCTTTTAGTACAATGATGTTTTCACCGTTTAGTACAGAAACTTTCCTGTTTACCAGTTCCCTGCCATCAAATGATATGATCCTGAATGTGGCTGTATTATCTTCTTTTACAGACAGGCGCACTTTAATATCTGAGATGAATGGATTCGGGTATACGTTTACGTTATCTGCTGAGAAAGAGCCGTTTAGCCTGATGGCTATGATCCTGGAATAAACGTATTTACCATCCAGGTCTACCATTTTCAGCCTGTAATAAACAATTTTCGTTCCGGCGGCAATCGGGTCGTTATAGGTATAACTCCGTTTTGAATCTGATTGCCCGGCACCGGTAACGGAGCCCCTGGCTGCAAACCTAACCGCATCATCACTCCTTTCAATTTCAAAATGGCTGAAATTAAGTTCCTGCTCGGTAACCCATTTAAGCAAACCATTATTGTTAACGAGGGTTGCGGTGAATGAACTGAGTGTAACATCAACCGGCCCGCCCGAAGGTGATATAACGGCTGTTCCGTCATCAATGAAATTATCTCCGGCCTGTGAATTGGCTGTGATACGTGCCGTATTGATCACACTGCCCGGGATCCCTTCGGTTAGTACTTTCAGTTTCACTTCATACGTGCTTCCCAGTGGCAGTTCGCCGCCACTGTTGCCTGTCCAGCCATTCCCGATGTAGAATTTCACATAATCGCGGCCTGCATTGGTCGCTTTAAATGCATTGTCATTGTCTGCCGCATCAGTAAGGAAACCGGGTGTACAGCCGGGGGCGTTAACTATTTCAAGTGAATTGGGTACATAAGTGGTATTTAAAGGCAATGAATCTATGATGGTAGCATTATATGCTGCTCCCGGCCCCATGTTGGTACCGCTAATTGTATACGTTAGTATTTCGTTTGCATCTGCGAAGCTGTTATTATTGGCATCAGATACGGCTTTGTCAAGTGTTATCACCGGGTCTTTCATCCTGATGGCAAATGTGAATACGCTTGGGAAATACTGGTCGGCTTCCGTACCAAATTCAATGGAAACGCTGGTAGCGTTTGGTTGTATATTATAACCTGTTCCCACATTCATTTCATCAATGTCAATGCCCATCTGGTTATAATAATCCGGGTTCTTGCTTCCGGAAACGAATGTGCCGTTTTTAGATATGGTTCCGTTCCAGAAATTGGTTACGGGATTAACGGCATTGCTAACAGCTATGTTATTTATTTTTACATAATCACCTGCTGGGTTACCCGCACTGGCTCCCAGGTTACCATCGCCTTCCCATACCACGGTAGACATTACGGCATCATCAGCCAGCAATGGGTTATTGGGAACATCCAGGCCCGACAGTACAACAGTCTGTGTTACCGGTGTGCCATTATCATATATCTGCATGTATCCGTCATAGATACGTATGCTGCTGTAACTTAATGCTGTATTTTCATAGGCAACCACAATGGCCCAGCCTGCATATTTACCGCCACCGCTGATGGAACCCGGTGTAGCGGGAAGGTCGGCAATGGAATAAGTACCGGTGCCATTCGCCTGCAGGAAGGACGTTACGTCTACATATGACTGGTAGATGGTTTCTGTGGTATTTAATGAGAACTGATCTACATTGGAAGCAGGTGCCAGGGCATCAGCATAGAATCCGGAACTGCCTTTGCGTATCTTAATCTTCCGCAATGTATCCGGAGCTGCAGTTACAACTGATTTATCTATTCTGCCGCCCCAGTACAACCTGGCAAATTTGATGGTATTGGTTCCTGCCGGTAATACCAGGTTAGCAGAAGATGAATTGGTTGTTGCCTTGCTAATACCGGTGAGGCTCATATCGAAAAAGCAATTATTGCTGTTCGCTGTCCGCTGGTGAATTTCAACCGCGATGATGTTATTTCCTGCCGTAAAATACCCTGCAGGAATGGTATAGGTTGCTCCCGTGGTGTAGTTATTACCCGAGGCTACCGTATTAAAAGAAATAGTACCGGCAGGCATATTGGCCCTTCTCACTTCCACGCCATTCACATATACCACAATGCCATCGTCATAACTATAGATCATGTCAAATCCGCTGAAAACAGACGGATCTGAAACATTTATTGTTTTGAGGTAATAGGAAGTGATATTGCCGCTGGTGATGGTGGTTGTCTGGCCCCTGTTATAACCAAAGCTTGCACTGGCATTTGTCCAGGGAGCACCCGGATTATCCAGCGTCCGCCAGGCAGTTCCCTGGTTTGAACCATTGGCCAGGTATCTCCAGTTGGAGGCGCCCAGCGTAAAGAAAACCTGGTTGGCTGGCGTTGCATCCACATCGGTGAATTGCATATTCTGCTGGTCATTACCATATTGGGTAAAGCCAAGACCACCAACTCCATTGGACGGATCACCTATTTGGTTCATCTTAACCAGGTCTACCGCATTATTGGTGATAATGTGCATCATGGTGTTACCAAAAACGGTTGCTCCTCCTTTTAGGTTTTCTGAATAAACAAGGGTATACGGTCGTATACTTGTTTGGGAAACGGCTGTAAAGCATAGGATGCTTAAAACAGCAGTTAGGAGTTTAACCCTGAGTGTAAAATTTGTAAGCATTTTCTTAATTTTTGTGGTTAGAGAAAACGGCTCACAGGAAGCAGGACGCTTGATTTTTATTCAGGATATTAAAACAGTGAATAATATGTTAGACCGGTTACCCGGAATAATTAAACTGATTGTTCAGTGTATGACACACTACAATAATGTTGGAGGAAATTTCAGGGGAATTGTGATTGCTAGAGGTAATAATTCTAATAAGCCATGTAAAAGTACACAGCAAATTCAGGAATTCAAAGTTATTTAAGCACTTTTTTTAGTAGCCTGGATTTCTGATTGATTCTCAATGAGTTTTTTTTAGGTTTTCTGCATAATTACGCTTGAATTTGTCCACTTTTGGCCTTACTACAAACTGGCAGTATGGTGCAGTTCCGTTTTCCAGGAAGTAATTTTGGTGGTAATTTTCTGCCGGGTAAAAGCGGGCGAATTTTTCCAGGGTGGTAACAACCGGTTTTGTGAAAGAGCCATTTTCATTCAGTGTTTTAATATACGAACGGGCAATGGTTTCCTGTTCATCATTCATGAAAAAAATGACACTCCTGTATTGTGTTCCTACGTCATTGCCCTGCCGGTTAAGGGTTGTCGGGTCATGTGTGTCAAAAAAAACCTGCAATAAATCCCTGAAACTGATCCTGGCCGGGTTGAAAATGATTTCCAGGCATTCTGCATGGCCGGTCTCGCCGGAACAAACAGATTTGTAATCCGGGTTTTCGGTTTGGCCACCGCAATATCCGCTTTTTACTGATTGAACACCATCCAGCAACTGGAATATTGCCTCCGTACACCAGAAACAACCATTTCCCAATACGGCTTTTTCTGTTTTATTCATGTCATCCATATTTGGTAATATTGATTAGATTTTACAAACTTCAACATTTTAATTCAGGATATGTTCAGGATATTTTTTGTTTCAATTATTTTTTTTATTGCTGTCATGCCATCCTGTAAAACTAAACAATCATCTGCCATGCCATCAGATAAATCCTTTGCAATCAGGTTAAAGCCGGGTGCCGACCTTAAAAAATCAATACAAGCCTTTGTTGATGAGCACCAACTGCAGGCTGCGTGGGTGGTTACCTGTGCCGGCAGCCTTACCGGTTACCAGATCAGGTTTGCCAACCAGCCTGCGGGCAATTCCGGTACCGGGCATTATGAAATTGTTAGCCTTGGCGGAACCTTATCGGTTAATGGGTCACACCTGCACATAAGCATCAGCGATAGTACCGGTCATACCATTGGTGGCCATTTGATGGAAGGTTGTATCGTTTACACAACCGCAGAGATCATCATCCAAAGTTCAACCGAACTGATTTTTACGCGAAAGAAAGACGGAACAACGGCGTGGGAGGAGTTGCAGGTGGAGAAGAATTAGTTCAGAGTTTGAAGTTTATAGTTTGAGGTTTCCCGCATCCTGCATCCCGCATCCTGCATCACGTATCCTGTATCCCGTATCCCGTATCCTGTATCCCCCATCCTGCATCCTGCATCCCGCATCCCGTATCCCTTTTCCCACTTAACTTTGCACTCAATTCAAAATAACAGTTCATGAGGTTTTTTCCTGAATCCACATTGCTGCAACTGGAGTTCGACAAGGTTAAAGACCTGCTGGCGGGTCATTGCCGTACAGATTATGCCCGTATGAAGTCGCTGGAATTGCGGTTGCATACACGGCTTGAATATATTGAAGCAGCCCTGCAACAGGCGAATGAATGTAAGACACTGCTAGCGTCATCAGTGTATTTTCCCAACGATTTTAACCAGAATATTTCCCGTGAAATAAAATTACTGGGCATACCGGGAGCAACGCTGGAAGGCGGACAGTTTTTACTGGTCAGGAAATTACTGGAGAATACAGCCAATATATTCAGGTGGTTTGATGCAGAAAGGAGGGAAGCTTATCCAGCAATGAGTAAGGTGTTAGCAGGAACCTGGTATGAAAAAGCGATCAGGGAAATGATAGATGACGTGCTGGATGAAACGGGTTATGTTAAAGATAATGCCAGTGAAGACCTTGCCAGGATCAGGATGAACCTGTTTCGTAAAAGGAATGAGTTAAGAAAAGTATTCGACAGGATCGTGGGCAAAATGAACAAGCTGGGATACCTGTCTGATATTGAAGAAAGCTTTATGAACGGCCGCAGGGTGCTGGCTGTTTTTGCAGAACAGAAAAGGGAAGTGAAGGGCATCCTGCATGCGGAAAGCGATAGCCGCAGAACGAGTTTCATAGAACCGGAGGAAACGACCGAGCTGAACAATGAAGTGTATTCCCTGGAACATGAAGAAACCAGGGAAGTGAACAGGATATTGCGGGAACTTACCCAAAAAGTGGGCGTATACGCTTCTTTGCTGAAAGCCTATCTTGACATTTCCGGTGAATTTGATTTTATCAGGGCGAAAGCCAGGCTTGCCATTGATATTGGCGGTAATTATCCGAAGGTGAGGGACCGGGCACATATCGGGCTCATCAATGCGTATCATCCGCTCCTGTTGCTGTACAATAACAGGAACGGGAAAGCTACGGTTCCCGTAAACCTTAGCCTGCATGAAAAGGAGAGGATCCTGGTCATCAGCGGCCCCAATGCCGGCGGAAAGACGGTTACCCTTAAAACCGTAGGGCTGTTACAGGTGATGCTGCAGGCGGGTTTGCTGGTTTCGGTTAGCCCAGACAGTGAGATGGGCGTGTTCAAACAGTTGTTCATACATATAGGCGATACGCAAAGCCTGGAGTTTGAACTGAGCACCTATTCTTCCCACCTGAAAAACATGAAGTACTTCATAGAGAACGCCAATGGAAAGACGCTTTTTTTCATTGATGAACTGGGTAGCGGCAGCGACCCGAACCTGGGAGGCGCTTTTGCGGAAGTGATCATGGAAGAACTGGCCATGAAACACGCTTACGGTATCGTAACCACGCATTACCTCAACCTGAAAGTGATGGCTAACAAAGTGCCGGGCATCATCAATGGCGCCATGCAGTTTGATGAGGAAAACCTGATGCCGCTGTATCGCTTACAGACGGGCAAACCTGGGAGCAGTTATACGTTTTCCATTGCTGAACGCATCGGGTTAGACAAAAGGCTTATCTCCAAAGCCCGTAAACTGGCGGATGAGAGCCATTTCCAGTTAGACAAGCTGTTGAACAGCACGGAACAGGACCTGCAAAAACTTGAAAAAGAAAAGAAAGAACTAAAACTGTTGTTGGAAGAAAATGCCCGGTTAAAGAAAGAGATGCAGCACGTGATGGATAAGGAAAGGCATCGCCAGGAAATGGAGATCCTGAAGCAGCAGAACAAGATTACG
>WBZP01000407.1_pt1 | contig 58930 bp, 45 predicted proteins | sample 5204301 | NCBI WGS metagenome assembly WBZP01 (sample SAMN12412401, study PRJNA552823) | activated sludge metagenome | isolation source: activated sludge from nitrification reactor of wastewater treatment plant... | place: USA: Pennsylvania | collected 2017 | reverse complement strand
CAGGGCAAAACCGGGATGCCAAAAGCGGGCAGGTGCGACCTCTCCGAGGTCGAATGAGGGCAAATATCGTCATTTCTACCAACGTAAGACATCTACCGATGTCAAAATTGAGCAAAAGTATCAGGATTTGAGTGCTTTTTCTTAAAAAAGGCGGCTGGATAGTTACAAAGTAAGAATTTGGCCAAAATAAAACCAGCCGGTTTATTCCTGCGCAGCTTTGTTCCGTGCTGCTAATCTGCCTGCTGTCGCCATCCTCCTCCTTTCCAAATAATAAAAAAATGATGCATCCCAATGGGGTACCAGTGCCCCTACAATTCCACTCATGGGCATCACTGACAATTTAAAACATTGCTCCAATCATGCGTACCACCTTCTTTATCCTTTTGTACCTCGGTTTTTGCCACCTTTCCGCCCAAAACGGCCCTGTCTGCGCCGACCTTTCTTTTCCCCTCGCCGACCATGCTACCACCCTGAGCATTTCCTGCCCCAAGTGGCCTGCCCAATCGCATCTGGGCAAAACCGTGTTTTTCACAGTTCAGGCAGACATAATCCAAAAAGACGAGGTGCTGATTGCTGCCGGTACCCGCGCCAAAGGCCGCATCGTTGCCATTGAGTGGGACGCAGCAGGCAAAATTTCGTACATCCAATACACCGTAGAAAGCGCCCAAACCACCGCCGGCCCCTGGATGTCGCTCTCAACCGTACCCTCTTCCTGGACAGCCTGCACAACCCCCACTCCTGCCCGCCGGGCCACACAACCGGTAAAATAAGCCCGCACGAATTCCCCCATCTACAAAATACATCCCTGCATCCCCAAAACCTCCAAATCCTAAAGTCCCCACATCCTAAAATCCTAAAGTTTCTGGTCGTAAAACTTCATCCCCCGCTCTAAGCGATCCAGCGCCTTAGCGATCCGATTGGCCCGTGTTTCCACCTGTTTGGCCTCAAAAATCCAGTCAATCCAGGCTTTTTGCCGGCCTTCGGACAGCGTATGAAAAAAAGCATACGCATCCGGCGCGTCCAAAAGGCACATCAACAGCACATCGGGAATTTCCACAGCAGAATTGTCTAAGGCCAACACCACCTGCACAAAGTCGCCTGCCTTTTTGCCAATCTTTTTGCGGATTTCCGCCCGCACGGGCAAAAAAAGCTGCCCCTTGCCCATGGGCATCAACTTGTATTGTCGGATCGGATATCCGTCAATACTGCCTTGTACCCGCACCCAACCAAAGGGTGCGTGTTTGTCCTGCGGGATTTCCGGTATTTCGGCATAAGTCCAACCGCCTTTACCCGGGAATTTTTGGAGCAGGCACAGTTTGTTCACCAACGGTGCTGGCACCACAGAGTTCTTTTCATGAATAGGCATGTACAATGTGCTTCATCTTTTTCATACACAAAGGTCTGTTTTTTGCAGCTACAATCCATGAAATGTCCCCTTTTTTCCACCATCCACCCATAAATTGCATCCCACGCAAGACTTATGCAGAAAGTAAAACAGCCCAACCGCTCCTTCCCCCTTCTTCCTCTCCGTCAAAAACTGCCTTTTTTCCCCCTGTTTATCTAAAAAAAACCCTTCTCCGCCTCCTTTTCCACCAAACTCCCTACTTTTGCCTCCTCTTCCAGCCTCCTCTATCATACATCATACATAAAAAAATCATAAATCATAAATCATAAATCATAAATCATAAATCGTAAATCGTAAATAAAAAATCGTAAATCGTAAATCGTAAATCGTAAATCGTAAATAAAAAATCATAAATCGTAAATCGTAAATAAAAAATCATAAATCGTAAATCGTAAATAAAAAATCATAAATCATAAATCGTAAATAAAAAATCATAAATCGTAAATCGTAAATAAAAAATCAAAACTCATAAATCGTAAATAAAAAATCATAAATCGTAACTCATAACTCTAAAATCCCCATGCGTCTCCTCCTCTCCGTCCTCTGCCTCCTCTCCTTCCGCCTTTTCGCACAGGAAAAACCCAAGTGGGAAGTCAACAACCCCACCGCAGGGGGCGTACCCCACCGCGAAGTACAATGGACAACCGACGAGGGTACCTGGATGTGCGTAGATGTCAGTCCCGACGGCAAAACCCTCGTATTCGACCTGTTGGGCGACATATACAGCCTCCCCATTGGCGGCGGCACCGCCACTCCCCTGCGGCAGGGTTTGGCGTGGGAAGTGCAGCCCCGTTTTTCGCCCGACGGCAAAAAAATCCTCTTCACCAGCGATGCAGGCGGTGGCGATAACCTCTGGGTCATGGAGGCCGACGGGAAGAACGCCCGGCAGATCACCAAAGAATCCTTCCGTCTCCTCAACAACGGCGTGTGGATAGACAACGAGTACCTCGTGGCCCGCAAACACTTCACCTCGCAGCGTTCCCTCGGCGCAGGCGAAATGTGGATGTACCACCTCAGCGGCGGCGAAGGCATACAGCTCACCAAGCGCAAAAACGATCAGCAGGATGTCAACGAACCCAGCGTCAGCCCGGGCGGCCGATACATTTATTTTTCGGAAGACATGTATGGTGGCGGCTTTTTCCAATACAACAAAAACCCCAACACACAGATATTCATCATTCGCCGCTATGACCGGCAGGAGGGCAAAACAGAGGACATTACCGGCGGGTCCGGCGGAGCCTGTCGCCCTGAAATCAGCCCCGACGGCAAATGGTTGGCCTTTGTGCGCCGCCACGAAACCCGCTCGGTGCTTTGCCTGCAGGAGCTGGCCACCGGATTGGAATATGCGATTTATGACCGCTTAGACAAAGACCAGCAGGAGGCCTGGACCATTTTTGGCTGCTATCCCGGTTTTTCCTGGATGCCCGACGGCAAAGCATTGGTCATTTGGGCAGGCGGCAAAATCAGGAAAATCGCCCTGCCCCAAGATGCCAAAGGCAGCTTCAATCCGCTGTTGCCCATGCCGGAAACTGCCGTCACCGACATTCCCTTCCGCTGCAATGTGGTCACCAAGGTGGCCGAAACCCTGCAATTCCAAAACACTGCTTTTGCCCCTGAATTTGAAGCAAAAGCACTGCGTTTTGCCACCACCACACCCGACGACAACACGCTGTTTTTCGCAGCCGACGGTCGCCTTTACCACAAAAAACTGCCCAATGGCAACCCTGTTCCCTTTGCCCATCCCCACGCGCCTGCCCGACAGGGAGAAGACGTGTTGGAGTCGGAACCCTGCGTTTCCACCGACGGCAAAACCCTGGCCTATGTCACCTGGAACGATACCGACAAGGGCCGCATCGTATTGGAATCCTTAGACGGCAGTCCCCTGCATACTGGTACCCGCACCACCGCTTTGACCATGCGCCCCCTGGACGCTAAAATCTACCGCACCCCGGCGCTTTCCCCTGACCGCCGCCTGCTGACCTTTCGCATACAGGCAGGCGACGACGAAATGGGGCCGGGCCTGACCGACAAGCCGGGCATTTACACCGCCGAGGCAAGCGGTGGCAACGTCCGCTTCATCACCGAACAGGGCGAAAATCCGCGCTTTTCGCCCGACGGACAGCGCATCTATGTGCAAACCGGCGGTTCTTTGTTTGGAGCACTCGACAAATCGCTCAAATCTTTCGATCTGAACGGACAGGATGAAAAAACCCTCATTAAATCCAAGTACAGCCACTCTTTCACCGTGTCGCCCGATGGAAAGTGGGTCGCTTTTATCGAACTCCACAAGACCTACATTTGCCCCTTTCCCCAGACAGGGAAGCCGCTCGACCTGACTGCTGACACCAAAGCGGTGCCTGTGTCCTGTGTCAGCCGCGATGCCGGCTACCACCTCCATTGGAGCGGCGACTCCAAAAAATTGCACTACACCCTCGGCAGCGAATATTTCACCATAGACCTCAAAGACCGTTTCGCTTTCGTACCCGGCGCACCCGACTCCCTGCCGCCTTTGCCCGATAAGGGCCTTGCTGTCGGATTGACCCTCAAAAGCGACGTGCCACAGGGCCGAATCATCTTTAAAAATGCCCGCGTCATTACCATGGAGGGCGACCGCGTCATAGAAAATGGCGAATTGGAAGTTACGGGCAATCTCATTACCTATGTGGGCGCTGCGCGGTCGGCAACAGGTACTGCGCCTGCCAATACCAAAGTGATAGACGCACAGGGCAAGACCATCATGCCCGGTATTGTGGATGTACACGCCCATCCCGGACATTTCCGCTATGGCCTGAATCCACAGAAACAATGGGAGTACTACGCTCAATTAGCCTACGGAGTTACCACTCAGCACGACCCCTCTGTCAACTCGGAAATGGCCTTTTCCAACGCCGAGATGCTGCGTACCGGGCGCATGGTCGGCCCCCGCACCTTCTCCACGGGTACCATTCTCTATGGTGCCGACGGCGATTTCAAAGCCCCGATCAACTCCTTAGACGATGCCCGTTCTGCCCTGCGCCGCACCAAAGCCTGGGGAGCCTTCTCGGTGAAAAGCTACAACCAGCCGCGCCGCGAACAGCGCCAGCAGGTCATCGCTGCCGCCCGCGAACTCGGTATGCTCGTTGTACCTGAAGGCGGCTCCTTTTTCCACCACAACCTGACCCAGGTGGTGGATGGCCATACCGGCGTGGAGCACAACCTGCCTGTTGCTCCCCTGTACAACGATGTGATCACCCTTTGGAGCAAAACCAAGGCCCACAACACGCCCACCCTTATTGTAAACTACGGCGGATTGAATGGCGAATACCAATGGTATCAAAACTCGGAAGTCTGGAAAAAGAAGCCCTTGGCCAGCTTCACGCCGCGCCATATCCTGTACGAACGCAGCCGCCACCGCACCCTGGCCCCCGAAGAAGAATATCAGAACGGCCACATCTTAGTTGCCCAATCCTGCAAAAAATTGCAGGATGCCGGGGTCAATATCAACCTCGGAGCGCACGGGCAGCTCAATGGGCTGGGGGCACACTGGGAACTCTGGATGTTGCAACAGGGCGGCATGAGCAATTTGCAGGCCCTGCGCTGCGCTACCCTCAACGGGGCAGTCTATCTCGGTCTGGAAAAGCAGATTGGCTCTCTGACCACCGGAAAACTTGCCGACCTGATTGTTCTGGATAAAAATCCCTTGGAAGACATTCGGCACTCGGAAGCCATTCGCTATGTCATGGTCAACGGGCGGCTCTACGACGCAGCCACCATGCACGAAACCGGTAACTACGACCGCAAACGCGGCTTGTTCTGGTTTGAACAAGCCGGCGCTCAAACAGGCACCTTTGGTTTTGGCCATACCTGCACGGCCATGCGCTGTGTATGCGGACATTAGTATTTTTTTATATCTTTGCGGCGTTTATTGGCACATCCGTATCGAAGTCAGATGTTTGATACGGATGTGCCTGACTGGCGTATCTCCCACATTAAAAAATCAGTCATTTTTTGAATTGTGTATGAAAAACTTAAAAACTATCCTCTTGGGGACCACATTTTTGTCCCTTGTACTGACCGCCTGCAAGCGAACCGATCAAAGTCTCCTCAACAGTGCAGAGCAAAATGCCGCCGTATTGGAAAAAGCCGTCAATGACCTGAAAGAAAACAGCATCGTACTGGGGTCATTGACCAATCAATTAGACGGATTGCCGGAAAAAGTTAAAAACCACGCTACGGGCTATTCGGATCTCAAGGAAAAGGCTAACTCCATTTCGAGCCGCATTGCAGTACGAACTTATGAATACGACGACCTCGCTGCACAAATGCGTTCCCTTGCTGCCGACTATACAGCCGGTAAAATAAAAACGGCGGATTTAAAAAGCAGACTCGAATCTTTCGGAACGCGCATATCGGATGCACCCGGCTTTGTAGAAAATGTAAAAAAAGCCCTGGAAGAAATCAAAACGGGACTTCTTAAATTTAATTGATCGCCAGATCGGGGGAATGTTGTACCTTTGCGTCCCTCTATGTCAACAATGCGTCGTTTATTGCGCAGCGTGTGGGCCATATTTGGTGTTTTGCTCTTCCTGCTGTTGTTATTGGTGAGTATTCCCTGGCTTGTGTTCAACATGATCGCCACACCGGGGGCGCGTGCTTTGCGTCGGAATATCTGGTTCCTGCACCATGTTTTCACGCCCTTTTATTTAGCCTGCATTGGCATACGCCTACAGGTGGAAGGATTGGACAAAATAGACCCGCATCGCTCGTACATTCTGGTGGGCAACCATCGGTCCTCCTTAGATTTCATTGTCAATGCTGCTGCTTTTCCGGGAGTGTATCGCTACCTGGCTAAAAAAGAGCTGACCAAAATTCCCCTCTTTGGCTGGGTAGTACGGAAAATGTGTCTCATGGTAGATCGCGAAAATCGCATGAGCCGGGCGCGCAGCATCGTGGCCCTCAGGCAACAACTGGCTGCCGGCTGGAGCGTTTTCATTTACCCGGAAGGCAGCCGCAACCACGGCGAAGCGCCTTTGGGTGATTTTTACGAAGGTGCCTTTCGCATTGCCCTGCAAACCGGTACCCCCATTGCTGTACAGACCATTGTCAACATTGGGGATGTTATCCACATGCACAACGCCCTCGATTTGCGGCCTGGCCGTATCCGAATTGTTTGGGACGGCCCTTTCGAGACAGCACACCTTTCTTCCGATGATGCTGCTGCCCTTTCAAGTCAGGTGCGTGCGTGTATGTTGCATCATTTGGCTCCTGCGCAATCAAAAACCTGAAAAAATCGAACCAACAGACATTCCTCATCCGCTACTTAACATCCGACATTCAATAACAAGATACATTCATGCAGTATAAAAACAATATCCTCGAAACCATTGGGAACACCCCCATGATCCGGCTCAACAGCGTGGCAGGCGACGTGCCTGCGCTGGTATTGGGCAAGGTAGAAACCTTCAATCCCGGCCACTCCATCAAAGACCGCATGGCCGTCAAAATGATAGACGATGCAGAGCAACGGGGCGATTTGAAGCCGGGCGGCACCATTATAGAATGTACTTCCGGCAATACAGGCATGGGACTGGCATTGGTGGGCTGCGTACGGGGCTATCGCTGTATTTTCACCACCACCGATAAGCAAAGCAAAGAGAAAGTGGATATACTCAAAGCCTTAGGGGCCGAGGTGATTGTCTGCCCGACCAATGTGGAGCCGGAAGACCCGCGTTCCTATTACTCGGTGGCGCGCCGCCTCAGTACCGAAATTCCCAATTCCTTTTGGTGCAACCAATACGACAACTTGTCGAACCGCACCGCCCATTACGAAACAACCGGCCCTGAAATCTGGGAACAGACCGACGGAAAAGTGACCCATATTGTGGTGGGCGTAGGCACCGGAGGCACCGTGAGCGGAGTAGCCCGTTACCTGAAAGAACGCAATCCGAAGGTACAGATATGGGGAGCAGACACCTATGGATCGGTGTTTAAAAAATACCATGAAACAGGGGTCTTCGACTCCAAAGAAATTTATCCCTACATCACCGAAGGCATCGGGGAGGATATTTTGCCCGCCAATGTAGATTTTAGTCTGATTGATCGCTTCGAAAAAGTATCTGATAAAGATGCTGCCCTGTGGGCGCGCCGCTTAGCGCGGGAAGAAGGCATTCTGTTGGGCTATTCGGCGGGCAGTGCTTTAGGAGCGCTTTGGCAACTGCGCGAGCAACTGACCAAAGACGATGTGGTAGTGGTTATTTTCCACGACCACGGTAGCCGCTATGTGGGCAAAATATACAACGACGACTGGATGCGCGAACGCGGCTTCCTGGAAGACGAAATGAAGGTACGCGATGTAATTACCCGCAAAAAAGACCGGCGCTTCATCGGGGTGCAAATCACCGACACCGTGCGCCAAGCCTTCAATGTGATGAAGTCCAACGACATCAGTCAGCTGCCGGTCATGGAAGGGGACAATATTGTAGGATCGGTTACAGAAACCCAAGTACTGCATATTTTGCTTGAAAACCCCCTGAATAACGCCGAAAAATCGCTGCACAGTGTGATGGGCGAAGCCTTTCCGGTGGTTCGGGAGGATATGCCCCTCAGCCAACTCGGTCGCTACCTGAGTAAAGAAATACCGGCGGTCATCACCTACGACCGCTCCGGCGGCATGCACATTGTGACCCACTACGATCTGATACAGGCCATGTAGGCTGATTTGTTAATTTGTTGATGTAGTGATCTGCTAATGTGATGATTTGTTAATGAATTAATTATCAAATGGTTACATTGCAGGTACTTAAAGCTTGCTTTACACGCACCCAAACAAAAATGCAACATCCCGTATATACTTTGCTTATTGACTGCCCCGATCAGAAAGGCCTGGTGCATCAAATCACCGGCGTGCTGTATCGGCAGGGGGTAAACGTCACCGGCAATCAGGAATTTGTCGAACATGAATACAACCGCTTTTTCATGCGCACTACCTTCCAGGGCGGTATAAATGAAGAAGAGATTTTGAAGAAAATCAGGAAAGTGCTGCCTGTCGGCGCACAGGCCCGCCTGAGTGCCGTACGCAAAAAACGCCTTGTGGTGTTAGTCACCAAAGAACAACATTGCCTGGCGGAGTTGCTGGTGCGCAACCAATTTGGCGAATTTAATGCGGAAATCGCAGCCGTGATCGGCAACCACGACACCTTGGAGCGGTTTACACACCAGTTTGGAGTGAACTATCACCACGTACCCCATGAGAACAAAACGCGCGAGTGCCATGAGGCCGAAATTTTGGAAGTAGTACAGCGCTATCGGCCCGACTTTTTAGTGCTGGCCAAATATATGCGTATTCTGTCACCCGCTTTTGTGGCCCATTTTCCCAATCAGATTGTCAACATCCATCACTCTTTCCTGCCAGCCTTCATTGGAGCCAATCCTTACAGGCAGGCGTACGAGCGGGGGGTAAAAATCATCGGTGCCACTGCGCACTTTGTAAACAACGATTTGGACGAGGGGCCGATCATTGTGCAAAACGTCATTCCGGTAGATCATACCTACTCGGTAAGCGACATGATGCAGTCCGGACGCGACGTAGAAAAGATTGTACTGGCCCGTGCACTCAAATTGGTATTGGAAGAAAAGGTAGCAGTTTCCGGAAATAAGACCATTGTGTTTGATTAAAAAAATGTGTCTTAACTATTAAAAAAAATTCGATAAATTGTCGTTCAGGGTAAAAAACGAGCAATTTATCGAAATTTGAGAAAAAAAAGTGACCTGCCTCTTGCGCGAACGTGTAGCCCACCTTACCTTTGTGGCGTAATTAATTCAGAAAGCAAATTTCAAAATTAATTCACCGATGAACCATCGGCGCTGCCAAAAAGCAATCCTTTGGGTAAGAGCGACAGCAAAATTAAAATTGTAGCCACACTTACCCAAATCGCAGTTTTACGATGTTTGTTGATGTCTTCGCTGCTCCGCTTTGTTAAGGTTCTGGCCACCTGAATACAGACCACAGCAATAATCATTACTGTAATGTGTTCAACGCCGAAATAACGAAGCCACTCACTTTTCATCGCTGATTTCATGTCCGCCATTGCTGCGGTCGAAAAAGGACTGATGAAGTACAGGATTAAACCCAGTAATAATTGCAGGTGTGTTAATCCCGTGAGTGCCGCAGAACCGATATTATCCGGTTTTTCGTAACGCTTGTTATTTAACCAACCGGAGTATGATCGGAAAAGAACAAACAAAAGTGCCGCCATTAAAAGGTAGCGATTGTAAGAATGCAGTGTGTCAAAAAGTTGATACATAAAGTAGAAAAAAATGAAAGATCATTGAACATTGTTTTACAACATTTGTTTAAAGTTCTATCATCAATGATAGTCGTTCGGCATCAGTATCAGACCCGTACTACGCCTGAATTTTCAGGTAACAGTTCTTAAATTGAGGTTTTTGATTTTTTTCGGAGGTAATATGAAATTTTTCTCTGAAAAATGTGACGTATGTGCGTGTTTTCCGTATAAAGACTGTAAACAACGGAAAACGAACAAAATTGCGCACAACACCACACGCTGGTGCAAAACATAAGGTAGGAAGATTGTTTTCATTTGGTTTTTTGGGGGACCGCTAGACGCAAGTTTAGCGGTTTTTTTATTTTTGCAATATGCAGAATTTTTGATCCGTTCAATTTTACGAACGCTGTTGACCGACTTTATCCTGTAGTCGGGTACACGAGGATTAAATTTTAAAGCCTGCGCATTCAAAGGGGAGTATTTCCTGTCTTTTTATTGTTTCCTGTGGGCCAAATGCATGACAGCTGCTTACTTTTTCGTTTCCATCCTTTTCTCACGATTAGTCAAAAATGAGCCAAAAAATTTTTTTGATGCTGTTGCTTAGTGTGTTCGGACTACACACCGCTTATGCGCAAGACCCCAATCTCGCCGCCCAGTACTATTCGGACGGTGAATATGAAAAAGCGGCCACCTTATATGGACAGTTGGTAGAGCGCGACGAGCGCAACGAATATTTTTTCAATCGCTATATCGAATGTTTAGTCAATCTCGGCAAATACGAAGATTCCGAGAAGGCCGTCAAAAAGCAGATTAAACGCACACCGGAAAATGCGCCCCTGTATGTCACCTATGGCAATCTGTTGGAAAGGCAAAACCGGACGGAAGAGGCGAACCTGCAATATGAGAAGGCCCTGGCCCGAATGGCTGCGGATTATAATGCCGTGCAGCAATTGGCCAACGCTTTTGTGCGCTTTTCCAAATACGACTACGCCACACAGGCGTATGAAAAAGGCGCAGAAAAACTGAAAGATCAGGATCGCTTCGCTTACAACCTCGGCGAATTGTATCGCCGCAAGGGAGATACGCCCAAAATGATCGAACAGTACATCAATGCCCTGAATGCCGATGGCGGCAAATTGAGTACCATTGAAACCCTGCTGGCCCGCTATCTGGCTGTGGAAGATTTTCCGGAATTGCAAAAGCAGTTGTATGCCCGCATTGAGCAAGAGAACGATGCTTCGCTGATTGAGCTATTGTCGTGGTCGTTTATTCAGCGCCGCGACTATCGGAGTGCGTTGCGCCAGCTGAAGGCATTGGACAAGCAGCTGGAGGAAAACGGGCGGCGCATTTATGAATTGGCAGAGAACGCCGCCTCGTCTCGCGATTATGAGACAGCCATTGCGGCATACGAGTACATTACTGCGGAAAAAGCACCCGCCAATCCCTACTTTTTTCTGTCCAAAAACGGCTCAATGGAATGCCGCCGCAAAAAGATTACAGAAGGCTATTCTTATACGCAGGAGGAGCTAAAGGCGTTGGAAGCCGACTACGAGACTTTTTTGAACCAGTACGGCCAGACCCGCGAAACAGCCCCTTTGGTACTCAATCTGGCAGATTTGGAAGCGTTGTACCTGAACAACCTGCCCAAAGCCATTCAGATACTCAGCGGCCTGAAAGATGCGCCTGGCATTGGCCGGGAATTGATAGCACGCGCCAAGATCAATCTGGCGGATTTTTATCTGATCAGTGACGACCGCTGGGAGGCCACCCTGCTGTACAGCCAGGTGGACAAAGAGTTCAAGGAAGAAACGCTGGGGCAGGAGGCGCGCTTCAAGAATGCGCGCCTGTCGTATTATCACGGCGATTTTCAGTGGGCACAGGCCCAATTCGACATCCTGAAAGCCTCCACTACCAAACTTATCTCCAATGATGCAATAGACTTGTCGGTGTTTATTCAGGACAACTTAGTGTCCGATTCCACCGGCACAGCCATTCGCCTTTATGCCGGAGCCGAACTGCTGGCTTACCAAAATAAGTACAGCGAGGCGTTCAAAAAGCTGGATACTTTGCGCATCGAATTTCCGGGTCATTCTTTGCAGGATGATATTCTTTACATGGAAGCCCGGCTGCACGAAAAATTGCAGCAGTACGACAAGGCAGCGGGCTTGTACGAGCAGGTATATAAAAAATTCCCGGAGGATATTCGCGCCGATAACGCCCTCTATGCCCTGGCGCAGCTGTACGAAATTCGCTTGAACAACCCCGAAAAAGCCAAGGAATTGTACGAAAAAATCTTCATTGATTATTCGGGCAGCGTTTTTGCGGTAGATGCGCGGAAGCGGTTCCGGGTTTTGCGGGGCGATAAGGTGCAGTAAGACACAGGACTATTCAAACAGTGCATCCATTCCGACCGTTTGATCCACTACTGCGGCGCTGTGTTTATTCGCGGCGACGTTGCAGGGGGTAATCAGGCTGATGAATACGTATTTTCCGGTCTCTGTTAGTATTTAAAAAGGCTTCTTTTTTGCAGGAGTTCTTCTGCCTGTGTTTTTTCTTAAGCCAATCTTAAGACGGTCTTGAGGTGGTATACAGGCTGCCGACTGCACCTTTGCAGAAAATTGATAACCGTATGATTTCTGCTACTCATTTTCACGCTATGGTCGTGCATTTCCCCATTGCCCTACTCACGACGGGGTTCTTATTTGAATTGTTGTCGCTCCTGCGTGGGCGGGCAGATTTTTCTAAAATTGCTTTTTATCTGCTCCTCACGGGTACTATCGGTGCCGTTGTATCTTATTTGGCAGGTCGGCAGGCCGGAGCGGGCATGGAGGAGGGCGAACTGGCGCAGGCGATGGAGCTGCACGAACAGGCAGCCACCGTGGCCCTGGTACTGGCAGTGCTTACTACCGCTTTTTCACTATATAGTCAGGGACGCAGCCTTAAGACGGGCTGGAGCAAATGGACAGGTCTTCTGCTTTTTGCCTCTGTTGTGGCAGCCATTGGTCTGACCGGCTATTATGGGGGCCAGCTGGTTTTTCGACATGGGGCAGGCGTGGAACTGGCATTGCCTGATTTTGGGCAATAGTTGTATCTTTGCTCCCGTTTTAACATTTTACCATTTCCGGCTATGCGCATTTTGATTGTAGAAGATGAAAAGGATATTGCAGGCTTCCTTCGGGAAGGACTGGAAGAAGAAGGGTATGCTGTGGATGTAGCTTATAATGGCAGGGAGGGACTCACACTGGCTTTGGAAAACTTGGAAAACTACGATGTGCTTCTGTTGGACTGGATGCTGCCGGGCGTAAGCGGTATCGAAATTTGCAGGCAGGTACGTAAAGAAAATATAACCCTGCCCATTATTTTTTTAACTGCAAAAGACACCGTGGATGATGCCATATTTGGTCTTGAATCAGGTGCCAACGACTATTTGCGCAAGCCTTTTGCCTTTGAAGAATTGCTGGCCCGCATCCGGGTACTTCTGCGCCCTAAGACGGGCGAGCAATCGCTGTTTATGGCAGGTGACATACATCTTGATCTGAATCGCCATGAGGTTACGAAGGCTGGTACGCCGGTATCTCTCACACAAAAAGAATTTGGCCTTTTGGAGTATTTATTGCGCAATAAGGGCAAGGTGTGCCGCCGTACCCGTATTTTGGAAAAGATATGGGATGTGCATTTTGAAAAAGATGATTCGGTAATAGACGTTTTCATCAATGCATTGCGTAAAAAATTAGACACTCCGGGGCATTCGTCCTTCATACGAACGGTCCGTGGTGTGGGTTACCGCGTCGAAGATTAATCCATTGCAGTTGCTGTGATACACTCGTTCAGAACACGCATTACAGGTGCCAATACGCTGGCGGTCGCCCTGCTTTTGGCCTTGGCCTTTGGCATTATTTACGGGGTGGTATGGCGCAGTTCTTATATGCACCTAGACGAAGACCTGCGCGCCGAAGGTGCAGAAGCAGAAAACAATCTTGACTGGCTGGGCGACTCCTTGTTGGTGCGCAAAATGCCGGAATGGGAGGAAGCGGAACATCAGCAATTAGAGGCCAATCCCACTTTCATTCAGATAGTAAGTACCGAGGGGCATATTTTATTTAAATCGGTCAATTTGCAAGGCGAGCGATTTGCATTTGTCGCTGATTGCAGGCAGCCCGTTTTTTTTAACGGGGTAGTACATGAACAGCGCCTGCGGTTTGGCCAATTTCCCCTTGCAAACCAAGGTGGGGACATACAGGCCTACTTAACTATTGCGGTCTCGCGCGAGGAAGCGCATTTGGTGTTGCACAATCTCCGTTGGACGCTGGGGCTCACTTACATTATGGTGGTGGTCTGCCTCTTTCTGTTGCTTTGGTATGCTGCTTCACTTGCCATTCATCCCGTACGCCGATTGATACGGGATGCGCAGCAATTGGACGAAAAAGACTTAAGCGCCCGTTTGCCTGCTTCTCCGGATATCGTCGAAATGTTACAACTTACGGAGGCCATCAATGAACTGCTCGCCAGATTAGAAACCGGTGTGCAACAGCAGCAACAGTTCATAGCAGATATATCGCACGAGTTGCGTACTCCCCTCACAGCTATTAAGGGTACTATCGAGGTGTTGCTGCGAAAAGAGCGCAGTGTGGATCAATATGTAACGAAATTGCACCAATTACTTGCCCAAACCAATCGTTTGCACGGTCTGTACGACCATATGCTCACCTTAGCCCGCGTAGAGGCTGATTCTTTCCCCGTGCGTCGGGAGGAAGTGAACCTGACGGCCTGTTTAGAAAAAGTACGGATCAATGTAGCACCGCTTTTATCGGAAATGGGACAGCATCTGGAAATAGTGGTGCCTGCTCAAGCGCAGGTATATACTGATAGCGTTTTATTGCAATTGGCACTGAACAATCTCCTGATGAATGCCATCAAATTTAATAAACCGCAGGGGTGCGTCCAGATAGAATGGGTGGCTGAAACCTGTACCCTGACTGTCACTGACCAAGGTGTGGGCATAGCGGCCGCGCATTTGCCGCGCATTTTTGACCGCTTTTACCGCGCCGATAGTGCGCGCAGCACCGAAATACCCGGGTATGGCATCGGGCTTTCCATTGTGAAGAAGATATGTGATGCGCAGCATATTGCCCTTGAAGTGCAGAGCATAGTGGGAGAGGGTACTACTTTTTCGCTGCGTTTCCCTTCCTAAACGCCTTCTTTTTTTCTTTCCGGCATTCTTTATCAAATCTTAAGTCAGGGTTAACTGTCCTCACAGGTGCAAGGGGCCACCTTTGTGTCATCATTTCATCCGATGATGTTTTTTTTTAAAACAGCATCTAATAACGCAACATATCATGAACAATACACTTTTTCCTGTTCTGACCCTTGTTTTTTTCGCATTAGGCATTGTTTCCTGCACTCAAAACGATGCTTCAAAAAGCAAGATGGCTACTCCTGTGGAAGTCGCTGCTTCTTCCGCCTCCCCTGCGACATCCCTATCGCCCGAAGCGGCCCGAGCCAAAACCATTGACAATTTGCAGGCTGCCTTTAAAGGAGAAACGAACGCTTCGGCACGATATGCTGCTTTCGCCAAAAAAGCAGATGCCGAGGGATATGCTCAAATTGCTGTACTTTTTCGGGCCGCTTCTATGGCTGAGGGTATTCACGCCCAAAATCATAAAGTAGTACTGGAGGAAATGGGTACTCAGGCAACTCCTGTGATACCGGAAGTAACGGTGAAAAGCACAAAGGAAAATCTTGAGGTGGCCTTGCGTGGAGAGGCCTATGAGGTTAAGGATATGTATCCGGCCTTTCTGAGAGAGGCGGAAGCATCGGGGGTACAAATCGCTCTGATTTCTCTTAATTATGCGTATAAAACAGAGAAAAAGCACGAAGTCCTTTACAGGAAAGCCATAGAAGCCCTGAATTCTAATCAGACTGCTACCTTGGCCTCCGTGTACTATGTTTGTCCGACTTGCGGTAATACGGTTGAAAATAAATCGCCGCGCCGCTGCGACATTTCTATGACCAGCGGAGACAAGTTCACACAAGTAAAATAGTGTGGACTTAGAGGCCGATTTTGCACACAAAAGGTCTTAATCCAAATCCATCACTTCCACAGCGGGGTATCTGCGCCTTTTCGCACACACATGCCCCGTTTCTCTTTCATCTTTCTTTCTTTTTTTATGGACAACGCACATATTCATTTAATCATTATCCATTTGCCCGTTGCAGGGATTTTGCTGGGTATATTGTTATTGCTGTATAACAGGTGGAGTCAACAGGCGGGCATACGAGATGCTGCGTATCTTATATTCATTGTCTGTGCTATAGGCGCAGGTATAGCATACGCTACAGGCGAGGGAGCCGAAGAAAGGATAGAAGGGCTGCCCGGCGTTTCGGAAAGTTTGATCGAAGCGCATGAAGAAACAGCGCTGTGGGCACTTATCGCTATGATTATACTTGGTATCGCAGCCCTCGTAGCACTTGCTGTAAAACAACGTTCCGCTTCCTTCCGAATCGGCCCTGTAATAACCATACTGGCCATTATAAGTTTCCTGTTGATCGGTCGCACGGGCTATTTAGGGGGCCAGATTCGGCATACAGAAATACGACCGGATGCGGGTCTTACGGCACCGGACGTGGGAGGTGAAACACAGGAAAAGGGAAACGACGACGACGATTAATGCTGCCCCTGGCGACTGTCTCCTCTGTTTTGGGAGATGCTGTAGCGTAATTGCGTAAAGTTTAACCCTTTTACCGACAGGCCGCCAAATGCAAAATTTGCTTCGTTTTTAAGCCCAACTTCGCGGAATGTGGCAAAATTACACAGATTCCGCGAAGTTGAGCGTTTTTTGGAAAAATTTGTCAGATTTTTACTTCCGCAAGAAAAAAAGTTTGCGCTTTGTTTTTACCTTTGTAAGCGTTTTTTTTACTTTTTTCACTCCAACTCCCGTAAACGGCAAATGTCCAAACGCCTGTTCTTCCTCCTTTTGGTTGCTTCCATCCTGTGTGGTTGCTTAGTTGTAGTGCGCCTGTACCTGAACCGACAAACCCTGCCCCTTCCGTTGGAGGGAAGAGGCGACTGGTGGCCTGCGGGTCATCAGTTTGTATTTTTACTTTGGAATTTGTTTTTGGCCTGGTTGCCCTATTTGACTGCCTTATACATTGGGAGCAGGGTGCGTTCTGGCAGGGCCTGGCTGACTTTAGTACCAGCTTTGTTGTTTTGGCTGTTCTTCCTGCCGAATGCTCCTTATCTGATTACGGATCTGAAGCACCTGCGCCCTCGTCCGCCCGTGCCTTTTTGGTTCGATATTGTACTGCTTTTTTCCAGTGCAGTCACGGGTCTCATGTTGGGCGTAATGGCAGTACATGAAGTCCATAAGGCCCTGCAACACCGCATCTCCGCACAAAAAGCACATTTGTTCGTAGCCGCCAGTATTTTCCTTTCGGGTTTTGGCATTTGGCTGGGGCGTTTTCAGCGTTTCAACTCCTGGGACTTAGTGACGCAACCCTGGCGGGTATTTTCTCAAACCCTGGAAGCCTTAGACAGTCACTGGGAAGTCTTACAGGCGCTTGCGGTGTCCCTGTCGTTGGCGATGGTCTTTGGGATGGCATATTTGTTTTTGCAGGCGGTGGTCATGGAAAAGGCTCGGTGAAAGCGGGTGGAACGGTTGGCATTGCCGAGAAATCTCGCTGTTTGCTGTTTACATCTGCCGCAGGCGCACCACAATTCCGCCATAAAAAGTGGCAAAATCGGGAGCGGGTTCAAAAAAGCGGTTGCCTGGTGCATTGACGAGGAGGTTGTTATAATACGGCTGATAGAGAGCGTTTTGTACTCCGACAAACGGTTCAAGGGCATAGTGCCGATACCGGAACGTTTTGCTGCTGCGGAGGGCTGTTAACGTATAAGCCGGAGCAATGGCATCGTTGGCATCGTTCAGGAATACCTTTCCCTGATGTTGTGTCTGTAGGGCAACGAACCAACCGCTGCGGGATTCCCATTGCAGCAGCGCAAAGGCAGCAATACGGGGTTGCAAGGGCGGTCGTTTGCCATCGAAATTGCCTGCCGCACTTTCGTAGCGCCGATAGCGAAAATCGGTCAGGGTGCCGTGCATCTGTAGTGCCAAACCGGGCAGGGGCGACCATTGCAGGGCGGTTTCTATGCCCGTGCGACGCGACCGGCCCACGTTTCGGAAAAAAATGCGCCCCGGCATCGGGGCCAACTGATACGCAGTTATTTCGTTTTGCAGGGCAATGTGGTAGAGGGCGACTGTGCAAAACAGCGTCTTATGAAAGCGCATTTTGCTGCCCGCCTCTATGTGGGCAGCACTTTGGGGTCGAAGGGCGGGATTAAAGCCGCCTGTATTGTCGGGATTGGCCGACAACTCGTTGAGCGTGGGCGTTTCAAAATTAGAAGCAGCATTGGCGTACAGAGCTACTGCCTCTGTAGCCTGGAAGGCAACGCCGAGGGCGGGATTGAAGCGCCCGTATTTCCTACTCCCACTCTGGTCGCCATCTGTCAGAAAACGGTCGGCGGCGCTTAGCTGCAAAGCATCCCAGCGGGTGGAAGCCAAGAAAGTCCAGCGTTTTTGAAGGACGTATTCGTTTGTCCAAAAGAGGGCGAGGTTGCCGTATTGTTCTTTTTGCTGAAAGACAAGGTCGCCTTTTTCGCCGTTGAGGTTGTTGTAGCGGTCGCGGTCGTCGCGCTGTTGTTGCCATTCCACGCCTGTCTGGGTACGATACTGCCCCTTGTGCCAGCGCAAAACAGCGTTTGCGCCGCCAAAAAGGCGGTCGAATTGCACCCAACCCCCATTTTGAAAAGCCAGGCGATTGGCAAAACGCCTTCGGGTCAGAAAGGCAGTGGTTTTGAGGGAAAGCGCAGGCTGCAACAGTTGTTCCCAGATGACCCCGACGCGCTCCTGCCGGACGGTTTCTCCTGCTTTCCAGTTGACATTGGCGGCGCGGGCCTGGCGGCGATCTGCCTGCACCTGTTCTTCGGTGAGGCCCCCTGCATCTTCGGCGCGGGGGCTGTCGGCGAGGTTACACACGAAGGTCATTTTGGTGTTTCCCCAGGGCTGCCAGCGCGCTTTTGCATAGAAACTCGTCTGTTGCATGGCGCTCTGGGTTCTGTACCCCTGTAATCGGTTGTGGGCCAGGGCAGCCATAATCCCCACTTTCCCAAACGTGGTGCCGCCTTTGAGTTGGTAGCGGCGATACCCAAAGCTGCCGGTGGTGGCGAGCAGGTGTAGGGCGGGCTGCTCAGGCGGATTTTCGGAGGAGAGATGGAGTACCCCGCCGGAGGCATTGCCGTAGATGCCTGCGGTGGCTCCGCGCAGCACCTCTATGCGGCGCAGCATCCCGGCATCGGTTTGATCCATGTCGGTAGTTCCGTCGGGTGTGGATTCGGGCAAACCGTCGGTGAATACCCGGAGGCCCCGTATGCCAAAAGCCGCCCGCGCGCCAAACCCGCGCACCGAAAGCCGCAGGTCCTGCGCGTAATTATCGGCGTTGAGGGCCAGGACACCGGGGACGGCCACCAAAGCTTCCTGCAAAGAGCGCTGCGGTTGAGCCTTTTGCAACATGGTTTTTTCGAGTACCGTCACAGCAAAGGGCAGGCGGTTCTCGGCGGTTTCCATTCGGGTGGCGGCGATGGTGACTTCTGGTACGTGCTGATCCGGCAGTGAGTCCGATTGGGCAGAAAGCAGGCCGGGAGCGCAAAGGAGGCAGCAGAGAGCGAGGCGAAACATTTTAAAGAGTGATGAGAGATGGCATACCTATGTTCAAAATAGAGAAATCATTGCTTTGTTGTGTGCTGGCGACCACCACACAATAACTAAATATCCACTCCCGCTTATGCACAACAACCCGCTCCACCGAGCAGCCCCGCCCGGTCAGCATGGCCGTATATTCCGATAAATCGTACTGGTGCGGGTGCAGCAAATCGCCCGGAAAGCGGCGGAACAGCCATTTCAGCCAGCCGTGGTTGTGGGCATCCACCGAGATGACCAGCCTGCCCCCCGGACGGGTCAGGGTCACTAAGCGATCCATGCTGCGCCCGATATCCGCCACGTGGTTGATGGCATTCAGGCAGAACACCAGATCGTAGTATGGGCGGTCGGAGGCAAAATCCTCCAAAGTCGCCTGAAAAAAGCGCACACGCGGAAAATCGCTCCGGCAGAAATGCGGCAGCAGGCGTTCGTATTCCTCCAACAGCGGATCGAAAGCATCGGTAGCGGCTCCTTCGGGCAGCAGGAAGATACCTGCCGGGCCACATCCCGCATCCAGCACCACCGCATCGGAGGGGATGGTCAGCCGGCTTTTTTCTAAAAAATGCCGCCAGTAGGCAATTTTCCAGTTCAGATAGGCATACTTGTCTTTGCGCCGCAGGTACTGCTGCCACCAGCGTATTTCAAAAAATTGCGCAATGCGCCAACGCAGACGGGGAGTGTGTAGAATGTGTTTCAGGAAAAGATGAAGTAGGTGATTTTACCCCCAATACAGGCAGGTCTGTGCAAAAACCAGACCGGGAAACAAAGCACAAAAATAAGCATTATTTTGGAATCTGACCGAGAAGTGGTTTTCTGTTGAAAAAGATATGTAAAAAATTGAAAAAAATAAAGCAACAATGCGGGTAGCGGCATTACTTTTGCTGTTTCTAAAAGCGGCACTCAGCTCTCTTGTTTTTGCCTCGTATAAAACAACAGGCAGACAGCTTCTACATTTCAATATTAACCATTTCAGGTCGAACAACATGAAAGACTACTTCAACCACCCCGAAATAAAGCAAATGCTGGCGACGCTGGCCGCCATGGATCGGCAACAGCCGGAGGGCAAAAAAGTCGTGTCCGACATTGTGGACGATGCCGGGTACCAATATGTGGATTTGGTGATGGAAGGTGGCGGAACGCTCGGCGTGGCCCTCCTCGGCTATATTTACATATTGGAGCAGCAGGGCATCCGTTTCCTGCGGTTGGCGGGTACTTCCGCAGGCTCCATCGTGGCGGTGCTGCTGGCAGGTGGCGGCCCCATAGATCAGCCCCGTTCCGAATGGCTTACGGCGGCTGTGGCGGGAAAAGATTTTTCGGATTTTATAGACGGAGACGAGGCTATTCAGGATTTTATAGACGGGCTTCTGAGCAAAGACCGCCGGAAGGTCGTGCAGAACAGCAAAGTTGCCGTAGAAACTCTGAAAACAGAATATGGTCTGAATCCGGGTTTAGAGTTTATGCGCTGGATGGCCGGTTTGTTGCACGAACAAAACATCTTTACCTGGACAGATTTGGAAAAACAACGAAGCAGCGTTCCGCAGGGATTGCGCAGGCGCAGCACCGGGCAGCCGGTCGGCCCGGACCGCTTTCGGCGCGTATCAGTAGTGGCTGCCGACGTAACCACCCAGACAAAAGCAGTATTGCCCGATATGGCTCCGCTTTACTGGGCCGAGCCACACACGGTCAATCCCGCTGATTACGTACGGGCTTCCATGTCTGTGCCGGTTTTCTTTTACCCGCTGCGCACCCAATGGATACCTCAGGATGCGGAAGCCGGACAGAGGTGGTCGAAAATGGCCAATTATCATGGCCCTGTGCCTCCCGAAGTATTGTTTGTGGATGGGGGGTGTCTCTCTAATTTCCCCCTGTCCCTGTTCAGCGAGGACGACCCGATGCCTGGCGCACCGGCGTGGGGCATCAAAATGGGCCTTGAACGCGACAGCTGTCAACCCAATGAATCCTTCGGCCAGTTTGCCGGTGCATTATTGGGAGCCATGATGTATTGGGCGGATAACGATTTTTTAGTGCGCCACCCGGAAGAACGCCGACACGTAGGCATTATTGACACCGGACCACACAACTGGCTCGATTTCAGCTTATCTGATGCCGACAAGCAAGACCTGTTTGTGCGGGGAGCGCGGGCCGCTACCTCGTTCCTGATGGGCTACTAAAAAACAGGGCCATGGAAAGGTCTCATTCACCTTCCGATGGCCCTGACAAACAGATCAGAGTCGAAAAACAAGTGCCTGACAGGTAACTATCTGAAAATTAGCACATTTACTTATACGGCCATTGCTTCACCGCCAATCAGGCGGGCAACCCCCGAATTTTCGCAGCTGCGCAGCCAGTGGTGTACGTCTTCCTCTTTTCCGGTACGCAGGCGGTTGAAGAAGCGCTTGAGTCTGCTGGCAATGGGGCGGTGTGCGTCGTCCACGGGTGGCAGGGTGAGGGTTTGGTCGCGCCAGGTAATGTCGCTCACGTGGCTGACCACCGCAGCAGTGCCTGCGCCGAAGCACTCCGCCAGCGTACCCCGGCGGTGTGCATCGGCCAGCTCCTGAATGCTCAGCAGGCGGTCTTCCACCGTGTAACCCCAGTCTTTTAGCAAGTGGATAAAAGTATCGCGGGTAATGCCGCGCAGGATGGTGCCGGTGGTAGCCGGAGTAACCACTTTTCCGTCCATAACAAAGAAAATGTTCATGGTGCCTGCTTCCTGCACATAGCGCTTGTTTTCTGCATCCAACCACAGCACCTGATCGTAACCATTCTTCTTGGCCCGCATGGAAGGCATCAGCACAGCGCCGTAATTGCCTGCGCACTTGGCTTCGCCTGCGCCGCCCTGTACCGCACGGGTAAATACTTCTTCCACCCACAGGCGAACGGGAGCCACATAATAGGGGCCAACCGGGCAGGTGAAAATAATGAACCGGTATTTTTTGGAAGCATGTACGCCGATCACCTCATCCGTGGCAAACATTACAGGACGAATATAGAGAGCTGATTCTTCAGTGTCGGGAACCCAGTCGCGGTCCAAATCCACCAACGTCTGTAAAGCCTGCACAAAAAGGTCTTCCGGAAGAGCGGGCATAGCCATGCGTTCTGCCGACAAATTAAGGCGGCGGGCGTGCATTTCCGGGCGGAAGAGCATAGGAATACCATTGACTTTAGTGGCTTTCATGCCTTCAAAGATACTTTGACCATAGTGCAGGGCCAGATTGGCTGGCGATATCTCAAAAGGGCCATAAGGCTCAATGCGCGGATTGATCCATTCCCCCCCTTCGTAATCCACTACGAACATGTGGTCCGACATGGTGGTACCAAAGGGTAAATGGCTGAAATCCACGGAGGAACGCCGCGAGGAGTTCACGAGGGTGACAGAGAGTGGATATTTTTTCATAGTCAAAAAAATGTGGTTAAACAACGAAGTGCTGTTTTCAAAGTGCTTATCTTTGCCGCAAAGGTAGATTTTTTTTTAAAAACAGCGAAAAAATTTTATTTAGGTTTTTAAATTTAAAAACACCTAAAACAGAATAAAAGTTTTATTTTATCTATTTTTTTTTATAAAAATTTCTTTAAAAATGCTTTTTGAATTCATCTACGTACTCCCTGAACAAAATATTCTTTCGCAGATAGAAGGTGGTGGAGCGAAAAATATTTTTATTTTGGCCTGTCAGGAACCGGATGCCGAAGAAAGAAGCAGCTTCCTGACGAAAATTTTGGCGGCTACCCACACCGTTCCGGAGCGCGATGCCCACCTGTTGTGGTGGCCTGTCCGCCAGCCCCTCAGCCTGTTGCCTGTTCTGCAGGACAAGCAGCCCGACAAGGTGCTGGTGTTCGGGTTCACTCCCGCCGAGGCGGGTTTGCGCATAGAAGCCGCTTTCTATCAACCCTGCGTATTTTATGGCACCACCTGGCTGTTTGCCGAAGCCCTTTCTGTATTAGAACCCGACAAAGTGCGCAAAATGCGGCTCTGGACGGCCCTTAAACAAATTTTTCTCTGACTGAGCTGTGGATGATCCCCGTTTCCCTTTCGATATTTTGTATGAGGATGACCACCTCATCGCCATCAACAAACCCTGGGGTATTTTGGTGCATCGCACCGGACTGAGCGAAGACCGGCAGTTTATCCTGCAGATGCTGCGCGAGCAAATGGGCGGCACACATGTTTTTGTCGTACACCGCTTAGATCGGGGTACTTCCGGGGTACTTTTGTTTGCCAGGAGCTCCGAAATGGCTGGTCGCCTCGGCGAGCAGTTCATGGCCCGCTCTGTGGAAAAAAAATACGTGGCCATTGTGCGCGGCCATGTTCCCGAAGCGATAACCGTAGATTACCCCCTCTCGGACAAGGAAACCGGCAAAGTGGCCCTTCCCGCTGTCACCCATTTTCGCCGCCTGCGCACCAGCGAAATAGACGTTGCCATTGGCTATAAATACCCTTCCGCACGCTTTTCTTTGGTGGAATGCACCTTAGAAACCGGCCGTCGCCACCAGATTCGCAAGCATCTGGCGCACCTGCGCTATCCGGTGATCGGCGATGTGCGCCACGGCGACAATAAGCAGAACAACTACTTCAAGGCCCATTTCGACATGCCGCGTATGCTGCTGCATGCCCATTATTTGTCTTTCGAACACCCCCAAACGGGCATTCCCCTGGTGATTGAAGCCCCGTGGGATGCTTTGTTTGAACAGGCCCTGATTATTACGGGGCTGAATGTCCCATAAGCAGGAGAACTACACAGAAAAGACCATTTGGCAATTCCTTCTATACCACTTTTTACGTCGCTTTCACCCGTACACTTTCAACCACTCACCCTTCCGCTATGTTCAACCGCCGCAGTTTCATCCGTCAAAGTGCCGCCTTGCTCGGTGGCCTTGCCCTGCATCCGAACACCAATGCTGCTTTCCCCGGCATACCCAAACTTCCTGCCCTTTCCGAAGGCCCCGGAGATGAAGACTTCTGGCGACAGGTGCGCATGCATTATGCCGCCAGCCCCAACATTGTCAACCTCAACAATGGCGGCGTGTGTCCCGCCCCCCGTGCGACCATGGATGCCCTGGATTATTACAATCGGATGTGCAATGAAGCCCCTTCATACTACATGTGGCGCACTTTGGACGAAGACCGCGAACCCCTGCGCGAAAATCTGGCGCGTCTGGCAGGCTGCGAGGCCGCCGAAATTGCCATCAACCGCAACACAACGGAAGCCCTGAACACAGTGATTTTCGGATTGCCACTCCGCGCAGGCGACGAGGTGGTACTCTCAAAATACGATTACCCCAACATGATTAATGCCTGGAAACAGCGCGAACAGCGCGACGGCATCCGCTTGGTGTGGGTAGACTTAGCGCTGCCCTCAGAAGACGAGCAGTACCTCGCAGAAGCATTCACGTCTAAATTTACGGAAAAAACCCGTCTGGTGCATCTCACCCACGTCATTAACTGGACAGGGCAAATCCTGCCAGTGCGCAAGATCGCCGACCGCGCACATGCACAAAACATAGAAGTACTGATAGACGGGGCACACTCCTTTGCACTTTTAGACTATGCCATTCCCGATCTGGGCGGCGACTATTTTGGCACCAGCCTGCACAAATGGCTGTGTGCGCCCTTTGGAAACGGGATGCTGTGGATCAAAAAGGAAAAAATCGGCAAAATATGGCCCCTGCTTTCCAACACCGAACCTACAGGCAACAACATCCGCAAGTTCGAATCCCTCGGCACCCGCAGCTTTCCGGTAGAAATGGCCATTGGCTATTCTCTTGACCTGCACAACCTGATCGGTACAGCCCGCAAACAGCAACGCCTGCACTACCTTAAAAATTACTGGATGCAGCAGGTACGCGATGTGAAGGGGCTGCAATTGCACACCTCTTTATCTCCCAAATGGGGATGCGCCATTGGCGTATTCAGTATGGAGGGTAAAAAAGCGTCCGACCTCTCGTACCAGCTGTATAAGGAACACAAAATCCATTCTGTGGGTATCGAATGGGAAAAAGTCAACGCAGTGCGCATCACCCCGAACGTCTATACCATGCCCGAAGATTTGGACAAATTGGTAAAGGCCATTAAAACCCTGCCCCAATAGCGATTGACGGAACGGATACACGGAAGGGGATGGGGGCAAAAGCAGTTTTTAAAGGTGCGCCGTCGCCGTTAATCGGTCTCTGAAATACAGCACTGCCAGCCGGTACCCTTCCAAGCCCAGCCCTACAATGACCCCGGCACACTTGGCCGAAAGCCAGGAGTGGTGCCGATAGGCTTCGCGCTGATGTACATTGCTGATATGCACCTCCAGCACGGGAGCCGGAATGGCACCAATGGCATCAGCAATGGCAATGGACGTATGGGTAAAAGCCCCGGCATTGAGTACAATGGCATCTGCGGAAAAACCGATGCGGTGCAATTCGTCTATAATGGTCCCTTCGTGGTTGCTTTGAAAACAGCTCAGCTGCACTTCCGGAAAGGCGGCGCACAGTCGGGCAAAAAAATCTTCGAAGGTCTGGTGTCCATATACTTCCGGCTCGCGTCTGCCCAGCAGATTCAGGTTAGGCCCGTTGATAATGGCGATATGAGGAGGCTTATTTTTCATTGAGCAGTTTCAGTAAAACGCCGTTGGTCCAGCCGAAGCCGTCCTGCACCGGGTATTCGCCCCCGCCTGCGGTCAGCGAAAGGTCTTCCACGTTGTATTTTTCCAGCAATTTGCCAGTGCGCTGATAAACCCGTGTATTCAGATCGCACCACCGCTTTTTGATCGTGTTGGCCAGTTCGGTCTGCTCATAATTGCGCAGCCCGGCAATGCTGATCCACTGCAAGGGTGCCCAGCCGTTGGGGGCATCCCATTGCTGACCGGTTTTGACAGGGGTACAAACCAGCCCGCCCGGACGCAAAAAGGTCTTCTCTAAGGTGCGCGAACAGGCAATGGCCTGCGGGCGATTGCTGATGCGGAAAAAGAGGGGATACATACCGGCAAGGCTCATTACGCCGGTAGCTTTTTTATTGGGCAGGTCATAGTCCATATACCAGCCTGCCGTGTTGTCCCAGCAGTATTTCTGAATGGCACGGGCGCGGCGCAGGGCGCGGTCGCCATACATTTTTGCCTTTTCCACATCGTCTTTGCGCAGGTAGAAATCCGAAATCAACTGTTCGGTATTCCAAAGCAGGCAATTCAGGTCCACGGGGACAATGTCCGTAGTGCGGATGGTAGTCAGGTCGCTGCCCTGCAACCAGCGGCTGCTAAAATCCCAGCCCGATTCCGCACCGGCTTTCAGATTGAGAAAAACGGTACGTGCCGGACGACCGGAAGCTTTTTGCGCCGTCTCCGTGTCTTCCCGGTAGGCTTCCGGGCGCGGCGCAGGCCGATCGTCGTAATAGCGGTTCAGCAATTCCCCGTCGGGCATGCGCACTACCCGACGCACCGCCGGATTTTGTTCCGAAATTTGATCGGAGCCATCCATCCAAAAGCGGTATTCTTTCTCCAACTGTGGCAAAAAGCGGGTCATTTCGTTGCCTTCCGACAATAATGTCACCATCAGCGCGAAAAAAGGCGGCTGGCTGCGGCTGAGGTAATAGGAACGGTTGCCATTGGGAATGTGGCCAAAAGTGTCTGTTAGAAAAGCGAAATTGTCCAGAATATCCCGGATAGCCTGCGTCCGGCCCGAAGCCTGCAATCCCAGCATGGTGAAATAGCTGTCCCAGTAATAGACCTCGCGGAAACGACCGCCCGGCACGATATAAGGGTGGGGCAGGGGCAGAAGGGAACTGTAAGGCACAGGGGCATCCGGCTGGCGGGTCAGTACGGGCCATAACTTTTCGATATGTGCTGCCACAGGTTGCTTCAAATCACTTTTGAAGGCCGCACCTGTGTTGACCGGCATGTCAAAATGCTCCTGTACAAACTTTTTCAGATCGAAACCGGCGGCATTCTTTTGACTTTCATACAATTGTACCAATTCGGCAGGAGCCTTTTTGGGTGTACAATCTGCAAAGGTTTTGCTATCGGGGAAAACGCGTGCCATTTGTACGGCATCAAAAAGGGATTGGAGGGTGCTGTCAGGCGAAAGCACAATTTTGCCGGGCGGGTTCTTTTCAGCAGGCGGCAGAGTAGCCACTGATGGTGAAGGAGAAACAGGCGATTTGGAGGCCGAGTCGGGCTTACAGGCGTTCATGACCAGCACCACCCAGACTATAAAAAACGGAAAAAAACGCATAGAAAGAGATTAGACGTGGAAACGCCCGCAGGAACTCCCCACTTTTATTCTTTGGCAGTCATTTTGTGCAGCACAGGCACTCCCTGCCCACCCAAAGCAGATTTGTATCTGCCAAGAATACGGCGCATCTGTATTTTAAAAACGGCGCAAATATGGGGATATTATTTGTCAACCTTATGTTATGTTGGTAAAATAACGCCCCCCCCCTGAAACACCAAGCAACTGCTCTCTGAAATGCCTGAAAAACGCATAAAAACCCCCTTATCCCATAAGGGCAACCGAATACGGGCAGGATTAAAACAAAACAAGCCGTTTCGCAGCGAAACAGCCTGTCTCTAAGTGTCTTAGAAGAATATTATTATAAATCGGTGTGAGATGGCCTCTTTTGAAAAAAATCAACCATACTGCGTTTTTCGTTTTGTATTCTTTATACGCATACATGAAAAAAAAGTGACAGGTGTTGTGAAATCATTCACAATTCCCGGTCACTTGTTTTGAAAAAAGCCCCTCAGAAACCAATTTTGTGCCGTACCTTTGCGGCGTTAAACTTTAGAAGAGCTGCTATATGGCAATCATGATAACTGATGAGTGCATCAATTGTGGTGCATGTGAGCCGGAATGCCCGAATAACGCCATTTACGAGGGCGGTGTGGAATGGGCCATTTCTGATGGAAGTACCGTAAAAGGCCCGTATGTTTTAGAAGATGGCAGAGAAGTGGATGCTGCCCGCAAAAACAGCCCCGTCTCCAACGAATACTATTATATTGTACCAGATAAATGTACGGAATGTGTGGGGTTTCACGAAGAACCCCAATGTGCAGCGGTGTGTCCGGTGGACTGCTGCGTCCCCGACCCGGAACGCGTGGAAACCGAATCCCAATTGTTAGATCGCAAAGCACGCCTGCACCTCTGATTCCGCTTTCCAACCGCAAAGGAGCTACCGTGTGTACACCTCTTTTTCCCAACTTCGGAGAGGTAAAATATTGGTAAAAACGATTGATTATCAATATATTTCGATCTCGGATAGATCGCCCGTCAGCAGTTCTCGCTTTGAGTTGTTATATGTTAAAATTCTAAAAAGTGTCATTCTGACGACGCAGGGGGAAGAATCCGGCCATGCGCAAACACCCGTTTTTTAACGCTCGATCAGATGCTTCACTCCGTTCAGCATGACACTCGGGTTAAAAACACATGGCAACTTTTTCCAAAGCGAGAGCCGCTGATCGCCCATGGCTTGGTTTCTGATGCATTTTCTCAACGGGCGCGGGGATTTGGTGGCGGCCGGGTATTTCTACCAACGTATCGCCTCCGGGGTCTGTTGGCTATTTGTGTGCATACCGTAGATTTTTGAAAAGTTGTCAAATCGGGTGCTGTCAAATCGGGTGCTGTCGCCTAACAAAATTGCACCCCGCGCCCTGCCCGCCCCTGGGCTGCTGCTGCCAGCAGGCTCGCCCAAAAGGAGGCGTAGGTCTCATCGCCCGTCACAGCGCCCGGTTTTGCCGGATTGTGGCGTACGGTTTTTACATAAAAATCGCCCGGCCCCCATACCTCAATGGTGGTTTCGTGGGCGTGGTGTTCCTTGTCGGCCTGCAAAACAGCGGTCGCCCGATCCAACCCCACCGTACTGCCTGCCCAGGCTACGCAGGTCATGGTGTTCACATTATTGGGGGCCAGCCGGGCCAAGGGCCGCACAGGACCTTCGTACAGGGTGCAGGGCGCAGTGCGGGTTGCGTCGTGCAGATAGTCAGTCAGTACCTCGCGCAGGGGAGACTGGAGGCGCAGTGCCGCTGCGTGAAAGCGCATGGTGATGCGCAGGTTGCGCAGGGTACCCAGCTGATTCATTTTCAGGATGTCCTGAATGCCCCACGCTGCCCCGACGGGTACAAAAAGCGCATGGCAGCCGGAGGCGGTGCGCAGTTGTTGCTCGGTGTCGGAGGAAGCCAGAGCCGTGAGGGACGATACAAAAAGCGGAGCCATCTCCAATATTTCCGCACCATAGCGGCTGGCAATGTCCGGATGGCACATTTCGGCCACCACATCGGGCGCACCGTGCCGCGCTGCCCATTGGCGCAGGGCCTCCACAGGGGTCTCTGTGTGGTAAAAAGAAGCACCGGGCAGAGGGGCCGCCTCGAAGCGATCAGGAGTTCGGTTCCATACAAAGGCCAGCTCTAAGGGAGGCGTGGCGACTATTTTTTGGGCTAAGTATTGGCCCGCCTGCCCATAGCCCAGGAGGGCAATTTTTCTTTTTTCCATACAACTGCTACAAAAAACATAAATAAAAAGGTGCGCAGCGTCCAAAGCAGAAAAGGCGAGTCCGGCCAACGCTGTGCCGCCCCTTGCGAAAGGGCATACAGCACCAGGGTCAGCCCGATATAAAAAGCCATGCTGCCAAAAGGGTATTGAACAGGGTAATGCCGCCGCCCCGTCCACCAGGTGGCCGCGCACATAAAGCCATAGCAGACTAAAGTAGCCCACGAAGCACCCGTGTAGCCAAACCGGGGAATCCACCAGAGGTTGAGCAAAATGGTGACCAAGGCACCGGCAACCGCCACCACTGCACCGGTGGTGGTTTTGTCTTTGAGGCGAAACCACACGGACAGGTTGTAATAAATGCCCAGAAAGACATTGGCGAGCAGCAAAACAGGCACCACATGCAGACCCGACCGATAGTCTCTGCCAATGAAGTGTTGTACCACATCCATGAACAACAGAATGGCCAGCATACCCGCAGTGGTCACAATGGTGAACCACTTGGTGGCAGCCGCATGGGTGTGCAGGGCGTTGTCACTGGCAGCATTTCTGAAAAAGAACGGCTCTGCGGCGTATCGGTACGCCTGGGTAAAAAGCGTAATCAGCATGGCCAGTTTGTAGTTTGCTCCGAAAACGCCTAATTGCGCCAAATTTTCCTCCGGGGTACCTGTGAGCAGGTATTTCAGCATGACGCGGCTCAACATTTCGTTGACCATGCCGGCAAACCCCACTATGATAAGCGGCCAGGCGTAGCGCATCATTTTTTTCCACAATGCCGCGTCAAAAGCCAATTGCAGGGCGCGCATTTGAGGCCACAGAAACAGCAGCGTCACGCCCCCTGCCAGCACGTTGGAAAGGAAAATGTACTCCACATCTAAGCTCGGCGACCACACCATGCGCACCGCCTGTACCCCCTGTCGGTCGGCCCAGGGGCAAAACAACAACCAAAACAGGTTGAACCCGATATACACCCCGATGTTCAGGATTTTGGCGCTGACAAAGCGCAGGGGTCGCTGCTCCAGACGCAGGCGCGCAAAAGGTAATTCCGAAAGGGCATCAAAAGCCAGAATGAGGGCAAACCAACGGATGTATTCGGGGTGTTCGGGATAGCCGAGGGCGGTGGCGATGGGTTGCGCCGCCGCGAACAACCCCGCCGTCAGCACCGCCGTGGAGGCCAACAGCGACCGCATCCCGGTGGCATACACGGCATTGCGGTCTTCAACCGGTGTGCCAAATCGAAAAAAAGCCGATTCGAACCGATACGACCACAACACCAACAGAAAAGCCGTCCACGCATATAAATCGGTAACAATGCCGTACTCTTCCCGGGGCAACAGGCGGGTGTAGAGCGGCACCAACAGGAAGTTCAGCAGGCGGGCCACAATGCTGCTCATGCCGTAGAGCGCTGTTTCGCCAGCGAGTTTTTTGACGAGCGAACCGGAGGTTTTGATGTTGAGTGATTTATTACGATGTAGCCACAAAGGTACAAAAAATTATAGGTTCTTTGACAATTTTTGTGGAGGCCGATGCTTTTACCTAAAGGAACGACAAATGAAAAGTGTAAACCACATCTATCATCCTGTAACCCCGTGATTTATCGGGGGGAGCAAGCTGTACATTGTTGCAGTTTCTACTGCCAAATAAATGAAGCATACAATACAAAAAATTGGGCAAATTCAGCCCTTGGATAGCACAATCGGACAGCAACCTTGCCAATGTCGCATGGGCTTTTAAGCAAAGGGGCAGGGCATTAATCTATTGCGATTCCGCCATGTTAGGCTCCCTCCCCTTTCCTGTACTTTTTCAGAATAGACCCTGCTAAACTTTGCAGATGTACCTCATCTGCGCCATCCCAGATGCGTGCCCCCCGTTCGTGGCGATACATGGCAGCGAGGATCGTGTCGTCGGTTACCCCCAATGCACCATGTACCTGAATGGCACGGTCCAGCACCCGCAGTATCATGTTGGCCGCAAAATATTTGATGCCAGACACCTGCTCGCGCACAGCGGCCTGCCCGTACAGGTCTATATGACGGGCGGTACGCAGTACCAACAGTCGGGCGGCATCTATTTCCACCCGACTTTCTGCAATAAACCCCTGAATGAATTGCTTATCTGCCAAAAAAGTGTGTTCGGCGATTTCGCGACTGACGGCCCGCCGACACATCAGGTCGAGGGCGCGCTCGGCCTGTCCCACCCACCGCATGCAATGATGGATGCGCCCCGGCCCGAGGCGTTCCTGTGCCAACTTGAAACCTGCTCCTTCTGTGCCGATCAGGTTTTCGACCGGCACCCGGCAATCGGTGTACCGCACCTCTGCATGGCTGAACCAGCCGCCCCCCGTTTCCCCAAATACCGGAATGTTGCGTACCAATTCGAAGCCCGGGGTATCTGTTGGCACAATAATCATGCTCGCCCGTTGATGGGGGGGCGCATCGGGGTCTGTGACGGCCATCACGACTGCAAAGGCGGCTCCGTCGGCTGAAGAGGTGAACCATTTGTGGCCGTTGATCACATAATGATCTCCTGTACGCACTGCCCGTGTGGAAAGGCGCGTCGGATTCGAGCCTGCCCATTCCGGCTCCGTCATGGAAAAACAGCTGCGTACGCGTCCCTCCGTCAAGGGCTTCAAAAAGCGTTCCCTGATTCGGGGGGAGCCAAATTTAGCAATCAGTTCCGTATTGCCAATATCGGGTGCCTGGCATCCAAATACATAATGCCCGTAAAAAGGTGTCCAGGCCAATGCCTCACTCACCTGGCCAAATTCGCAGAGCCTCAGCCCTGGTCCGCCCTCATGTTCGGGCAGATGCAGGCCCCAAAGACCGGCAGCGCGCACTTTTTGCCGTTTTTCTTCCAAAAAGGGCAGACTGTCGTAGATGGGCTGATGAAGAAAAGAGGATTCAAAAGGTACTAACTCCTGCTCCACAAAAGTGCGGATGCGCGGCAGAAGTCCGGCGAGGCGATCGGTGGCAAAAACAGGTTCCAAGGCAAAACATTTTAAAAGTGGCAAATGTCGTATTAATTTCCTTATGCCACTATTCGCTGTGCAACATTTATTCAAAGGCAGGTGTTTAGCCTTTTTTTATTGTCTGTTTTTCATTCCCGTTTTTTTTATGTTATTGACCGAACAAGACACATTCAATTTACAACGCAAAGCAGAACGCTATAAAGAAGTACTGCAAAACACACAGCGCTACCGCAAGGCGTGGCGTACTTCTCTGAAAACCGACATTCAGGCGCAACTGAAAGATTTGATTGCCGTTTGTGGTATCCCGGCTACCCTCGAAGAACGCAAGGAGGTGGAAAATTTAGAAGCCGTGGTACTCACCCTCGGCAATGTAGAAAGCGGCTTGGGTGAGCCGGTAGGGGGCGGTTTGCACCGACAACTCATCAAACAAAACGGCTCCTTAGTGTACCAACAGCTCTTCAACGGAAAAATACTGGTATTAATCAACTATCCCTACATCGAAAAATACGGCCAACCCCAACCCCCAAAAACTATTGCCATTTACCGGCCGGAAGAACTGAAAGAACCCTATTTTTTGCGCCATTTAGAAACTTTCCTAACTGAAATTACCAGCTGGGAAGACTATGATGATGACCTGCCCGAAAATAATCAGCGGATTGGCTTTAAATTGAATTTTCAGGACAAAGAAAACAAAAATGCCGGTTGAACACGTCCTGCATCTTTTCCCGGTGGTGCAGGTGCGTCGGGCCGGGCTGCCGTGGTCGGTTTTAGAACTTGCCCATTCTGATATAATTGCCTTTCTACAACAGTGGGACGCGGCAAGGGGTGCGGCAAACACAGCACACGAAACAACCTTGCAGAAGGCGGCGCAATTCCTGTCAGTACTTTCTCCCGGGCCTGCCCGCACCAAAGTCTATAATTTTTTGCGAAAAGCGCGCAAATGCCCCCCCGATCAGCCTCTTTCTCCTCCTGCCGACCTGCCCGAAAATTTCCTTTTCCTGTTCAACAACCGAAACACGGCAATCGAACAAATGCACCAGGCCGGCCGGGTGTTTGAAAAGCAGTATCAGGAGGCATATGGGTTAGAAATTGCAGCACTCCAACAAGTGGCAGCCGGCGATACCCTGCAACGCGCTTTGCTGCTGACCTCACACGACCTTTTGCGTACCCTGCCAGACTGGTGTACCCGAATACCTGCCCAATTTACCAAAAAAGATCGCCAGATCGCCCGTTCAGTGTGGCAGTATGTGTCTCGGGCTGCTGCCAAAACCTCACCCCGCAGTCGCTTTACCACAACCGGCGTATGGATGGAAGGTGGCGCAATAGGAACAGCACAGCGAAAAATCGTACCCAACGCTGCCCTGTTGCCTGCTCTATACGAAGTATTGCTCACGCGTTCGGCTTTCCGCGAAGCACTTTGGGTACGCCTTAACCCCTGCATTGTCTGCGAGGAACCAGTGACTTACCGCTGGCTCTATTGCGATGGTCAACAGGAGGGCTGGCAACAGTGCGCTGCTGCACAGGATTTATCCTGGGTAGTTGTCTGTCTGTTGCAACATGGTCGGCGGATGCAGTTTGCCGAATTACACTCCCTCTTACAAAACGCTGCTGATCCGGAAACCGCCGAAAGTTTTCTGACAGAACTTACGGAAGTCGGTTTTTTAGAATGGGAATGGCCCGAAAACGGTCTTTCCCCTGCATGGTGCAGCAACTTATTACAGTTTCTCGGCTGGATGCCCTTAGACCCTCTGTTAGTAGAAGCCGCCATGGTGCTGCAGTGGCTGCGCACCACCGCCCGCACCCTGCCTTATCAAACTATAGAACAGGCGATTGCCAACTTGGAGGAGGGAGTGGCCATGTATCGCAATTTTCTGGCAAATGGCGGGGTACAAGTACCGGATTTGTTGCCCGAAGAATTATTTTTTGAAGAAGTAATGCACGATCAGGAGGCTCCCAAATGGAAGGAGTCTCTGGAAGAGTGGGCTGCTCAGTTAGAAAATTTTTTGGAAATCCCCTGCGATGCACCCACGAATGTGCCTCCCCGGAGAGAGTCATTCTTGGACTACACCGCCGCTTTTTTACAGCAAAACATGCAACACACGGACTATGCCAGACAATATAATTTTTTTAGAGCCAACAGCCGTGTAGTCCCTGCCGGTGCCTTATTACAAGTGTATCAGGAGGGAGGGGAGTGGAAGGCCGTGGTGAACGCCCTCTATCCCGGTGGCGGTAAATTATTGGCGCGCTGGCTGTGGTGCTTGCCTGCCGAAGCGACGCAGGCCCTCGAACAGTGGGATGCGCAATCCTGCCTCACTCCTTTCCCTTGGCATCCCTGGAGCAATGCGGCTTTTCAGCCTGCTCCCCGCCACGCGGCCTTGGCTGTACCCGGAGGACGTTTTACAGTTGTTTCTGAAGCGCCGTCCTGGTTGCTGGGGCATTTGCAAGTATGCAGAGATGCGCGTGGGTGGTGGTTAGAAGATGCCGTTTCTGGCCGTAAAATCTTGTTTGCAGATCGGTCCTTAGACGCTGTTGCTGCCCGCCCGCCCATGATGCAATTACTGGGACAAATGGGCAGCGGATGGGGTGACCGTTCCGGAACTCTGCACCGTCCGGTTGAGCCGTCCCGGCTGTTGGAAGCAGGCGTTTTGTTCCGACCTCGCCGTACAAGCGGCCCGGTTACTTTGCAGCGAGCCACCTGGACCATAGCGCCGGAGGTCCGCTGGGCGTTTATGCAGCCGGGCGTTGAGCGTTACACCGCTGTTGCTTTTGCTCACCTGTACTGGCAGTTACAGCGCTGGCAATTGCCGCGTCGTTTCTTTGTACAGTCGGGCAATTCATCGGAAAAACCCCGGTACATAGATACGCAAAGTGTATTGTCTATGCAGGTGCTTGAAAAAACAGTGCGCCAATTCCGGCAAAACAGTGCTGCTCTGGCATTTATCTTTACAGAAATGCTGCCACAGCCCGAACAAACGGGAAAGGATATGGCAGAAGAAGTGGCAGTGGAATGGAAAGCAGGGTTTTGAAAAAAAAGAAAAGTGTTTAAAAGCAATGAATTGCGTCACTTTTAGAACATTTGCCACAGATTTTGGTTCTAAGGATTGTCATTAACCCAAAATGCGCTACTTTTGCGCCCATTATCATTCATCGCATCATATTCTCATGTAACACAGAGATCACTATATAACCACTAAAAAAATTCAGAAAAGACACCTGAACACATCCACTTAGCATTTAGAGAACGGGAAAGTCCTCTAATGACTGAGTTTTTATTTTTATTAACGGAAATAAACCATCTAATCATACATCGTTCAATAATTTACCATACCTTTGCGCCGCTTTTTTAAAAGAGGCACGAAAACCACTGCATGAGTCAAAAACTGATCAAGGTTGCCAGAGAACTTAACGTGGGGTTGCACTCCATCGTAGAGACCCTCCGTAGTAAGGGGTTCGATCTCGAGGAGAAACCCACTACGGAAATCACAGATGAAATGATGACGGTACTTCAGAAGGAGTACCAGCGCGACCTTGCCATTAAGCAGGAGGCTGATAAATTGTCACGCCCGCTGTATAACAAGCCTGCTTCTCCTCCAGCCTCTCCTGTCGTGCCGCCTGTTCCTGTTGCAGCGCGTCCCAACCTGCTGCCTCCGCGCGAGCCGGCAGAAAAACCGGTTGCTCCCAAAGTAGAAGAAGCTCCGAGTTCCACGCCACCACCTCCTGTACAGGAAACACCTGCTCCCGCTTCCGAGTCCCCTGCACCGCCCCCACGTGAGCGCCCGCAGTTGCGCATACTCGGACGGATAGACCTGCCTCCAAAGCACGGTCAAAAGCCGAAGGAAGAGGCGAAAAAAGAGGAAAAATCTCAAACAGCTGAGCCTTCGGTCGCGGACGAAAAGACCGTCTCGGAGCTGCCTGCTCTGCCCACAAAAGAAGAAGTGCAAGCCCCCCCTGTAGCAGAAATAAAAGCCCCGGCTCCGGTGATTGAAAAGAAAGCCCCGGCTCCTGCGCCTCCTGCATCTGCTGTCTCCGAAGAGGCACCCGGCGAGGCAGGAACCGACGCATTATATCGCGCTGATTCTACGCCTTTGCGTGGTCTCAAGATACTGGGGCGCATCAATCTGGAAACCCGAAAGGAGGAAGACAATGAGCGCAACCGCCGCAATCGCCGCGAACGCGAAAAGGGGCGATCCGGCAATACAGGAGGTACGCCCAACAGACCCCCTGCTGCCGGAGGCGATCCTGCCGCCCGTCCTCCGGGGCAAACTGCCGGGGAAGGGGGAGACGGAGCGCAAGGAGATGCCCGCAGGAAGCGCAAACGCAAAAAGGTACAACAGCCCATTACGGCGGCTTCCCTCCAAAATAATATGGCCAACAATCAGGGCGATAAAAGGGGAGGAGACCGGCGCAACGATAAGCGCGGGCCGAATACAGGTGGAACCGGGAACCGGCCGGGAGGTGCCGGCACTGCCCAGGGTACCGGAGTGAAGAAAGAAGTTTCACAAAAAGATATTGAAGAACAAATCCGTCAGACCATGGCCCGGCTCGGAGCCGGAGCCAGCCGAAAGCGCCAGAAAGTGCGCCGCGACAAGCGCGACATGATCCGGGATCGGGCGGAAAAAGAAGAAATAGCACGTACAAAAGGCGAGAAAATATTGCAGGTCACGGAATTTATCTCCGTCTCCGATCTTGCTTCCCTCATGGATATCAAACCCGCCGAAATAATACGGGTATGTATGTCGTTGGGTAGTTTTGTGTCTATCAATCAGCGTTTGGATGCAGAATTGATCGAAGTGGTAGCCGGTGAGTTTGGCTATGAGGCCAAATTTATCTCTGCTGAAGAACAGGTGGAAGTAGCCGAGGAAGAAGTGGACGATCCGAAGGATTTGCGGCCCCGCCAGCCCATTGTGACCGTTATGGGCCACGTGGATCACGGTAAAACCTCTCTTTTGGACTTTATCCGCAATGCCAACGTAGCCAGTGGAGAAGCAGGGGGGATTACCCAGCACATTGGTGCCTACGAAGTGATGACCACCGACAGCGACGGCAAGGAACGCGAGATTACCTTCTTAGATACACCGGGCCACGAAGCCTTTACTGCCATGCGTGCCCGTGGTGCCAAAGTCACCGACATTGCCATTATCGTTATCGCCGCCGACGACAGCATTATGCCCCAGTCGCGGGAGGCCATCAGCCACGCACAGGCCGCCGGTGTACCCATTGTGTTTGCCATCAACAAGATAGATAAAGCCGGTGCCGACCCCGAGCGCATTAAAAACGAGCTGGCCCAGATGAACCTGCTTGTGGAAGAATGGGGCGGCAAAATACAGAGCCAGGATATTTCGGCTAAGAAAGGCACCAATGTGGATAAATTGCTCGAAAAAGTGCTTTTGGAAGCCGACATGCTCGAACTGAAAGCCAACCCTTCGCGGCGTGCGGTGGGTACGGTGCTTGAGGCATCTTTGGACAAAGGACGCGGATATGTTGCCAAAATTCTGGTGGAAAATGGCACCCTGAACGACGGCGACCCCATCATTGCAGGGGAGTTTTCCGGCAAAGTAAAAGCCATGTTCAACGAGCGGGGCAAAAAAATAAAAGAAGCGGGACCGGCTTCTCCGGTCTTGGTGCTGGGTTTGCCCGGTGCTCCGCAGGCAGGCGAAAAGATCAAGGTGGCTGCTTCCGATGCAGAAGCCAAAGAAATAGCCGCCAAGCGGGCGCAAATTATCCGCGAACAGTCGAACCGCGCCTCCAAACGCATTTCGCTCGAAGAAATTGGTCGCCGTCTGGCTTTGGGCAACTTCAAAGAGTTGAATGTCATTGTAAAAGGCGACGTGGATGGCTCTATCGAGGCATTGAGCGATTCGCTGATCAAACTCTCCATCGAGAAAGTAGCGGTGAACGTAATTCACAAGGCGGTCGGCCAAATTGTGGACAGCGATGTCATGTTGGCTTCGGCTTCCGATGCCATTATCGTCGGCTTCCAGGTGCGGCCTTCGCTGACTGCCCGCCGCCTCGCTGAGAAAGAAGGAGTGGAAATCAAACTCTATTCCATTATTTACGAGGCCATTGAGGAGATTAAAGCCGCCATTGAGGGCATGTTGGAACCCACCAAAGAAGAAGAAATCATGGGTCAGGTGGAAATCCGCGAGGTTTATAAAATCTCTAAAATCGGCACAGTGGCCGGTTGCTACGTGCAGGAAGGCAAGGTCAACCGCAACCACTACGTGCGCCTCATCCGCGATGGCATCGTGGTATATCCGGCAAACCCCGGCCAGCACGCCGAACTCGCTTCTCTGAAACGCTTCAAAGAAGACATAAAAGAAGTGAAGAACGGCATGGAGTGTGGTTTAACGATCCGCAATTTCAACGACATCAAGGTGGGTGATGTGGTGGAAACCTACATCATCAATGAAGTAAAAGCGACTTTGTAAGCACACCCGTTCACGCATTAGCAATTCACTTTTGTCGGAGCTGCCCCTCCCATCAGCAAATTAACTAATCAGCACATCAGCACATTTTCCATGTACGATATTACCGTCATTGGTTCCGGCCCGGGTGGATACGTGGCCGCTATTCGTTGTGCCCAATTGGGTTTTAAAACGGCCATTATTGAACGTTATCCGGTATTGGGCGGAACCTGCCTGAACGTAGGCTGTATTCCATCCAAAGCGTTGTTGGACTCATCGGAACACTACCACACCGCCAAAGAAAAATTCAGCGCCCACGGCATCGAAATTTCTGCTCCCCAGGTCAATATGCCGCAAATGATCCGCCGCAAAGGGCAGGTGGTCAGTGACAACAACAAGGGCGTGGAGTTTTTGATGAAAAAAAATAAGATTGCTGTTCACTACGGACACGGGTCTTTTATAGACAAAAATCGCATCAAAATCACACAAAAAGACGGTACGGCCACCGAAATTGAAACCCAAAAGGTGATTATTGCCACAGGTTCCAAGCCCATTGTACCTGCTCAGTTTCAGTACGACAAAAAGCGCGTCATTACCAGCACCGAAGCCCTCAATCTGACCGAAGTACCCAAGAGCATGATCGTCATCGGTGGTGGGGTCATTGGCCTTGAGTTGGGCAGTGTCTATGCCCGCCTCGGCACCGGGGTGCATGTCGTGGAATATCTGGATCGCATTATTGCCGGTATGGATGCCGACTGTAGCCGCGAGCTGATGAAAAGTATGCAGGGATTGGGCGTGAAATTTCACCTGCGCCATGCTGTTACGGAAGTTGTTCCTTCCGAAAACGCAGTAGCCGTAAAGGCCAAAAGCCGCGACGACGAATCGAAAGTGCTGGACTGGCAGACAGATTATTGTTTAGTGGCCATTGGACGCAGGCCCTATACCGAAGGACTGGGGCTTGAAAATATTGGCATTCTCCCGGATGAAAAGGGACGCATACCAGTAGATGCCCATCTCCAAACCAGCGTTCCAGGCGTGTACGCCATCGGCGATGTGATACAGGGAGCCATGCTGGCCCACAAAGCAGAGGAGGAAGGCGTTTTTGTGGCAGAGACCATTGCAGGACAGCGCCCCCACATCCACTATCACCTGATCCCTGGTGTGGTTTACACTTGGCCGGAAGTGGCATCGGTGGGTTACACCGAAGACGAATTGAAGCAAAAAGCAGTCGCATATAAAACCGGAAAGTTCCCCTTCCGGGCACTGGGCCGCGCCCGCGCCAGTATGGACCTGGACGGCATGGTAAAAGTGCTGGCCGATCAGCAGACCGACGAAATACTGGGTGTACACATTGTGGGTGCCCGAGCCGCCGACATGATCGCCGAAGCCGTAGCCTTGATGGAGTTTCGGGCCTCTGCCGAAGATGCCGCCCGCATCAGCCATGCCCACCCCACCTATACCGAAGCATTCAAGGAAGCCTGCCTTGCTGCTACTGCCAATCGCGCTCTGCACAGCTGATCCTGTCATTTGCCATTTTTTTAAATTTTCCGGTCGTTATGTGTGAAATGTGCAAATAACCGTAACTTTGCGCCGTCCCGGCTTATTTCTCACATACTAACTGCTTTACAAAATGGTAAATGACCTTAAAATCCGATACAGCGATGAAGAATTGGCGGAGTTTAAAGAATTGATAGATCAAAAACTAATACAGGCGCAGGAAGAGTTAGACACCACCGAACGCCAGATTTCGGATCTAAACGAAAATGGTTTTAATCAGCAGGGCGGCGACTGGTACGATGACTCCACTGCCCATACCGATCTGGAAATGTTGCAGCGTATGATGACCCGTCAGCAACGCTACGTACAGGACTTAAAAAATGCGCTGTTGCGCATTCACAATAAAACCTACGGCATTTGTACCGTAACAGGTCAGTTAATTACCAAAGAGCGCCTGCGCTTAGTACCCCACGCTACCAAAAGCATAGACGGGAAAAACATTGCCAATTCCGGGAAGCAGGGAGGTTCAGGTGGAAGCAATGAACTTTTCAATCCATTAGACGCAGAAGACCGCCCAACCGGAAAACCCATTGGCGATAAAGTGCGCCTCCCACAGGGCAAGCGCCCCAGCCAGACCAACGGAGAAGATTGGGAGATGGACAACGAAAGCCTTGAAAGCGCAGGATACAACAAGCGCAAATTCGAGGACGATGACGATGTCTGATGCGCTGCTTCCACCCGACGCTTCCCTTGTTTTCCGTACCTATGCACGTGGCAAGCTGCTTCTCACCGCCGAATATGTCATTTTAGATGGTGCCAGCGGATTGGCCGTCCCTGTGCGCTATGGGCAACACTTAGTAGTGCTGGCCGAAGAAACTGCGGGGCCGCCGCAAATACACTGGAGCAGCTTAGACGAGCAGGGGCTGCCGTGGTTTTCTGCTGTTTTTTCCTCCGACCATCTTCGCATTCAGACCACTACCGATCAACAGGTGGCACTCAGTCTGCAAAAAATCCTCGCGGCCTGTCGGACACAACAGCCGGACTTTCTGCATGTTCCGCATTCCCTTACGGTCCTTACACAAAACGATTTTCCGCGCTCCTGGGGGCTGGGTACAAGCAGTACTCTGATCGCGGCCGTGGCCCGATGGGCCAATGTAAATCCCTGGCGTATTTTGGCAGATACTTTTGGTGGTTCGGGCTACGATCTGGCATGCGCTTATGCAGAAGGGCCTGTCCTGTATCGGCTGAATCAAGGGATGCCGGAGGTGCAGCCTGTGCGTTTTCAACCGCCTTTTGTGCAGCACCTGTGGTGCATCTATCTGGGGAAAAAGCAAAACAGTCGCGAAGGCATTCATCGCTATCGCAACCGCAGCACCGGGGTAACCCCTTCCTTATTGGCACGCATTGAACAAATTACGGAGGGCATATTACATTGTAATGCGCTTTGCGATTTCCAAAAACTCTTAGCAGAACACGAGGCCCTGATTGCCGACCTATTGGAAATGCCGCCCGTGCAGGAGCAATACTTCCGGGATTATCCCGGTGTAGTGAAAAGCCTGGGTGCCTGGGGCGGCGATTTCGTATTGGCTGCCAGTTCTCTTTCGCCCGAAGAAACAAGGAGATATTTTCAGTCAAAAGGCTTTTCCGTTATTTTCCCTTATACAGCCCTCGCTTTGTAATATTTTTTTAGGCACAAAATTTGGTATTATACCTGTTTGTGCGTACATTGTCTCCCGAATGTCGCTTCTTCGTGTCGGCAGGGCGACATTGTATTCCCAATCTTTTAACGATCAAAATATTACATCTATGAGAAAACTGTTACTACTGACTGCCCTTTGGCCTTGCTTCGCGCTATTGGCCCACGCTGCTACTTTTCGGAACTATCACGGTTACGAAATTTTGTCACAGTCAGGCACCACTACTACGCTGCGCCTCTGGCTTTCCTCCGATCCCACCAGTTCAGAGAATTTAGTGGGGCAGTTGCAATGGATAAATGGGGGCAACGTTCTTAATTCTTCCTGGCTTATTGCTACTTCAGGCAGCACTGCTGCTTATCCGGATGCCAATTACTACCTTGATTTTACCATACCTTCCTCCAGCACTGATATAGGAATTGTATTAGCGAATTGCAATGCAGGTTCTACCACCAATAATTGCTATGGTCATACTGCGTATTCTGTTGCAGCCGGCCCTTTGCCAGTGGAGTTGCTCCATTTCACGGCCCGCAAGGAAGATAAAAGCGTTTTTCTGCAATGGGCCACTGCCGCCGAACGCGATAACCGGGGCTTTGAAGTAGAGCGCTCTTCTGATGGTGTACACTGGACTTTTTATGCGTGGGTTTCCTCCGTGAACAGCAACACCACCCGCCAGCAGGAATATGCGCTGTTGGACGAACACCCTTTGCGCGGCCTCAATTACTATCGGTTGCGTCAAATAGATCGGAATGGCAAAACCATCGTTTATCCTTCCGTTTCGGTCAATATGGGCGGTCACAATCACTTTCAGATCATCAATAATCCGGTGCAACAGGGGGAACTTATGCTTTTTTTAAGTGAAACTGATTCCGGCAACGCTACTGTTCGGTTGTTCAACGCAGTGGGACAGTTGGCCCGCAGCTGGCAATTAGAGGCAACAGCCGATCAAACCCTTCCCTTAGACGTGAGTGGTCTGACAGGCGGCGTGTGGTTCTTACAGGTAGAGCAGTCGCCTGCAGTGCGCGTTGTGTTGCTGCAATAAACCGGAGCAGAAAGGAATCTTTTATCCGCCTCCAAACACTTTGAAGCGTTCGGAGGCGGCCCTTTCCAGCATATCGCGGTCATCGGGGTGGGCAATGGAAATGAGGGCTTTGGCCCGCTCGCGCAGGTTTTTCCCAAACAAAAAGACGGCCCCGTATTCCGTTACCACATAATGCACGTGGGCGCGGGTGGTCACCACCCCGGCCCCCGGCTTTAGCGTGGGTACTAAGCGCGAGAGCCCCTTCTTGGTACGGGAAGTCAGTGCAATGATGGGCTTGCCTCCTTCCGACAGGGCGGCCCCGCGCATAAAGTCCATTTGGCCGCCCACGCCGGAATAGTGATAGGTACCGATAGAGTCGGCGCATACCTGTCCGGTGAGATCCACCTCAATGGCGCTGTTGATGGCCACCACGCGCTTGTTGCGCCGAATGACCGACGTTTCATTCACGTAATCCACATCGAGAAAAGCCACCGAGGGGTTATCGTGTACAAAATCGTACAGGCGGCGCGTTCCCATTGCAAAAGCGCTGACGGTTTTTCCGGGGTGTATTTTTTTATAGCGATTGTTGACAATGCCCTGCTCGATCAGGTCCACCAAGCCTTCCGAAAACATTTCTGTATGTACCCCCAAATCCTTGTGTCGGGTGAGGCCGCGCAGTACTGCGTCCGGAATGGAGCCGATGCCCATTTGCAGCGTACTGCGGTCTTCAATAAGGCCCGCCACCAAATGACCGATTTTCAATTCCGCTTCTCCTGTTTCATCCCCATAGCGTACTTCCTGCAAAGGGGTCTGGTGCCACACCATGGCGTGTATTTTACTGACATGGATCATGCCGTCGCCGTGAGTGCGCGGCATCAGGGGGTTGATCTGAGCAATGACATAGCGGGCATTGTTGACTGCCGAACGGGCCACATCCACCGATACCCCTAAGCTGCAAAAACCGTGTCGGTCGGGGGGCGAAACCATCACAATGGCGGCATCCAACGTCAGGATTTTTCGGTTGAACAATTCCGGTATTTCGCTCAAAAATACCGGTGTATAGTCGGCCCGCCCTTCGGATACTGCCTGCCGCACACTCCCGGATACGAACAGCGAGTTAAAACGAAAACTGTCGGCATATTCGACCTTGTCCAATTCTACGTCGCCATACATACTGATGGAGACCAATTCCACATCTTTCAGGCGCGGGGCCTGTTCTGCCAGTTTCTGGCACATATATAAAGGCGTACAGGCGCTGCCGTGAATGAACACGCGGTGGCCGGACTGAATAACTTCTAAAGCTTTTTCGGCGGAAACCATGTATAAAGTAGGGTGTTTAAGAAAATGTGATCATTCCCTTCGAAAGTTCACGCATTTTGGGCGGCAAAGATACGCAGGCACAGAATATGCGCAAGAGGCAAGGGGGAAAAAAACAGCAAAGCGGCCGGGGACTGATCTGACTGTCCCTTTCTATAAGGGCAGCGCTTACCGCACTACTTCAAAAGGCCGTGGCCGGGTATAGTATTCCGTAATGATGCTCGCTTCTACGGCAGGCGTTGTGTTGCCCGTTTGCTCCACTGGGGTACCTGTTTTCGGCAGGGCCTTTTTTACCAATTGTTTCCGTACCAAATATAGATGACACCTGCCCGGTTGCAATTCTTTCAATTTGACCGCCGGCAATTCCAGTACATCCATGCCGGAAGGGTTATACACTTCTGTGGTGACGGTATTGCCCGCTTGCTCCCACATCAATACCAGCGTTTCTCCCTTTTTCAGCCCGCCTCCCGTCCAATGCAAACGCGCAGGGGTGGAGAGCGCCACTCCGGGTGTCTCGAACCAGAAAGAATCAATGCGCGGCATAAAAACAGACAGGTGGTTGTGACGGGTTGCTGCTTTATCGCGCCAAAACAAGTGAAAACTGTCCGAAGGTTCGGAAAACTTCACCCGATAAACTGGCTTGGTGGTGTCGGCTGCTGTCATTTTTTTTTGCTGAAACTCTACACCGCCGCTCACTGCCACCGGAAGCGACTGTGGCTGAATCGGCATTTCCTTAAAAGTGGCTTCTGCATATCCTTCCTGGCCTAAGGCATCATAACGGATATATACCTCTAACTGCTGGGGTTTGACGGACACAGAAGGGGAGCCACACTGCCAGAAAACAAGAGACGTGAAAAAAACAAAACAGAAGTGCTGCATGAATGAAGGGGTTTGTGTTACCTTTGCAAAGATTTTAGAACAGGAAAGGAAGTTCTGGCCCTTTCTCGGCCGCAAAGGTCGTTCAAAATCTGCACAATGCACAAAAAACCCCTTTCTGTTCACTCATTAAAAAGGCGCATTCGCCCTTCGGAGGGCCGCATTCACACATTAGGCACTTTGCCTTTGCCAGAAGGGGGCTTATATTTACGTCACTAAAAACCCATGCGAAAAGTATTGATTACCGACGACTGTCATGCTTTTTTAATTGAACAGTTAGAAAAAGCAGCCTGGCAATGTGATTTCCAACCGGATATTACGCCCGAAAAAACGATGGAAATAGTGGGAGACTATCAGGGACTGATCGTAAACAGCAAAATACAGGTCAACCGCGCCTTTTTGGACATTGCCTCCCAATTGCGTTTTATCGGCCGTTTGGGATCGGGCATGGAGATTATAGATCGGGAATATGCAGCAAAAAAGGGCATAGCAGTGTTGAGCAGCCCGGAAGGCAACCGAAATGCAGTGGCGGAGCAGGCTTTGGGGATGCTGCTGGCATTGGCCAATAATTTGGTGCGGGCCGACCGCGAAGTGCGACAAAACATTTGGAGGCGTGAAGCCAATCGCGGGTTTGAATTAGCGGGAAAGACAATCGGGCTGATCGGTTTTGGCCACACCGGGCAGCAGTTTGCAAAAAAATTGCAGGGTATGGAGATGCAAGTACTGGCTTATGATAAATACACAACCCGATACACACAAGGTTTCCCTTGGGTGAAGGAAAGCAGCCCGGAGGAAATACAGCAGAAGAGCCATATTATCAGCCTTCACCTGCCTCTTTCAAATGAAACAGAACGCTATGTAAATAAAGATTTTTTACAGCGTTGCCAACCGGGTGTCATCATTCTCAACACGTCGAGGGGGGCTTGTGTCGAAATTTTTTCTTTAACAGAGGCTTTGGAAACCGGTCGGGCAGGGGGAGCTTGTTTAGATGTATTTGAAAATGAAAAAGTCGCTACTTATACCGAGGAAGAGAAAAAAATATACGGCAAATTGCATCATTTAGAAAATGTAATTTTGTCGCCTCATATTGCCGGATGGACACACGAGTCGAAAAAAAGGATAGCAGAAGTGCTCTTTGAAAAAATAATTGGTGCAGTTAATTAAATTATCATTAACATTGCGCCCGTTTTTAGCCATTTATTCATTTCATAAACCATAACTTACCTCATATGGTACGTTCTCTACTTCTTACTTTCATCATGCTTCTTTGCGGTACCGCATTGATCGCGCAACAAACCATTCTGCAGGGGTCGGTGACAGACTCTGAGAGCGGGGAGACGCTGATCGGGGCTACCGTCAAAGTTACAAAAGGCGCACAGACCGTGCGTGGCGCTATTACCGACGTGGATGGTAATTACCGCATTTCTGTGGATCCCGGTACTTATGACATTAAGGTGAGTTACACCGGCTTTGCAGAGTCGGTAACCATCGGTGTGCAGGTGCTGACCGGCAAGATCAACAATTTTGATGCCGCCCTCAAAAGCAGTACCCTCCTCGGTGAAGTACTTATCACAGATTACAAGGTGCCGCTTGTCAGGCAGGACGAGACCTCCACAGGTCAAACCCTTACTTCCGAGTCCATTCGGAATCTTCCTACCCGAAGCGTCAACCAGATTGTAGCTACCACAGCCGGGGCCACCTCCATAGACGGCGGTGACATCAGCATCAAGGGAGCGCGTACCAATGGTACCAACTTTTATATAGATGGTATCCGCGTGCAGGGTACTCCTCCTCCTGTTCAGGACATCGAGCAACTACAGGTCATCACAGGTGGTTTGGGTGCCGAAATGGGAGACGTAACCGGCGGTGTCATTTCGGTGGTCACTAAAGGTCCTGCCTCCGAGTACCACGGTGCCATAGAGGTGGAAAACTCCAATGGTCTTGATCCCTATGGCTGGCTGTTGGCACAGGCCAACGTCAGCGGCCCCATCATCAAAAAGAAGATGGCCGATGGCAGCAGCCGTACCATTCTGGGTTTCCGCATGTCTGGTCAGTACAACAAACAAAAAGATGATGACCCCTCTGCGGTGCCTATCTATGTGGTGAAGCCCTCCGTACTCTCGTATTTGGAGCGCCATCCGCTTAAATTGGAAAACGGAACGGTCATTTCCGCCGGTGAGCAGCTCACCAACGACAGTATGGATATCCTTAAGTACCGGCCCAATGAAGGACGGGAGGATATAGACGTTACCGGCAAGCTCGACCTGCGCCTCACTGACCAAATGGACATGAGCGTAACAGGTACCTACCGCGATACCCGCAACCAGTTTACACCGGAGGAAAGTCAAGATCGCCCCATGTGGCGCGCACTCAACTCCCAGAATAACCCCACAGTTTATCAAAATCGCTATCGCGTACTGGCCCGCTTCCGCCACCGCCTCGGCAGTGCCGACGGCGCGGCTACCAGCAACAACAAAATAGCAATCTCCAACGCCAGCTACCAACTGCAATTTGGCTTCGAGCGTGGTCAGGAGCGTCGTTACAGCCCGCTTCATAAGGATCGCTATTTCGACTATGGCTATATAGGCAAATTCAATTACAACTACATTCCCATTGTAGATACTTCTACCTCCACCGGTGAAATCACCCATGTGGATTATCGCGAGGCATTTACCGGCTTCACGACCGGAGCCGTCAACCCCAATCAGGGATTGGCCAATTACAATGAATTTGCCAACCCCGAGTTTGCCCCTTCTTTCGTAGCCTACAATGGTCGTTTCCAAAGCAACTACAACAACCTGTGGAGTAATATGCACTCCAATGTTAATAAATGGTATGATCGCAACTCCAACGAAATCCAGGACATCATCACCGTAATGGCCAATACCGGATTCGATCTTAAATTGGGCAAAACCGGTGTACACAACATCCAGATTGGTTTGATGAACGAGCAGCGGGTAAAACGCTACTACGAGTTGAACCCCTATGCTTTATGGAATTTGATGGCCCTCAATGCCAATAGCCACTTTAACGGCTTAGACAGAACGCGTGTTGTGGACAGCATTGAGACGGGCGTGGGCAAAACTCCACAATATGGCATCGCCACAGTGGATCAGCCTGACAACAAGTTCTATCGCGAAGCGCGCAAAGCCTTGGGCATTGCCAACGACCAGTACCTCAATCCCAATGCCTTTTCGCCCGATCAGTTCAATTTGGACATGTTCTCCGCACGTGAGTTGCAGAGTTTCGGTATCGTCAATTATTATGGCTTCGACCACACCGGTAAGATTGCCAGTGACGGCGTATCCTTCAACGAGTTTTTCACACGTCGTGACAAAGACGACATTCGCGATTTCCCGATAGCACCTTTGCGTCCGTTGTATCAGGCTGCCTACATCAAGGATAAGTTCACCTTCAATAAGATGATCTTCAGCCTTGGCCTGCGCGTAGAGCGTTTCGACCTGAATACGAAAGTGTTGCGCGATCCGTATTCCCTGTACCAGATTATATCTGCGAAAGATTTCTATGCAACCGTGCCGGGCTACACACGCCCGAGCGGCATCGGCGACGACTTCAAAGTATATGTAAGGGATAAAGGGGATCCCACTCCGCGTGCCTTCCGCGACTCCAACAACACCTGGTATTTCGCAGACGGTCGGCAGGCCAATGACGGCACAGCCATCTTTGGTGGTACACCTGTTGTACCTTTCTTGTTAGACACCGTTCGGGGAGATGATATTTTAAATCCTGAATTCAATCCCGACTTGTCTTTCCGAGACTATACTCCACAGGTGAACTGGCTGCCGCGTCTGGCTTTCTCCTTCCCGATCTCGCAGGAAGCCAACTTCTTTGCGCACTATGACGTATTGGTACAGCGTCCGTTGGACCAATGGGAAGTTACTCCGTTCAATTATGTGAACTTCTACAACGCTACTGCCCGTAACAACGCCAACATGCGTCCCGAGCGCGTGGTAGACTACGAGGTCGGCTTCCAACAGAAACTCAACCAGAACTCTGCTGTTAAGTTCTCGGCATATTACCGCGAACAGCGCGATATGATCCAGCGCCGCCCGTACCTCAATGTGCCGGTTATCGGTCGCTATGATACCTACGATAACATAGATTTTGGTACCGTAAAAGGATTCACTTTCCAGTATGACCTGCGCCGCATTCGAAATACAGAGTTGCGTCTCGCTTACACCCTGCAATTTGCAGACGGTACTGGCTCCGACCAGAATTCCCAGCGTGGCCTCACTTCACGCGGCAACCTGCGTACCCTGTACCCGCTGAACTTCGACGAGCGCCATAATCTAAATGCTGTTATTGACTATCGCCTTCCTTCCGGTAAAGCTTACAATGGCCCCCGCATTGCAGGGAAAGATGTTTTGGCCCTTTTCGGTGCCAACTTCCAGATATTTGCTGTTTCCGGCCGCCCTTATACCCAAAATACGCGTCCGACTCGTTTTGGCGGTGAAAATATTGCCGGACAAATCAATGGCAACCGCCTGCCCTGGCGTCTGAATGTGGATATGCGTTTGGACAAGTCTTTTGCACTGCGCAAAAACCTCAATCTGAACGTGTATTTCCGTGTTGCAAATCTGCTTAACCGCAAAAACGTGGTGGGTGTTTATTCTGTATCCGGGTCTCCTGCTGATGATGGCTTCCTCACTGGTAATGAGGGTGTACAGGTTATCCGTCAGTTAGCAAGCGACGGACGGGATGTACGGGCTTTCTTAGATGCTTACTCCTGGATGGTACTTGACCCCGACAATTACACACAGCCCCGCCGTATGTTCGTGGGGGCCATGTTTGAATTCTAAATACTCACTACAATTAAATACAACATAATGCGCATACAAACATACTTTATTACTTTGATGTTGTTGGTTGTGGGTTCTACTTCTCTGTGGGCCCACCTCCCGCCACACCGCGCCAAACAGCATCCGCCAAAGAACAATGGCGTAAGCTATCGCGAGGTTTGTGCCAACTCGGAGGCACAGGCTGACCAAGAGATCAACAATGTGCGGGCACGTCTGCTGGCTGGCGGCGACTGCTGGTGGGACTTATCCGATGGTCGCTACATCGTTCCGAAAGTGGCAATAGGCTCTGGTCAACCCGAAGTGTCTTCCATTTTTGCAGGCTCTGTGTGGTTGGGCGGTATTGACCCCGGCGGCAACCTCAAATTGGCCTGTCAGGATTATCGCAGCGGTGCCAATCCGGACAACGACTTCTGGCCCGGCCCACTCAATGACCTCGGTATCACCGAACGTGCAATCTGTAAAAACTGGGACCAGCATTTTCGCGTGACGGGTGTTGAGATAGATCGCCACCTCACCAACCTTCGAGAGGGCAACTTAAACGTGACGGACATCCCGCGTGGTATTCGCGGCTGGCCCTCCAAAGGAAATCCCTATTTCGTGGATGTATGGGGGTTCGACCTCCCATATACTGCCCAGGGTCTGGCGGGTTTTTATGATGCCGACGATAACGGCTTGTATGAGCCACTGAAAGGCGATTATCCGTCCATTGAAATTCGCGGATGTCCGCTGGATCGCTACCCCGATGAAATGTTATTCTGGATTTATAATGATCAGGGGGGTGGGGCACCGCACCGCGTAACAAATGGCCGCACCATTCAGATGGAAGTGCAAGTGCAGGCTTTTGCTTACAAGACCAATGATGCGCTGAACGATATGACCTTCCAGCGCTATAAACTGATTAATCGTGCTACCGAAAGCATTGACTCTACGTTCTTTGCCATGTGGATTGACGCTGACCTTGGTTGTGCTTTCGATGACTACATCGGCTGCGACACGACTGTTTTGCCAAGCAGTAAGCAACCAAGCGGTAAAGAGCCACGCAACCTGATGTACATTTACAATCAGGACAATCAGGACGGCCAGACGGGATGCAACTGTTCAGGCACACCCACTTATTGCACCAAAATCCCAGTGCTGGGTGTGGACTATTTCCGTGGCCCCCTCGATGAAGATGGCAATGAACTGGGTATGTCCTCTTTCATGTACTACAATAACGGTGGTTCGCAGCCACCGCCGCCTCCTGGTACAACAGACCCCAATCAGGATATACAATATTATCGCTACATCACAGGCAGTTGGGCGGATGGTTCACCTCTGACTTTCGGAGGTTCGGGCAAAGGCGGTACCATCAGAACCAAGTATGCTTTCCCAAGCGAACCGAATGACCAGACGGGTTGGTCCATGCAAAATGCGGGTCTGCCACCCGCTGACCGGCGTACTTTGCAGGCTTCCGGTCCTTTCCGTCTTGATCCGGGTGCTACCAACGAGCTGATTATTGGTATTCCGTGGGTAGCAGACCAGCCTTATCCTGCTCCCGACATGGAACCCCTGTTCCGTGCTGACCAGCTGGCACAGGGTCTGTTCGACAACTGTTTCGATTTGCTCGACGGCCCCGATGCTCCAACTGTAAACTGGATAGAATTGAATAAAGAGGTAGTGGCCGTACTGAGCAACAAGCCTAAAGAAAGTAATAACGAAAACGAGGGCTATACAGAAGTGGATCCCATTGCGCCCGGCACCGTTGACTTAGACAGGCGCTCTTACAAGTTTGAGGGCTACATCATCTATCAGCTGGTGGACAACAACGTTTCTACCTCCGACTACGCAAACCGCGACAAAGCGCGCATTGTAGCCATCGTGGATGTAAAAAATAAAGTCTCTAAGTTATACAACTGGAGAGAGGTACGCAATCCGGGTAATGGTAAAATTATCTACTATCCGGAAGAGCAGATTGCAGCTGAGGATAAGGGCATACGCCATACTTTCAGCATCAAAGAAGATGAATTTGCCCAGGGTACAAGTACTGCTCTGATCAATCATAAGCGCTATTACTACTCTGTTGTGGCCTACGCTTATAATAATTATCAGAACTTCGATCCCGTCAATAACACGGGTCAACAACGCACCTATCTGGAAGGACGCAAAAACATTCAGACCTACACCGTTATTCCACGTCCGGTGGTGGACTTCTCCTTACAGGCTGCTTATGGCGACGGCCCGGCCATTACCCGTATTGAAGGGGTGGGTACCGGCCTGAATAACTTCCTCGATTTGGAAGATGCAAGCCGCGAATCGTTATTGCAAGCGGGTTTGAAAGATACCATCCTGGTTTATAAGCCCGGTCGCGGCCCCATTGATGTCAGCATTTTCAATCCGTTTGAAGTTAAAGACGGCGAATTCGAGCTGCGCATCGTGGACAATGATCTTAACGATACCCGCCTCGGCGCAGATGCCCGCTGGGAGTTGCGCCGTTTGCCGGATGGAGCGGTTATCGCTTCCGAACGCACGATTGCCGAAATCAATGAACAGATCGTGGCTCAGTACGGCTTCTCTATCCTTGTATCCCAGGCACAGGAAGGCGGAGAAAGGGCTGATGAAACCAATGGGTTTATTGGCAGCGAAGTCATTTATAAGGACCCGAATGCAAAGTGGCTGACCCATTATGTAGATACCGAATTCTCGCCTTTCAACTACATTCGTACCTCTCGCTTAGAGCGCGACGAGCTGTTGGACCCTACTTCTGCCATCAGCAATTTTAGTAAGGAAGCCATGTTCGTGCCTTATGTGATGGCCGACTGGATCATCCGGGCTATTCCGGGTGGTGGCGAGCGGCTCCTTACCCCTGCCTGGACAGAAGGAACGAGCAACGCTCAGGGCAACCTGAACTCCTCTGCCAATAACGCGGGTGTTAGCCCTGATGGCGGTGCCATTACGGCGAGCGACCGCCGTCGCGATCGTCTGGCAGCATTGCCCAATGTGGATATTGTCCTCACAGATGACAAATCCAAATGGAGTCGTTGTGTGGTGATCGAGACTGCTTCCCTTTACTACACCAATGGGGCGGAGACACTTGAACAGCTCAATGTACCCAAAGACCCGTCCCTCGTGACAGAGCGCGGTGCGAATAACCGCCCGCGTCTTATGTTCGATACCCGTCCGGGCCTTTCTGTCGGTAAGAATGACAATGACGGAGATGGATTGCCTGATCCCGACGGCGCTGTGGCACCTGCGGGGGCACCCGATGCCGGAAAGCCTCTGACAGGTATGGGATGGTTCCCCGGCTATGCAGTAGATGTGGAAACCGGACAACGCCTGAATATTTTCTTTGGTGAAAACTCCGTTTACTCTAAGGCATTGAATTCTCGCTTTACGGGCCGCGATATGCTTTGGAATCCCACCAGTCAGGATACCACTGATCGTGGGTTGCAGACTGACTATTATGATGCCATCCTGGGCGGACAACACTGGGTATATGTAACTACCACGCCTTATGACGAGTGTGAGCAACTGCGCCGCCGATTCACGCCTGAACTCAATACGGTGCCGCCCTCGGCTAAAGTGTCTCAGATGCGCAATATGGCTTGGGCAGGTATGTTGAAAGTAGCCCCCGGCTTCCAGATGAAGTCCCTGCGCGAAGGGCTTATTCCGACTGATGTGATTATCAAACTGCGGACAGGCAGCAAGTACAATACATGGTGGAGCGATGCCGCTACGCCGCCCAAGAAGAATGGTCATCCGGTGTATCGCTTTAAGATTGAAGGGAAAGAGCGCAAAGGTCTGAACGAAGATCAAATTGTAAATTCGCTGGACTCCATTAAAGTAGTGCCCAATCCGTACTACGGTTTCTCCCAGTACGAAGTATCGCAATTCTCCAATCTGGTAAAAATTACCAATCTGCCGGGTAAGTGTACCGTCACCATTTACTCTTTAGATGGCAAATTCATCCGTCAGTATGTACGCGATGAAGTGTACGGAGCTTACAAGCAGATTTCGCCTGCCGTTGAATGGGATTTGAAAAACAACAAAGGCATTCAGGTGGCCAGCGGGGTCTATCTGATCCATGTGTCAGCGCCCGGTCTTGGCGAGCGAACGCTCAAGTGGATGGGGGTTGCCCGACAATTTGACCCGTCCGGTTTATAGCATACTGATGGGGAGGTGTTGGATTTTTAGTACTTGATTTCGAAATTAATTATTAAAAATCCAACACCTTACACCAAAAACTTAACCTTCAGCATTCAGCATTAAAAAAATTCATTGTATGAATCTAAAATATACATTTTTCTTCCTGCTTTGCTCCTGCCTGTGCGTTCAAACGACTTTTGCGGGCAATCCGGACCGTCAGGGAGAAGCAGGAGCCAATCAGCTCCTCATCAATCCCTGGGCAAGGAGTGCAGGTCTGCATACCCTGAATACCTCCATGGCAAGTGGAATAGACGCTATGTTTGTTAATGTCGCGGGTGTGTCGCGTATCAACAAATTACAAGTAGGCATCGGTAATACCCGCTATCTGGAAGGTACAGGCATCCAAATCAATTCGCTTGGGTTTGCCTCTAAGATAGGACGCAAGGGGGGCGCATTGGGCATTAGTCTGGTTACCTTCAATTTTGGAGATATTCCTGTTACCACAGAAAACTCTCCGGAAGGCACCGGTGCTACTTTTAGCCCGAGTTTTGTCAATGTAGGCTTGTCCTATTCTCATACGTTCTCCAACCGCGTATCGGTGGGGGTTACGGCCAAAGCCGTCAACGAATCTTTGGCCAACATCAGCGCCCGCGCTATCGCCTTAGATGCCGGGGTGCAGTATGTGACCGGCCCAAAGGACAATTTCAAGTTTGGTATTTCGCTGCGCAATGTAGGTTCGAAGATGCAGTACACCGGAGAAGGGATTGCTAAACAGCGCCCTTCCGGTAATGTTCAGGGTTATCCCATTACTTACTACGAACGTTCTGCACCTTATGAATTGCCCTCTCAGCTCAACATTGGCACTTCTTACGACTTCTGGTTTGCACGGGTGGCACGTTTTACTGTGTTGGGCAACTTTACTTCCAATTCATTCTCCCGTGACCAGTACGGTCTTGGTGCAGAGCTGGGTTGGGGACAGTTTTTTACCCTGCGTTTAGCATACAAAGAAGAGTTTGATCAGGTAACAAACCAGGAAACCTTAGACAATGGCCTCAGTGCCGGTCTGACCATTTCGGCACCCTTCAAGAAAGGCTCCGAATCCCGCCTGTCTTTTGACTACGCTTACCGCACCACCAATATATACAAAGGTATTCACAACATCGGTATTCGTTTGGACCTGTAAGCAAGCCTGCTGTATTACACCTCTGCGGCAATCCCTGCATGCGAATTTTGCCGACGCAGACCCGCCGGAGAAGAAGGTGTGACATATTCGGCATAAAAAAGCCGAAAAAAATTTGCATTATTCGCAAAAGTAGCCGTATCTTTGCAGCTCGATTTTACGGACTGGAAACGTTTCTATCTGCCCTGATAGAAACGTTTCCTTTTTTGTCCTGACCTGAATACTGTCCAACATTTTAATTATTTTTTAGATGGCAAACTACAATTATCTGACTCAGACAGGCTATGACCGTTTGAAAGCCGAGTTGGAGGAACTGAAAACAACCGGACGCGCAGACGCTGCACACGCCATTGCGGAAGCACGTGCACAAGGCGACCTCTCTGAAAACGCAGAGTATGACGCAGCGAAAGATGCGCAGGGCTTATTGGAATTGAAAATCAGCGAGCTGGAAACGGTACTGTCCAACGCACGTGTCATAGATGAAAGTCAGATTGATATTTCCAAAGTGGCCATTTTGGCCAATGTGACGATCAAGAACGTCAAAACCGGCAAGGAGATGACCTATAAATTAGTTTCTGAATCGGAAGCAGATGCCAAGTCGTCCAGAATTTCTATCTCTTCCCCCATCGGGCAGGGCCTTCTGGGAAAAGCCATAGGCGAAGTAGCACATATCACCACTCCCGGCGGCGTTATGGAGTTTGAGGTGCTGAATATTTCTTTATAACGGTTCATCGGGGATGCTTCATGCCTGACGGGTGTTTTCTGTTAATTAATTAAAAAAGATTACTTTGGCTACCATTTTTTCACGCATTGTTGCCGGGGAAATTCCCTGTTACAAGATCGCCGAGACGGCGGATTACCTGGCTTTTCTGGATGTGCGCCCTCAGACTAAAGGGCACACCCTGTGTATTCCCAAACAGGAAACAGATTATATCTTTGATCTGTCGGACGAATCTCTGGCGGGCCTCATGTTGTTTGCCAAAAAGGTGGGCCGGGCCATTGAGCAGGTAGTTTCGTGCAAACGCATTGGCATTGCGGTCATCGGCTTAGAGGTGCCACATACCCATGTGCATCTCATCCCCATACAGTCTATGGAAGATATGCGCTTTAACGGCCATTTTCAGGCCCCTGCTCCGACAGAGATGCAGCGCCTGGCAGCAGCGATTGCACAAAAGCTGCAAGATTGATTCTACGCAGGCTTCTGACAACAGGCCGTCGTTTTACCGAAAATCGCGGGCACCTTTCCCGTGCGCAAATTACTAAATCGGCACTTTGCCACCTGTTGAATTATTATTAACACAGGAAAACGGCGCAAATTCCGTAAAATGACGGAATTTTGCGCCGTTTTTATTTCTTCATACCTAAACAGCTCGTATATCGTGGTTTCTTTACCCGCTTTAATCATTTCTTTTGCCATTATCGGTGCTTTTCTGACCCTGCTGACCATTCGCAGCGGGAAAACTAAAAGCATCTTAGTGACTTTTTTGCAACACTTTTGCGGCGTGTGGTTCGTATTTTCCGGTTTGGTGAAGGCCGTGGATCCCATTGGCACTGCCTATAAGATGGAAGACTATTTCGCGGCCTTTTCGCAAACGGCAGAGGGCCTGAACAATGTCTTCAAAGGCGTGGCACCGCTGTTTCCCTTGTTGGCTACTTACAGCCTCGGCTTTTCCATCTTTATGATTGTGCTGGAATTGGTGCTGGGCATTTTGCTCATTTTGGGCCATGCACGCCGCACCACTGCCTGGCTGTTTTTTATAGTCATGATTTTTTTTACAGCGCTCACGGGTTTTACCTTCCTGACCGGCTATGTACCGGCTGAAGCCAATTTCTTCGACTTCGCCAAATGGGGGCCGTATATTAAAACCCAGATGCGCGTCACCGACTGTGGTTGCTTCGGCGATTTCATTAAGTTAGACCCGAAAATTTCTTTTTTCAAGGACCTGGGGCTGATGATTCCGGCATTCATTTTCCTGTTCGGCTTCCGCAGTATGCACCAGATTTTTGGCAATCGCACCCGCAGCCTGGTGGTAACGCTTTCCGTGCTTGCTTCCATCCTTTTCTGTATGCGCAATGCCTACTGGAACCTGCCCATGGTAGATTTTCGCCCCTTCAGGATCGGCACCAACCTGCGCGAACAATATGCTTTGGAAAAAAGTGCACAGGTGGACATTTTGGGTTGGGTGCTGGAAAATGACTCTGCTAAACAGGTAGTCAAATACATGGAACCCGAAGCCGGTAAAATTACCTATTATAAGACCTATCCCAAAAATCAGGGGTGGAAAGTCAAAGATCAGATACAGACCGACTGGTACGTGGAAAAAGACGGACAACGGATGCCCATCACCAAAACGAAAGTCAGCGAATTTGCTGTGGAAGATGGCGACAACGGCGAGGTAACGGACGCGCTGCTCGAAGAAAAGGGCTACTCCCTGATGATTGTGGCCTACAAATTGAAAGGTACCAAGGCTGTTGAGACCTTCACGGTGCAGGATACGACTTTCGCGATTGATACCCTGCGCGTGGGCAAAGATTCAGTGCGCTACGAGCGCCGCGTGGCGGCGGTCGCGCCCCGCACGGTAGAACGGGAGACTTTTAACCCGGTCCCTGCATACGCCGATTTGTACAAAAATGACATTAACCCGCTGGCAGAAGCCGCTCAAAAAGCAGGCTGGAAAGTCTATGCCATCACTACGGTAGGCGATGCTGCGGTGGCCAAAGCCTTTGGGCAAAAAGTGGGGGCCACCTATCCGTTCTATAAAGCCGACGACAAGTTGCTGAAGACCATCATCCGCGCCAATCCGGGTGTGGTGGTGCTGAAAGATGGTGTGGTGACTGCCATGTACCACGAAGGACACCTGCCGACGTTTGAATCGCTTCCGCAGTAAGAATAGAAAGAATAGTCACAGACCTTCCAGGTTGAGCAACAGACTTTCCAAGTCTGACAGACTTGGAAAGTCTAAAACCCCACCATCACCAAATAAAATTTCAAAAATATTAACTATTTTGTAACTATCCAGCCGCCTTTTTTAAGAAAAAGCACTCAAATCCTGATGCTTTTGCTCAATTTTGACATCGGTAGATGTCTTACGTTGGTAGAAATGACGATATTTGCCCTCATTCGACCTCGGAGAGGTCGCACCTGCCCGCTTTTG
>WBZP01000208.1_pt1 | contig 58935 bp, 57 predicted proteins | sample 5204301 | NCBI WGS metagenome assembly WBZP01 (sample SAMN12412401, study PRJNA552823) | activated sludge metagenome | isolation source: activated sludge from nitrification reactor of wastewater treatment plant... | place: USA: Pennsylvania | collected 2017 | reverse complement strand
CGCCGGCACCCGCAGCGAGGTCGGGCGTCAATGCCGCGACACCTTTGCCAGCCTCAAGAAGACCTGCCGCAAACAGGGCATCTCCTTCTGGGAGTACCTCAAGGATCGGGTGGCCGGCCTGAACGTGATCCCGTCCCTCGCGGAGTTGATTCGCCAGCCGGTCATGCCCTGAATCAACCTTACCTGCAGTTAATGAGTATTTAGGGTATTTGTTCAGCAGTAACCGCAAGGGTGGCGCGTAGTTCGTTGCTTCCCGGATTTTGTACTGGGACAGGATGACCCGCTCGACGTAACCCTCGATCTCGTCCAGGGTGACCGGTGGCAACTGGTAGGCATTCGTCCCGAACAGCAGCAGATCGATCTGACCGTCATCATCAAAAGTCACCGCCAGCCCCAGTATTCGCTCAATGACTCGCTGCACAACGCCTGATTTATACAGCGCGTTCATGGACAAGGAAATGTCCAGCACCAGAACGACCTGAGCGCGTTGCCCCTCGATGCCGTGCTTGTTGGCGGCAAAGGCGGCTTTTTTGCTCAGGTCAACGATGCGTTTTTTCAAATCGATGGACATTGCAACCATCCTCCCATGTCGTTCAAACAAAAAGCCGATCTATCAAGCTCTTCAGATACGCTTGGTAGCGAGCGACCACCGCCTCGGTTTCATGGCGTTCAATGAAATCGACCCAACTGGAAATCTGTTGATAAATTTCATTCCAGAGTTCATCAGCCTCCGGTGAAGCATGGATCTTTTGAATCAGAACCGGGGCCAGGTCATAGTAACGACGAACCAGTTGCATTCCTTCGGGCGTAGCCAGTAACTGTTGGTCGCGGAAATGGCGGAGCGCAGTCAGCAGGTAACAATCATCGCTAAGTCCAAAGTGCGACACACAAGCAGTAGCGATTAAACAGAAAGAACGTCGCTGATTTTTATTATCTGCATTACAACCCAGTTGTTTATGGCGTATTTTCATCTTCATCAGTTCTTGCGACGCCCTCACGGTATCCATGCGTGAACTTTTGAAGTCAATAAAATCATAAGTCAATGCTCTGGCGCACTTGGGACAAATCCAATGCTTGGTTTTGACTCTAGCCATGAGAAACCTCCTGATTAGTCAAAAATCTCGTCAAACAAATCAGACGCTTTTTTATGATGGTCAAACCAGTTAAAGAGCTTATCCACTTTATCGTCGGAAAGCTTGCAACTGGCCACTTGCCTCAAAACTGTCTTCTCGCTGTCCAGCGCCGGTCTCTCAAAATTGACGACTTCAAAGGCAAAAGTGATGAGTTGCATAAAGACATCATCAGGCAATGCACTGATTTCATCACCCTGCACGTCAGGTTCTGCCTGCAAATATTTCAAGACGACTTGTTGATCAGCAATATTTCCAGCGATTGAAATAAATTCGGCAAACTTTTTTTCTTCCTGTTCAGTGACTTTGCCATCGGCCCAGATTAAGCACCCCAGTACTTTGAGACAAGTGTCTCTATATTTCTCGTCCACGTTCTCACCTCTTCATTGAAGTTCTTGTTTCATTTGCCGTGCGATACAAGGCCATCCGATCCGGTGTTTCATCCAGTCCCTAACCCACCCCAAACACCTTCAGCACCTCATCCCCATAGTGATTGATCACCTTGACCGCGATTTTGCCGGTGTCGGGCCGGTCAAACGGGCGGCTCTTCGTTGAGTACAGTTCCGCCCATGCTGCCTCGTCCACCTCGGCTTTGAGTGCCCGTTGCAGCTTCTCATACGGCTTATCCCCGCCGGTGAAATAGGCATGGCGCACGAAGAAGCTCTCGCCGTTGTAGTGGGTGTCGATGAACCAGCAGGCGATGTCGGCGGTTGAGTTGCTGCGAATCTGCCCGGTGGTCGGATCGTAGATGTCGAGCCCCTTGATCTCGATCTGAATCCGGCCATCCGCGCCGGGCTTGATCTGGCCGGTCTTGGGGTCCACCGGCTGAATGTCCGGCTCGCCGAAGATCATGAACAGGTTGCCGCTACCGGTCTTCTTGAGCAGATCTTCGCCCATCGCCAGGTCGGGATTCATCCGGGCGGGCAATACGATGAGCTTGCCGTAGCGTTTGGCCTCCTCGGACACATGCGGATCGAAGGCGAAGCCGCAGATGATCAGCAGGTCGAACCCGATCCCCTTGACCGCCTCCTTGGCGGCTTCCTTCACCTGCTCCGGGCCGACCGTACCGTGTTCCGGGCCGATGGACACGGCCACGCGCTTCACCGCCCCGTCCTTCTCCGCGTACTCGCCCGCCGCGTGAATCCAGGCGCCCGCATACGGTTCCAGCGCGTCAAATTTCAGCCGCTCGTTCTTGATGGTGTTCTGCACCCCGGCCTTGCGCAGGTTGTCGAGAATCATGGTCTCGAACTGGCCGCTGGCGGCTTCGGTCTTGGCGGTGGTTTCGGACGCGGGCCGTTCCTCATCGGTGGACAACACCCGATGCGGAGAGAGGCTTTCCACCGTGAACGGGCCAGTCACCCGCACCCGCTTCTTGTCCTCGTAGGGCTGATCGTAAAGGGTTTCGGTGTCGGCGCTGCGGGCGATGGAGTCGTCGATTTCCCGCTGGCGCTGGCGGCGATGTTCCCACCACTGCGCCAACAATTCCTTGGCCTTGGTGGGCCAATCCTTGCCGACCTCGCGCGGAATCTCCCACTCCGGCCACTGCTGCTTGAGCAGCGCGTTCAACTCTATCCGCAGCGGCTCCAGCTTCTCCTGCCAACGGGCGTGAATGTCATCAATTTCCGAGTTGTTGGCGATAGCCTTGAGGGTGACATGCGGGACGGTCTTGTAGACAAAGCCCTTGCGGAGGTCGCCGGTGGGCTTGATCTCGGCCAGCGGGATTTTGCCGGTCACTTCCATCTGCTTCTTGCTGCCGTCCTCGGAATCCGCCAGGTAGTAATAGGGATAACGGGCGGCCATCAGGCGGGTGCGTGCCAGGGCGAGGGCGACGCGGGAGGTGTCGCAGGTGATCCAGCGCCGGCCCCATTGCTCGGCGACGTAGGCGGTGGTGCCGGAGCCGCAGGTGGGATCGAGGACTAGATCGCCGGGGTCGGTGGTCATGAGGAGGCAGCGCTCTATTGCAGTGGTCGATGTCTGCACAACATAAACTTTTGGGTCAGATCGACTTTGAATTCCGCCGATGTCAGACCATGAATTGCTCAGCGGAAACGCAGAAAAATCATCAATAAATCGGACGTAATTAAGTGAATTGCTTGACGCACGAATGCGATCTGCTGCGAGTAGGCGGATCATTCCAATCTCGTTAGTTTTCCAGCGGCTTTGAATACTTGGCCGGAACTCACGACCAATCAGAGCAACTGGAAACCAACAAGCCGCACCTTCTCCTTTTTCGCGTCCCATGCTTTGACTCATCAAGTTATCAAGTCGGAATACTTTCGCTCCGGGTGGGAGTATTGATAGCTTCCGCCATTCATCCTCTGTTAATACACGTATCGAACCATCCTTGAACAGTACCTGGTTGTATTTATCGCTACCATCTGATCCAACGTCTTTTAGTTGGTAAAGCTGTCGATATTTTGTATGTTCACGATTCTTTCCAAACCAAAGAATATGGTCGGTTACACCCGGCAAAAAAACGACCGTCGCGCCAGTCGTTTTTATGTAGGTAATTTGGGAAATGAAATTTCCACCCCCAAAAACCTCGTCCAACAAACACCGCACCAAATGCACATTCTCATCGCCAATCTGCACGAAGATAGAACCGCTTTCGGTCAATAACTCCCTCGCCACCACCAACCGATCCCGCAGATACGCCAGATAGGAATGAATCCCCAGTTTCCAGGTATCCCGGAATGCCTTGATCTGCTCCGGTTGCCGGGTGGCATCTTCCGCCTTGCCGTCCTTCACGTCCCGCTTGCGGGTGGACACCTGCCAGTTCGAGCCGAACTTGATGCCATACGGCGGATCGAGGTAGATCATCTGCACTTGGCCCTTGAGTCCCTCCTTCTCGGCCAGGCTGGTCATCACCAGCAGGGAATCGCCCAGGATCATGCGATTCTGCCAGTGCTGGTTGTGCTGGTAGAACTCGATCAACTGGTCAAACTCGATGCCGTTGAAGTCCGCGAACAGGTCCAGCGTGCCCGCTTGTCCCCGCTTGGCGCTGGCCCGCACGTCCTCGATGATCGCCTGCGGGTGAATCTTCTCCTGGATGTAGACCGGCACCACCGGCACCGCCAAGTCCTGGCTGTCCTGCTCGTCCTTGCCCTTCCACACCAGTTGCGGATCGAGATCGGGATTGCGGGGATAGCGCATCGTTTTGGGCGCGGCTTCGTCCTCGGCCACGAAGTCCCGGAGTTCCTCGGTGGGGATGTTGGTGCGGGTGGCGGCCGTGTGCTTGAGGCTGTCCACCGCGATGGTTTGCGGCGCGTCGGGGCTTTTCTTCTTGGGGGGCATGAGTGTAAAGCAACCTTTTCAAAGCATTTCGGTTTGCACAACGGAAGTCCTCAACTCAACCAGTCTTCCAGCATTAAGCCGGGTACACGGGCAAATTCGCGGGTGTTGTGCGTGACCAGAATCAAGCCCTGCGCCCGCGCAATCGCGGCAATTTGTAAGTCATAGGGGCCAATCGGTTGGCCTACGCGGGTCAAGGTGGCGCGGATGTCGCCGAAATGCGGCGTCGCATCGCTGGAAAACGGCAGACTCGGCAACCACGACAAGAGCGTCAACAAGCGTTGCCGGTTTTCTTCGGGCTTACCGCTCTTGTAGACGCCAAACCACAACTCCGCCTCGACCGGGGCGCAAAGCCGTAGTTCGGATCGACCCACTCGTCGCACTTGGGCCGTGACCTTCCCGTTGTCTTTCATCAAGGCGATGACGACGTTGGTATCGAGGAGATAAGGCATCAGTCCAGCGTTTCCCGTGGCGCATCAACACCCAAGTCATCGTCGGTAATGTCGTCCGGGAAATCATCGCCGAGCGTTCCGGCCACTGCGGCTAAGAATGCCTCGGTGTCGTCGGCGGTAGTGGCTGCGGGCGGTGTCACCCGATAGCCTTTCTCCAAAGTTTCAATGAAGGTCAACACTTGCCGGGCAGCCGGTTCCGGCAAATGCAGGCTGTGTTGATAAATAGTTTCAGCGAGCGTCATGGTGAGTCTCCTCGTGGCCTCAAGGGGCGGGCTGAACGGGCGCGGTTAAATACGTCCGAACGGTCTGCATCGCGCTGTACGGGTCTTTCACTTCCACGAACGCCCAGCGCCCGAACTGCCCGCTGTTATTCACGGCGGGAACCCACAGGTTCTGAATCGTCGCGGTCTTCGCCGCCTTGGCCGGCAGCGGCGGGCCGGACACCTCAATGATCAGGTTCAACAGGTCTTCCTTGCCGTGGCCATCGTCCACCCGCACGATGAAATCCGGGATGTAGTGGTGTTCCTGACCCTCGAAGGTGTACGGAATCTTGAAGTCCAGATTGTGATTCTTGACGTAGCTGTAGACATCATCCAGGTATTCCAGCGCCTGGGCCATCTTCCCCTCCCAACCGCTGTCCAGCACCACATGGGAAATCGGGCACTTGTGGTTGGTCTGCCAGGTGGCGCGGCTGGTGTTGAAGCTCACCCCGCTGGTGTCGCCCACCGTGTTGTACGGTTGCAGGATCGGCTTGAGGGTGCTGGCCCCACCATCCGCCGCCACGATAGCCTGATAGATGCGGTCGGCGGCGTCGTGCGCCAGTTCGATCAGCAGCAGCAGTTGCGGGAAAGTTTCATCCTTCAGGTCCAGGCACTCCGCCAGCCAGCGCTTGGCGATGCCGAGCACCTGGGGGAACAGCCACGGTTTCACCTCGGCATCAAAACGGTGCGTAGTCTCCCGCTCGGTTTTGGGTTCGCCGTCCTGCCGGAAATACTTCTCCAGCACCAGCTTCGCCAGCAGGAACGCGACTTCGTTGGGCCGCCGCTGCTTGAGATCGTCCAGCCGGTGAATGCTGGACTCCCCCACGATGGGCGCATTCTCGACCACGGTCGGGATTTGCTTCGTGGTCAGCGTCAGCCGACAGGCGGGGGTGAATTGGGCGATCAAGGTCTCGCCCGCCAGTTCGTAGCGGTAGCCGCTCAGGCGCGGGAACGCGATCCGCGCCTCTTGCCGCGCCTCCACCGTGCAGACGTGGGTGGTGTTCCGCTGCGGGCGGGGCTGGGCGACGCCCGCCGTGGGGATGAACTCGAACGGCACACCGTAGACTTCGGCGTATTCCACGGGGAACGCCTCGAAGGTCACGGTCTGCCCGTTGACGATGACGGTGTGTTGCTCCAGTTCGTAGCTGACCCGTCGCAGCGCCCGCCCCACCACCTGCTCGCAGAGCAACTGGGTGGTGAAGGCCCGCACCCCCAGAATATGGGTTACGGTGTTGGCGTCCCAACCCTCGGTGAGCATCGAGACCGACACCACGCACTTGATGCGCTCGCCCAGCTTGTGGCGCTTGCCGACCGTGTTCATGACCTCGCGCAGCAGGTCCTCGGTGGTCACTTCCTCCACGTTGCGGCCGGGGTAGCGTTGCCGCATCTCGGCCTGGAATTCCTCGATCTCGCGGGCGGCGGCTTCCTTGAAGTCATCGCTCAACGCCTCGCCCGATTCCAGTTGCCGGCTGTCGATCAGCAGGGCGTTGGGGCGGCTGGACCAGTGGCCGTTCTCGACGTTGCTGAAGATCGGCAGTTGACCGGGCACCAGTACGGTGCTTTGGCCGGTAGCCGGGTCGGAGGCCGGCAGGGGTTTCTCCCACCCGGCCAGGTAATCGAACACCAGCTTGGAGGCGCGGGTGTTGTTGCAGACCACGATGAACACGGGCGGCATCAGCGCCGGGTACTCTTGCACCTGCGCCTGCCACTGCTGGTACGCCTTCTCGTAGTGGCTGTACAGGCTGTGCAAGGCCCCCTGCAACTCCTTGGGCAACACGGGCTCGCGCTGGCCGTCCTCCTTGCCGCCCCGGCCCTTGGGCATGTCCTTACCGATGTGCGCCCACAGATTTCGATAGGTCGGGTTCTCGGCCTGGTCGGTATTGTCGGCCACCGGCACCCGGGGCACCTTGACGATGCCGCTCTCGATGGCGTCGGTTAGGGAGAAATCCGAAGTCACCCACGGGAACAAGGTCCCTTCGTCGTAACCCGACCCCCGCAGGAAAAACGGGGTGGCGGACAGGTCGTACACCGCCCGGATGCCGAGCTTCTTTTGCACCGCGCCCAGGCCGCCGATCCAGATTTTCGCCTCCTCCTCGCGCTGTTTCGCTTCCTGGAGGTCGTCGCCGCTCAGCTTCTCGTCCCCGTCCACCGGGCGGCGGTGGTAGCAGTGGTGGGCCTCGTCGTTCAGCACCACGATATTTTTCTTGTTGCCCAGATCGGCGCAGACCCGCGCCACCATCTGCCCGGCGCTTTCCTGAAACGGGCTGGCTTCACCGCTGACGGTGAGCAGTTTCTTGGTCAGCGACGCGGCGCTATTGCGTTCGCGGCGAATGAAGGCGTGGTAGTTGATGAGGGCGACTTTGGCCTTGCCCAACTCGTCCCACAGGCTCGGCGGCAGCAGGTCCAGTTGCCGATAGTAGCTGTTCGGGTCGCTCGGCAGCAGCACCCGCAGGCGGTCGCGGATGGTGATCCCCGGCGACACGATCAGGAAGGCGTCGGCAAAGCGCTGGTCCTGACGGTTGGCCAGCTTGTTCAACGCCTGCCAGGCGATCAGCATCCCCATGACCACGGTCTTGCCGCTGCCGGTCGCCATCTTGGCGGCGTAGCGGAACAGCGCGGCGTGACCGTCCGGGGTCGCCTGGGCGCTGGCCTGTTTCAGCCGTTCGAGGATAAAGGTTCCGTGGTTGGCGTCGTGGCGGGGCGCGATCTCGGTGAGATAGATGATCGTGTCCAGCGCCTCGATCTGGCAGAAGAACAGCCGTCGCTCCCGGTCGGGGCGGGTCCAGTAGTCCAGCAAGCGCCGGGTCGTTGGCGTGGTCTGGGGCCGTCCCGCCTGCCGCCAGTGGGCCACCCGCTCCCGGAGGTCGTTGATCAGCTTGTTCTCTTCGGCCCGGTGCTGGATGTTCAAGTCCAGCGCGGTCTGCTTCTGGGCACCCTTGAGCTTGGGCTTGGCGATGGGAATGAAATAGGTGCTGCGCCGCCGGCCCGGTTCAATCTCGTCGGTGATGCCGTTGTCGGTGAAGCGGAAATGCCGCCGGGGCTCCTCGAACGGGGAATTGATGACGGGGTTTTCGATAACGACTTGATTCATGGGTTGTCCATGCCCTTCGCTGTTATTGTTTGAATCCTGCTCTGGCTAACCCAGCCGGATGATTCCACAAGCCGCGTTACCCGCCCACGGCCCGGTAGCCGCGCTTTTCCTTCCGCTGCCGGACCTGCGCGCCCGCTTCGATGGCGGCGGTTTCGGTATCAAACCACGTCTCCCGCACGGTCCCCGGATGTCCAATCCTCCCCCACTCCCGCACCAGCGCCCAGGCCCCGAACAGGGTCCGGGTCACGGTGATGTTGTAGAACCGTAACTGGTTACGGGCCGGCTCGCGCCGCTCCAGGTAAATCGAGGCCAACGTCTCGTATGGGGTGTTTTGCTGAAAGGGGGTGTCCATCTGAGTGCGGTAATCCCTACCTGTTGTGGTCTCGCCACGGGCGAACTGACGAGGTGACAGCAAGCGACGCCGGGCTCAGATGATGCGCTGACAGCGGGCACGGGGGGATGAGCTTCGGCGATGGGTTTGCCACCAGCGAGCGGTAGGTCATGGGACCTGTTTGCACGGCTTGTTCGAGGAGCCGCCGGAACAACAGTCCACGAAATGCAGAATGACGCCGATTGAATCGAAACGCAAACTCGTCAAGGTAGCCTTGCAGATGATCGGACTCGACGGCGCCTTGGTGGGTGCCGAGAAGCCATCGTTTGAGCAAGGCAGCCACCCTGTGGACACCGGGCATGGAGACGTGAGCAGGATCACCGCTATCGGAGACGATAGTCCGTCGATGAATAAATCCGTGAGTGGCGAGATCGTGGTAGCCACTCCAGCCATCGGTCAACACGGTGGCCCCGCGCGCCACGGCATCGCAGACGAATGGCACCAAACTTGCGCCCGACGCATCAGGAACACAAAGCATCCGTACCCGTCCGAAGCCCTTGGGAGATCGCAGCTCGATGGCGACCGCAACCAGCGACTTGCGTCCCGCACCACGGCCACGCTTGCCGCCATGTTCTTCACCGCCAACCAGGGTTTCATCAACTTCCACCTCACCGCTCAGGCGATCGCGATCTGGACGAACCATCGCCGTGCGAAAGCGGTGCAGCATCGTCCACGCCGTCTGGTAGGAGCCGAAGCCCAACAGGCGCTGAAGCGTCTTGGCCGAAACCCCATTCTTCGCCGAGGTCATGTACCAGGCAACAGCGAACCAAACCGTCAGCGGTGTACGAGTGCGGTGGAAGATCGTCCCCGTGGTCACCGACACACGACGCCTGCAGCGTTCACACCAAAACCGCCCGTCACTCATCCGCCAACTCTTGGTGGTTCCGCAGCGCGGGCAAACGAAACCGTCTGGCCAGCGCAGCCAATCAAGATAGTCGAGACAGGCGTCATCATCGGGAAACCACGCGCACAACTCGGCATAGTCACGCGGGTAATCGTGACCGCCCTGGAGAGCAGAGGCAGGAAGCTGCTTCGTCATCCCTACATTTTGTGCTTACCGCACTCAGATGGACACCCCCTTTGCTGAAATACGACGTTACCAAGAATCGAATGGACGATCTTCTTAGCCTTTCTTAACGACCAGCATGGTCGTCTGGTATTCGATCACCGGCTGATCGCGCTGGTTGTAGGCTTTGTTTTGGTAGACGAACAGGAATCGCTCCGGGTTCTTGGTGGGGCGCAGCTCGACCACTTCGGCCTCCGCTCGGAGGGTATCCCCAAACAACACCGGCGAGGTGATCTTCATCCGGTCCACGCCGATGTAGGCATGGATTTCATAGCCGTCCTGGGCCAGCAGTTCGGCGATGGTGTCGGCGTGATGAACCAGACCGTCGGCGACGGCAAAGATGACCGGCCCGGCCAGGGAGCGCTCCTTAAACCAGGTGTCCTTGGCATACTCGGCGTTGCTGTGAATGGCCATGTTGAACCAGGTGAGCTGATGCAGGAGGGAGAAGTCCCCTTGATCCAGCGTCCGGCAGACCCGACAAGGAATTTTGGCGCCCGCAGTGACTTTACCCATAAAACGATGGCTCCTCATTGCGATTAGGGATTATTCCGCTCCGCTCGCTGCTCCGCCCGGGGCGTGACGCCGCACCCGACCGCCGCGCGCGGCGGTCGGTGCCTCCCCGCCCCGCTCCGCCATGATCCGGCGGATCGCCTCGGCCTGTTCGGGCGTGACCCAACCCTGCACATGCACCAGGCCCCGCGCGCTCAGGCGCTGGCGGTAGCGGCGCTGCTTGTCGGCGTTGCTATAGGCCATGGGCTACCCTATAGTCAGTAGAGTTACATATTACCAAATCAGCATAAAAATCCCATGCGCGGTTTCCTACTGACCACCTTGTTACTGGCCGGACTGTGGGCCGAACCCGCTCTTGCCCTGAAGGGCCAACCCAAGCTCGGACCGGAGGCCGTGCCGATCACCCAACAGACCGACTATCTCCGAACCGCGCCGGCGCCCGATTACTGGAAACTAAGCCCGTTTTATCTCCCGCAACAAACCTCGAGCGCCTGTTCGCTCGCCAGCGTGGCCATGGCATTGAATGCGCTGCGGGGACTGCCGGCCCGGTCCGACGAGCGGCTCGTCACGCAGTCCGCCTTGCTCAAGAAGGCGGCCCAGGCCGCCTGGACCAAACAGGTGGCCGAAGGGGGAAGTGGCGTCACCTTGGACGGGTTGGTCGCCATCGTGAAGAAAAGCCTGGCGCGGTTCCAGTTGCGCGACTACGGCGTCGAGGTCATCCGACCGGCAAACGAGCATCCAGAGACCTTGGCGCGACTGCGCCAAGTGCTTTCCGACAACGAGGCGTCCGACCGCGACGTCATCTTGGTCTATTTCAATCAGGGCGTGGTGACGGGGGATTGGGATGGGCCGCATGTCTCGCCCATCGGAGCCTACGACGCCCACGCCGGGCAGGTGCTGATCCTGGACGTGGATCGGGAGTGGTACGTACCCTATTGGACGGCAGATACCCAACTCCTGAAGGCCATGCTACGCCCGGCGCCGGCCAAACACGGCCCACTCGCCGGCGAAACCGGCGGGCTCATCTGGATCAGGCCCCATACCAGCCACTGAACGCACCCGCCGCACCCGCTCGCCCGATCTCGCCCGATGGAAGACCCCACTCCCTACCGCGCCGGCCCAGCCAATGCTGCGGAACCGCCCCTCACCACCGAGAACCTGATCGCCCAGGCCCACGCCCACCGCCAAGGTATCCCCTATGAAACCGGCGAACAGTTGCTCGCACGGCTACCGGAGCGGCTGCGCGCCCTGGCTGACCTTGTTCTGAGTGGCAAGGCTCAAACTGGGGATGTCGCCTATGCTCTCGCCGCGCTGATCGACAGCATTGAGAACGCACCGACCAACGCCCGGAAGGCGCATTGAATCCCCGCCACCTCGCCGCCATCGCCTTGCTCGTTCTGCTGGGTATTAGCCTCGCCGGCTGCGCTGATCGGGATGACGCCATCCCCCCCACCCTGGCCGAACTTCACCAGCGGGCGGTGGCCGGTGACGCCAGCGCCCAACTGGACCTGGGGCTGCGTTACGTCACCGGCAAGGGTATTGCGCCCGACGAACAAGCCGCGCTGCGCTGGATCGGCAAGGCCGCCGCCCAGGGGAACTCCGCCGCCCAATTCGAGCTGGGCAGCTACCACACCCTGGAACCGCACCGGGACTATGGCCGGGCCGCCGACCTGCTGCGCCAGTCCGCGCTGCAAGGCTTCGCCCCGGCCCAGAGCAGCCTGGCGATGCTCTATCTGACCGGCGCGGGCGTGACCAAGGATCGGATCGAGGCTTACGCATGGATCAGCCTGGCCGCCGAGCAGGGCGAACGGGATGCACTGGATTTGCAGCCTGGCCTCCAAGCCGAATTGAGCGACGGGGAGTTGCAACAGGCGCGGCAACGGGCGCAACGGTATCGCCAGGGGCCGCTGTAACGGCTATCGGCCCGGCTTGGCCGCCAGAATCGCCTGCGCCAGCTTGCGCGGCTCATCGGTCCCCAGCCGCAGACATTTACCCGACGCGAGCGCGATCTCCACCGCCTCCCAGCCCGACACGTTGTACAGCCAGCCGTGCGGAGTGCGATGGATGCCCCAGCCGTACAGCCAATGATTGCGGACCGGCTGTACCTCCACGATCTCCGCCAGCGGGACGCGCTTCCGAATCAAGCCAATCCCGAAGCGAAAGCTCAGGTGGGTCGCGTCAATCTCGACGGTGAGCGAAAAGAACAGCGCCAGAAACACGGTCATCAGCGCCGGCCCGATGACGGCGAGCGGCATTAGGCCGGTCATCATCCCGAGACCCGCGAAGAGTACCGCCGACAGCAGCAGGGACACCACGATCACCGTGCCGAATTGGGTATGGCGGTAACGGAGAGACGGACGCATCGGGAATCCCTCGGCTCAGGGCGGGCGGTCGTTTGCTACAGTGTAGCCCCTTCCACCCCGACCGGACCGCGCCCATGGCCCCACGTCCCCGATCCCGCCCCTCGACCCGCCTCCCCAAGACCCTAACCGGCGTCATCACCGCCATCGTGCTGGCTGTCCTCGGCGCGCTCGGTATCAAAACGGACTGGTTTCACGGTAAACCCTCCGCCCCGCCCACGGAACGCCCGCCCGCCGCGCGGCCCGCGCCCCCGCCCGGCAACCTGCCCCACACCCCGAGCACCTTCACCGCCGCCAAGCGGGCGCTGTACGAGCAGGTGTATTTCGATCACCGCGTCACCTTCTACTGCGGCTGTACGTACAGCCCCGACCGGCAGGTCGATCTCGCCAGTTGCGGGCTGGAGGCGCTAGCGGACAAGCCACGCGCTCAACGGATTGAAGCTGAACACATCTTTCCCGCCGCTCAGTTTGGCAACTTCCGCCCCTGCTGGCGTTCGCCCCAAGACTTCCCGGCGTGCGCCAAGAGCGACGGCAAGACGCTCTCCGGCCGGGCCTGCTGCCAGGCGGTGGACCCGGTGTTCGAGGCTGCCCACAACGATCTGCAAAATCTCGTCCCGGCCGTGGGCGAAGTGAATGGCAAGCGCAGCGATTTCAACTGGGGCATGGTAGCGGGGGAACCGCGTGCGTTCGGGGCCTGCAACTTCGAGGTGGATTCGAGCATCCGCCGGGTCGAGCCGCCAGAGTCGGTTCAGGGGGACATCGCCCGGACGATGTTCTACATGGAAGACACCTACGGCTTCCGCCTGAGCAACCAGGACCGACAGTTGTTCACCGCCTGGAGCCGCATGGACCCGCCGGACGCCTGGGAGATCGAGCGCACCCGGCGGATCAAGGCGATTCAGGGCAAGGGCAACCGCTTTGTCGAGGACTACGCCGTGCTGTTTGGTAAGGCCGCCGCCGCGCCCGCCGCACCGGCGCCGGTGGTTCCCGCGCCAACCGTTCCCGCTCCCGCCGCTCCGATTCCCGCCACGCCTGCCCCGGCGGCTCCCGCGCCAAGCGCGCCAACCGTGGCGAACCCGTCCGGCTGGGCCTGCGGCGTCAAGACCACCTGTGGGCAGATGAGCAGTTGCGACGAGGCGAAGTTCTACCTGACGCAATGCGGCGTGAAGCGCCTCGATGGCGATGGCGACGGCATCCCTTGCGCCAGCTTGTGCAACCGCTGAACCGCGGAGGGGATGCGATGGCCTGGCTTTACCTGATCGTGGCTGGACTGTTTGAAATTGGCTGGCCGGTCGGCCTGAAACTGTCGCAGACGCCGGGTCGGCTGGTGCTGGGCGTAATCGTCGCCGTGGTCTGCATGGCCGCCAGCGGCGGGTTGCTGTGGGGAGCATTCCTATCGGCACCGCCTACGCGGTCTGGACCGGCATTGGCGCGGCGGGAACCTTCGTGGTCGGGATTGCGTTCTACGGCGATTCCGTGGGCGCGTTGCGGCTGGTTTCGGTCGGGTTGATCATCGCCGGCATTATCGGTCTGAAGCTGGCGCACGGCTCCGGCTGAAGGAGAGAACTGATGCCGCGACACGCCGCTCTTCGGAGCTTCACGCGGCCTCAAGCCGGCTCCACGTCTTCATAACCCGCCAGCGTGAAGCGCGGGGTACAGACCGCCAGAAAAATCAGGTCGGCGTCCCCGGTGTTGGTGATGCGCTGGCGGACACCAGGGGGAATGAGGACGACCGCGCCCGGTCCGACCTCTTCGGGCGGCAAGTCGCTCACTTCGACCCGCCCCCACCCCTCCAGGATCAGATACCGCTCGGTCGCGTTCCGCAGGCGATGCCAGCGGGTGGTCACACCGGGTTCCACCCGGGCGCGGGCTACGGAAACCGCTTCATCGGCCGAGGTGTTCCACCATTCGATGATGAAGCAGCCTTCCGCGAAGAAATACTCGGTCGCCGTAATCCGGGCTGAATCGGTCATAAGGGGGGTTGCAGACCGATGAGTGCGCCCAGTCGCGAGCCACGGGCCTTGAGCCATCGGTTAGGCGCTATCGCCGGCGGCAACACGTTGGGGAAACGACACCTCCAACACCACGCAACCCACGTCCGTCTTGAAGGGGCCATGCAGTTCACCGGGAGGGCGGCTGGCGTAATGACCCGTTTCCAGCCACAGGCCGAACGCTTGATCATAAAGGCGACCGCTGACGATGAAGACCTCTTCCGGGTACGGATGCATTTTCCCGCCGAAGGGCGCGGTATCGGCTCCGGGGAGAAAACGGGTTAATCGGGTGTATTCGCCCGTCAGGGAGTCCATGCTCAGGGTGAGTTCTTCCGCCATACCCTCCAGTCCAGCGATGGGTATCCACCGTCCTTGGCTTTCTGGATGGAGCGCATTCCAGTACGTTGCCGTTGATTTTGCCATGCGTTCTATCTCCAGCGGCATGAATGCCCAACAGTGTAGTCATCGCTTGCGCCCACGGCATAACCCCAGCCTTGGTGGAATGCAGAGCAATGCTACCCTTTCATCAAGATCGACCTTTCAACCTCTCCAAATCCTTTCATGACCGACAAACCCTACCCCGCTCCGCCTCGCCCGACCATCGATGACCTCGACCCCGAGAGCGCCACCACCGACCGACTCATCGCGATGGTCCGCAGCCACCGCGAGGGCGAGGCGTACCCCACATCTGAGCAACTGCTTGGCAATCTGCCGGTCGTGCTGCGGGCGCTGTGCGATCACGTCCTAACTGGCCAAGCGACCGCTATGGATGTCGCTTACCGGCTGGCCTCGATCATTGATATAGTCTTTACGCAAATGACAAAAGCGGGTGTGTTCGCCGGCGGGGCTGGTGGGGATGACGTAGCGGATTTCGACTTCGTCGTTGGTGACCACGACCCGGTCGATCAGCAGTTCGACGAGCGTGCGTTTTTGCTCGAACGTGGCGTGGGTCAGGCCGGCTTGGACCCGCTGGCAAAATGCGGTGATCGTGGTGGCCAATCCGGCCAGTTCGGCTTGGTGATCGACCTGGGCATCGAGTTGCTGGGCTTGGGTGACGAGCGCCCGAATTTTCTGCTCCAGGTCTTGTCGCCGGCGCTGGTATTCGGGCAGGGCGATCACGGCGCCCAGATAGGCTTGGGTCAACCGCTCGATCTGCCCTTCCAAGTGGACTTGGCCCCGGCACAACTGCTCCCGGCGGGCTTGCAAGTCCTGGGGCAGCCAATGTCCGCCATGGGCGCGCTCCAGCGCGTAGGCGATGCTGTCGGGATGCGCGAGCAACTCGCACAGATCCGCCCAAACCGACGCATCTAAGGCATCGGCCGGGATGTAACGCGTCGGGCAGCGCTCGTCGCGCAGGGTCTGCTGAGGACGCGCTTTGGCGCGACAAACATAGTACGCATAATCCGGCGGCAACCACCGGCCGCCACAACTGTACCGGCAGACCCCACAACTGACCAAAGCCCGCAGCAAATAGTCGTGCGCGTGGTTGTTGCGACGGGCAAAGGACCGGTTCTGGGCCAGCTTGGCCTGCGCGCGGGCAAACTGCTCGGGGTCGATCAGGGCCGGCACCGTCGTCACCGGAATCCACTCCTCCGGCGGAAGCGTCTTGATACTGCCGAAGGGGCGACCAATCGGACGGGTCGCCGAATAGCGAACCTGGGGCGCCCCCGACCGGAAGCGGCTGGCGTACACTTGGCCGGTATAGACCGGGTTGCGTAGCAGGCCGCGAATCGTCACCGGATTCCAGCGCGACTGGCCGTGCGGGGTGACCACCCCCAGCGATTGTAGGTGCCGCGCCAGCGCGAACAGGCTCGCCGAGGGTTCCTCATAGCGGGCGAACAGATCTTGAATCACCGCCGCTTCCGCCGGTTCCACCCGCACGCCCGCCGGATCGCGGGGACGGTCCGGATCCACCCGATAGCCATACGGCGGCCGGGTCCACGGCAGCAAGCTCCCCGCCCGCAGCTTCATCTGTCGTCCCCGACGCATCCGCTCGGCGATCAGCGTCCGCTCGTATTCCGCCACCGCCCCGCGAATTTGCAGCAGCAGGTGGTCGTGGGGATCCTGGCTCATCGGCCGGTCCAGAAACAGCACCTGGCAGCCCCACCGCTCCAGTTCTTCCAACAACACCATCTGATGGACGTAGTTGCGCGCCAGCCGGTCGGGGTCGGTGATCAACACCCGATCCACCTCCGCCGCCCGGACCGCATCCCGCAAGCGGTCCAGCCCCGGCCGGTTCAGGCTCGCCCCGCTGTAGCCGTCGTCGCGGAAAACGTGCTCCGGGGCCAGTTCCCAGCCCTGGCTCCGAAGGTGGGCTCGCAACCGCTCCAGCTGCTGCTCGATCGTTTGGGTTTGGGCTTGACGTTGCGTCGATACCCGGACATAAATGGCCAGACTCATCAGTCACCTCCTGCTCGGTTAGCATCGCCCAACGCAGCAGGTGCTGGTAAGCCCGATCCCACCGCCGCGCCCCATCCGGGCTCGTCTGCAGCGATCGGCGCACTTGCCATGACGGCTTCATAGGCACCTCCACGAGGAACGGAAACCTCGTGAAGGTACGTCGCCGTCGCCGGATCACGTAGCCGCAACGGCCGGCGCCACCAGCTCAGCGTCAGCCGCCCACGGCGGATCAGGCAAAATTTGTCATTTGTGATTAAACCATTGACGCGGTTGAAGGCAACCAGACCCTGCCTAAATCACCACGTCGCCCGCACTAACCGATTTTCCGCTTGACACCCACGCTGGCGCGTTCTATCGTTAGCGTACATTTGTACGCTAACGACCGACGCCCATGCCTAAACCACCGGACGATCCCGCGTATCTCGCACGGCTTCAAGACTACTACGCCCGCTGGCGCAGCCTGCCTGCTTACGGCCCCTTGCGGGACGTGCTGGGGCTGGCATCGCGGGATGGTGTTGCCAAGGTACTGCATCGCTTACAAGCGGCGGGCTTCCTCGACCGCACACCAGCCGGACGCTGGACGCCCACCGCACGGTTCTTCGAGCGGCCGCTAGCCGACGACCCGGTGCCGGCCGGGTGGCCGGCGGTCACGGCCGACAGCGGCGAGGCGGGGTCTATCGACGCCTGGCTGGTGCGCCACCCCTCTCGTACCGTGCTCATCCCCGTCACCGGCGACTCGATGATCGACGCCGGTATTCACCCCGGCGACCGCGTTGTAGTCGAGCGGGATACCTCCGCCCGGCCGGGCGACGTGGTGGTTGCCGTGATCGATAACGAATTCACCTTGAAGACCCTGGCGGTGGAGGACGGCGCGGCCGTGCTGAAACCGGCCAATCCCGCCTATCCGATCCTCCGCCCCGGCGAGCGCTTGCAGATTTTCGGGGTGGTGGTCGGTTTGGCCCGCACTTATCGGAGATAACACCTATGGCTGCCGTCGCAGAACTTTCATTCGCACGGGCTCATCGCCCGATGGTTGATCCCGCTCCCTTCACGGATTGGCCGCTGCTGGCGATGCCGATCCCGTCCGGTTCGCCGGTTCCCGCTGACGACCGAATCGAGCGGCGGATCAGTCTGGATCATCATCTGGCGCGTATTCCCGAAGCCACCTTTTTAGTGCGCGTCACCGGCGACGCCTTGGCCGAGGCCGGGATTCGCGACGGCGATTTAGTGGTGATGGATCGAGCCATTCCCGCAACCGAGGGCAGCGTGGTACTGGCGCTGATCGAGGGCGCGTTTCTGCTGGCCCAAGTGGGCAGTGATACTGACGGCCAGCGGGTGTTGTGCGCCGCTGCTGACAGTCACTGGCGGCTGGAAGCGGTGGTGATTGTCGGCGTGGCGCGCTGGGCGGTTCACCGGCTGTGGCCGGGACGCGCTGCGCCTCATTGATGGTTTCTGGCGCAACCCTGATGAAGAGGAGAGGACGATGAACGAAAACCTGATGAAGCACGGCGCGTTCGGCTGGAACGAGCTGATGACCACCGACGTTGCGGCCGCAAGACGGTTCTACGGCGCGCTGTTCGGCTGGGAAACCGAGGACTATCCCGGAGAGGGGATGAGCTACGTGATGGTCAAGGTCGGTGGCGAGGCGGTCGGCGGGATGATGGTTCTGCCGCCGGAATGCGCCGGAATGCCGCCAGCCTGGGGCGTCTATGTCACCGTGGCCGACGTGGACGCCACCGCTCGCCAAGTTGAAGCGCTGGGCGGGAAAATCCTCCGCCCGCCGGAGGACATTCCCGACATCGGTCGGTTCTGCGTCCTGCAAGACCCGCAAGGCGCGACGCTCTGCGCGATCACTTATCGACAACCGTGAACGCGGGGCGCGACCGGTGTTCGATCCGGTGCGGTCGGCGAGCCAGGCTGGCCCGCCCGAGGTCGCGACCCCGTCCGCGATATTTCGCGGCCCAGCCCCGTCTCTGGGTCCATCCGCGCGCCGTCAATTCTGCAAGCGATTGAGAATCAATAACCACCCATGAGGGTGAATCCCCGCTCCCCCTGGCGCGCGGTTTGCTTGATTTGGGTGAAGTCCATCCGCTGCCCAGGAGCATACGTCATGTCCACCCCTTCGCTGAGTCGTTACCGTGATCGAGCGTCGCTGCCGACCGGGCGGGCGCCGGGGTTGACCGCGCGGGCGCTGCGCCAGCAGAACCGGGCGTTCCGGGGCGCCGGCGGGGTCAGCGCCGAAAATCGGTCGCTGGGGTTCGCCCCGGCGTTTCTGGATACCCAAACCGGCGCGGTCTACCGGGCGTGCTTCGCCGATGGCCGGCCGGCGCCGATGCACCTGCTGGAGGGCTTGCCGCCGGCGCTGGTGGTGGCGCGCGACGCGGCGGGCCGGGCGACCGTGATCCACCCGGCGGTGACGGCCGGCTTCCTGCGCGGCGAGCGGTTCTACACCCGCGACCAGGCCGCCGCTCTGGTTTGGCATTGACAGCGACCCGCGGTCTCGACACCCGCAGGCGACCAACGCCACCACGGGGCGACCGGCGGCTTGAGCCCGCGCTGGGGCTTCCAGAACCGCACCCCGGTGGTGAGCGGCTGCGTGCGAACCGCCGGCGTCAACGGCAAAGGGGCGTCCCGTCGTCGTCGCGCCCTTCGGTGAAGGCCGTCGGCGCAGCGAATCCACTGTAGGCGGCGGTATCCCTCCATGACGGCAAAGTGATGAGCTCACCCCATTAATGTTGCGGTGGGCGTAGGCCATTAACCGCCACATCTCACCTGGATTGGTCCGTTTTTATCTACCGTTGGCGCCCGTTTTTTTCCGATTTGTGAAATTAGCCCGCAAAGCCTGAATCCCCTGCATCGGGAAGCCTATTGCACCTAGAACGGGCGGCTTTATGTCGCTATTGGGGAGCGAGACCAAAGACCACACCCTAAAACCTGGAATGCGTATCCGGACAGCTACGGCCGCTCAGCGAGCAGAAACGACACGAGCCGTTGCATAAAATAAGGGCGCGGTGACTCTCTAGTCAACGGAAAATCTCATCATGGCAGGTCGCAAAAGCCCGCAATCAGGCGATCTGTCATACCACTTTTTATTGACGCGGAGAATGTCATCCATTTGTCAAAAACAACCGGAATTTTATCAGTACAACAAATTGATTAATAAGTTTATTTAGTTATAATATTCACTTCTGTTTAATGTCTAATTTTGCGACTTATCAGGTGTTTTTAACCCAAAATCGCCATGGTTATTTAAGTCAAATGGCGTGCTTTGCACCAAAAAGGTGAAGCGCCATGATCCAATAACGTGCATTGAAAAATGGATAAAGTATTTTGTGGTGATGCCATTCATCTAACGTTCATACTCATCATGCAAACTTCAGTGCAACCCACCACGCACTGACCCCGCATTGAATGCTGGAATGGAACGAACATCGAGGTCGGCGAGTCCAATCACTTCAGTAAATCGGCCGCCGATAGAACGTGAAGCGATAAACACTATGAATAATCTTCAGCCATGAGTCTTGAAAATGTCATGGTGTGAAGGTTATAAAGACCCATAAGATCTTTTGATCGCATCACCACCGGAGAGAGGAAGGGCCGTCATGACCTCATGATGAGGGATGGCGGCGAGTAGGGGAGAAACTGTGCCACACCGCCTCATCATCAAGACAGGAGACACACCATGCCTAATCGCAAGCTACGCAAGATGGTCGAGCATCAGAAGATTCTGACCGCCGCCCCGCCGAAGACCTCCGTCCGCGAGGCCACCCGGTTGATGAAACAAACCCAGGTCGGCGCCCTGCTGGTGGTGGAACACAGCCGCCTGGTCGGGATCTTCACCGAGCGCGACGCCCTGGTTCGGGTGCTGGCCGAGGGGCTGGACCCCGAGACTACCCCGCTGGCCGCGGTGATGACTCTCGACCCGATTACCATTCACCCGGACCAGCCCTTCGTGTCCGCCCTGCACCTGATGTACGAGAACGGCTTTCGTCACGTACCGGTGGCCGAGAACGGCCGGCCGTTGGGGATGGTCTCCGCCCGCGACGCCCTGGACCTGGAAGCGGCCGAGTTCGAGGCGACCTTACACCAGCGCGAGCACCTGCGGACGATCATGGCCTAACACCCCGTTAGGCAAGCGTTAACCCCATGGCCCTGGCGAAGCGTGATCGCTCCGTCGGGGCTTTTCGGACCTCGGATTTAAGCGACTTGGCCCAATCGTGAGCAGACCCCATCACGAACGACCCTCGGACCGGGCGGCGTATTGACTAGTGGGCTGTGCGGGACTCGAACCGACAGCCGGTTGATTGACTGTCCCGTCGTCGTTGCGACCCTCGGCGATCCCACCCGTACAGCGAATCCAGCGCGGCCGGCGCGGGTTCATCCCGGCCAGCGCATGGGAGCCGCTCTCGCGCACCTCGCGCAGCGTAACCAGAAACAGCGCCTCCAGCGCCGTCCCGTGGCGATCCGCCACCCAGGCGACATGCCGGGACGAATGCGCCGCGACCGGCCCCTTGGCTCCCGCCAGTTCCCGCCCCCAGACCTCCAGCCGGTGGAGCGCGTCCGCCGCCGACACGGCCTGGCAGCGCGGCGGCGCTCCCGTCGCCGAACTGGCCGCCAGCGCCAAGACCCATAGAATTCCGCGCCATGCCTTCGCCATTGCACGGATCGCTGTCACGCCCTCCTCTCCGGCAACCGCGCCCGGCGCACCAACAGGATGCCGTAGACCACGCTATTGAGGGCGAGGACGCCGGCCCCCAGCGCCCATTGCCACTCGCGGGTCAGCCCGGTCGGGTAGAGCAGCGCCAGCAGGTAATGATCGATGAAGCCCCCGGCGTAGCTGGATGCGCCGACGGCCTGGCGCAGGTCATTCTCCAACGGGGTGAGCGGGCAAATCCAGCCGGCGAATTCGATCAGCGCCCCCCAAGCTGCCGCTGGCAGGTGCAGCCACGCCAGCCGGGGCCAGTGCCAGACCAGCAGACCGCCGAACACCACGAACAGCACGAACGCCAAGTGGAGCAGCGCCACCGCATCGGCGGTCAAGCGGACGAGTACCGTCATCGGAAACCGCTCCGGCCCGCTTTCCTCATTCCGCCCGTTCCAGGCTGGGAGAAACGGCCTTGAGCAACGCCTTACCTCGCAAACCTATCGGTTACCGAGTTCGTCAGTCCTGCGTCCAGCCTTTGGGCGAGCGCCAGGAGATCGGCAGGCACCACCGATTCCCATTGCGCCAGCGCCTGCAACCCCGTCTGGGCCTCCTGGCGCCATTCCGCCTCCAAATGCGCGGCGGCGGCCCGCTCGCCTAGCAGTAACAGGAGCAGGGGTTCGTCCACGGCATCGCCGACCCAGTGATCTTCGCTCATCCTCGATTTCCTCCAGAGTGACCTTAACCCGCATCGCCGGGTGCCAGCGGCGTCACCGACAAGGCGACCACCATTACGCTGAGGTCGCCGAGCCGGGCCAGATAGACATACCCCACCTCGGGCAGATGCACCACCCACAGCGCCGACCCCGTGGCCACACCGGGCACGGTCGCCGTCGTGGCCCGGGGCGTGAGACCCAGCGAGTGGAAGGATTGCAGCGGCGCGATAAACCCGATCCGCAGCGCCTGGATCAACCGCTGGTAGGGCGTCAGGGGATTGTTCCGGCGGAGGTCATCCAACAATTGGCGCTGCACGTCGCCGAGAATCGTATTGAACACCCGACAGGCCGCGCCGACCAGGTCGTTGAGGTCCAACGAGGCGATGGCATCAATCAGCTTTTTGATCTCCTCCAGGGTCTGCGCGGGATCGAAGCCCAGCAAGTCCCGAATATCGAAGGTGATCAGGCTGACGGTGCAGGCCCCGCCGTAGCCGTCGCGTTGCGGGTTCTTGACGGCGATGAGCGGATCGGTGTCCGGATAATCCATCTGGCGGTTGACGATGCCGCGGGTGGCCTGGCTCCCCGCCACCGCCGCCTCCTTGAGCAGCACGTCGAGATTGGGATCGCAGGGCTCGGTGGCGGCGTTAAACGCATAGCCGCCGTTGATGTAGTCATACGGCGCGGGATTGGTGAAGATCGCCTGGCCGGTGGCCGGATCGTAGCTCAGTTGACCGCCGGCCTCGATGGTGTCCAGCGTGGCCTGATTGACGCAGAGCGTGGCGTCGATGCGAATCGGCGCTTCCGACGGACATTCCGCGATGGGCTCGGGCGAGACCCCGATTACCGGTTCCTCCGCGCGAACGGACCTACCGTCCGAATCGGGCGTGGCGTTACCTGCCGTCAACGGCGTTGCCTGACCGGCGGTGGCCGCGGCGGCGGGTGCCCACCGCGAGGCCGAGGGAAGGGATAACGCGGGCGAGGCCTCCGGCTGGACTTGGACCGGCCCGCCCCCCACGCCGCTGCCGAGCGGTGGTGCCGCGAAACTCGGGAGCGCTAGGCCGACTCCAGCCACGGCTCCCGCCAGAACCCAGCCGACGAACGAGGGGCGCTTGGAAGGGACCATGCTCGGATCTCCCGGTTCAAGTCATGGATGCAAATCGTTGCGGAAGGACGGTTTATATTATTGCTTATCTATAAATATTAAACAATTTAATGTCGTTAAGCGTCCCTGGCTTGGCCCCTGAGCGGCGGAATGACCCGCCGCTCAGGTCTTGCGCCGGGACCGAGCGCGGCCGGGTTTCGTCGGCGGTGCGGGACTGGCCGGGGTGTCATCCGGCGGCGGCGCACTTTTCTCGCGCCAGGAGTTCTGTTCCCAGAGGTCGATGCCGCGCTGCGCCGCTTCCAGCTCGACCCGTTCCAGCCACCGCCGCAGTCCGGCCGCGCCGTGGGCGCGCAGCACGGCGTCGAACACCAGCATCAACCGGCGGGTTTTCTGGCGGGCGTTGCCGCGCGGCGCGCCCGGCGCCAGCCAGCGAAAGCCGCTGGTGCCCTCGCGGCCGAGCAGCAGACTGAATGCCTTCTTGGCGGACAGCCGCCGCCGCCCCGGCAACTCCAAGGCGTCCGCCAGTTGCTGGTAGGTGGCGTAGACCTCCTCGACCTCGGGATACACCGGCAGGTAACTCTGGGCCGGGAAGGTCAGGATCGACCACACCAGCAGGGCCAGCGCGGGATCGTCCAACGGGTCGTCGGGCCGCTCGGTGGTCAGTTCGCGCCAGCGCGCCGGCGAGATGCCGAGCGCGGCGGTCAGTTCGGTCAGGTCGAGACCCAGCCACTGCTGCAACAACAACAGGTCCCGCCCCAGGATCGGGCGGTCGCCGAGATCGAGGGTCAGGGGCGAGCGGGATTTCGGGGTGGGATCGGAATTCACGGTGGGGCGGTCGGCTCGGGAGGCGATCAGGGAAAGGACGATCCCCGGCCAATAGGGGGCGCCCGGCGTTTCCCCCTATTTTGCGTTAAAATGATCAATAAACAATGATTCGGATTCCCACCCAATGGGTAACAAACCCCAATCCCGCGCCCTGACCTGCGCTTTCCTCCGCCAGGGCGACCCGACTCCCGGCGAACTGCCGCTGCCCGACGCTCCGGTCGGCCATCCCGAGGTGGTCCTGCCGGTGGGCGGCCTGAATGTGCTGTTCGGCCGTTCCGCGCCGCGCGTCGTCAGCCTGGCCATGCGACGGGCGCTGCAGCAGGGGTATTGGCCTGTCACCGTCGGGCTGGAGCTGGCGTTGCCCCGCGCACTCCAGCGGCCGGTGGACCTCGCCGATCTGGTGACGGTCTCCACCCTGTTCCTGGACAAAACCCGGGTGACGGTGGCGCTGGCGACCGCCATCGAGGATCGGCTGGCCGCCTATCTGACCGCCGAGGGCCGGGCGCCAGGACTACGGCGGGCAGCGATCCTGTTCGACGGGGTGGGCGCTTATCCCCACCTGCTCGCCCGGCTGATTCGGGAACCCGATTTCGCCCACCTGCAAGCGATCGGCTACACGGTACCCGGCAGCGGCGGAGGGCCAACCTGCGTGTTGCTGTACCTGCGGGATGTGGCCGCCATCACCCGGATCGACGTCCAGCAGGCCGGGGCGGAGCCGGTCGCCTTTCGTCTCCCCACCCCGGCCGAACTGGCGACGCCCGCGGCCGGCTACAACCCCTTCCGCGCCTGAGCGCCCCCGAACCGACCGGGATTCCCTTGCCCACCCGCGTGCCCCCATCCCTGTCCCCGGCAGGGGGCGTCAGGGGACGCGACCCGGCGCGGGTGGCCCCCTGCCGGCCAGCAGGCGCTTCAACGACTGAACGATCAAGCGTTGATAACGCCGGTGGTGGCGAGGCGTCCGGCTGTGGTAGTTGCCTACCCCGGTCGCAAGATCCGGCGCCGCGCGCAGTTCCCGCGCCAGGATGGCGGCGCCGACGTGAAGGTTGTAGCAGCCGTGGTCGCGCAAGTCGCGGGTGTTCAAGCCTTCCTGGCGGACCCAGCGGGTATTGACTTGCATCGGCCCGAGATCGTGGCTGCCGTCGCGATTGCGCCGGGCCAAGCCCGGTCGCCCGCCCTCGGTCTTGAGCACCGCCAGGATCAAGGCTTCCGGCACCCCATGAACGGACGCCGCCTGCTGGACGCATTCGACCGTCACCGGCGACGTCAGGCCGGGTGGGGGCAGGTCAGGAAACAGCATGGTTCACTCCTTCGCTCGCCGGCAGCCGGTCGTGGCGCGCGGCGTGTGGGTTGGGTGTTCTTGACTCACTGACATGCTGACTCATCGGCGCACTGACTAACTGACGTATTGACTCACTGACTTACAGACTCACTGACTCACCGATTCATTGACTCACTGCTCACTGAGAGCCTATACGGAAATTCCTACTGTAAATTTTCCTGTGATCCGAGCTGCGGTTCTGGTAATCGTAGGGTACGCCCATCAGCAGGATCAATAGGTTGAGCGGTGAGTTTACGGTCTAGCCCACGCTCGAACCCTCGCCATCACAGGAAAATTTACAGTAGGCGGAAATTCGCCACGCAAGTACTGGGCTTACCGATGATGGAGCGCCTCCCAAGCGCAAAAAAGCCACGGCACATTCTGGTAAATTTTTGTTTTTAATATGTTTAATTTTCGTATAGGCTCTGACTCATCCCTTCATCAACTCACCCGATGCACCCTTCGATGGCTCGCCGCACGACCCCATCAGACCGGGGGCGATGGCAAAGCGGAGGGCAGCAAGCGCGCCGGATGGTTCGACGCCGATACCGACGCCGATACCGACGCCAGTGGCGGGAGATGCGCCTCGGCCGGCGCCAGTTCCCGCTCCAGCGTCAGCCCGTCGAATTGGCGCAGGGTTGCCGCGAAATAGAAGGCGATCCCGTCGTAGCCGAGCCGGCGTTCCTGGTACTGTCTGGCGATGGCGTCCGCCCCGGCCGGATCGCGACGGTTCAAACAGGCCTGATAATCCTGGATCAGCGCGACCGACTCCCGATGGACCCGCGCGAGGGTCGCGGCATACAGCCGTCCGCCGACCTGCAAATAGTGCAGCAGGGCAGTGCGGTGGGTGGATACGTCCAGTTCCAGTCGCTGGCGCAGACGGTCGGCCCGTTCGGCGGCGGCACAGGCCAACACCGCGCGGGCATCGACCAGCACCGCCGACCGGTCGCGGTTGAAGTCATGTTCCAGCGCGGCGACCGCGATGCGAGCCAGAGCCCGCGCGTAACCCCATTCCACGTCCAACGCCGCGCTGGCCGACACCCAGTCCCGCCGTTCTTCGGGCGGCCACCGAACGTCGGCCGGTACCGGCGGCGCCAACAGAGCGGCCAGGGTCTCGGGCGCGCGCTGGTGGACCCAGTCGGGATTCCGCTCGATCAGCGCCGCCAGCAGCCGATGTATCTCGTACTGGTGATAGCCCGACAGGACGGCGGTCGCCGGATCGAGGCCGGCATTTCGCAGCAGACGCGCCGCCAGGTGACGAGCGCTTTCGGCCAGCCACCGGCTCGCGCGGGGGAGATAGTCCTCCACCGCATGGGTTTGCCGCAACGCGGCGCTCACCAGCAGGCTCATCAGCTTGCTGTGCGCGAGCGTGCGCTTCAGGTGGTCGCGGGTGGCGCGGCGCTGGGCTTCCCCATCCTCTCCAAAATCCGGGACCGGCCAGGGTGCCGCGGCGGCGGGTGCCACGGGTTGACCGGCGGCGGCCTGGCGCAGCGCCGCCAAGGTGGGAACCGGCGCGGAACGCGCGGTGGCGCTCTCCGTCGCCTGGGCCAGGTAGGCGCCCAGTTGGGCGGGCGGAATCGCGGTACTGCGCACCGTGCTCATGTCGCCGGATCTCCCGGAGGTGTCCCCATCGTTGGGATGACCGGCGTACCTACCCTACCGGTCACGGTTATCCCCCACCCCCGCCGCATCTTCCCCCAAGCGGATTCCACCGGGGATTCTCAACGTTCCAACCGTCGGCTTGGCTTTTTATAATGGATTAAATAGAATAATAAACAATAGTTCAACGCGATACCCCGATGATCGAACCCGCGTCCCCTCCCCCGCCTGCCCGTGTCGCGCCCGCCGAGCCGGACGCCATCGCCCTGGGAGGATTGCTGGCCTGGATCGCCTGGAATCAGGTCGAGACCGGTTGCGACCTCCATGCCCTGGACGATGGCGCCACTTTGGTGGTCGCTTCCTCGGCGCTCGCCCACGGCTTTCAACTCGGCTGGCTGGATGCGGGATTGGGGCCGGGATATCCGTTCCTGGCCCATGGCGAAGCGCTCGAGTGGTTCGCCGCCGCCTGGCGGGGCGTACAATTCAGCGCCGCCGGTGTTCTGTTGCTGGCGCGCTCGGTCGAACCCCTGGCGGTGCTGCTCCCGACCGACTGGCCCGCGGTCGTCGGGGCGCTGGCCCGCCGGGCGGCGCTGGCCAACGTACCCTGGTGTCACGTAACGCCGTTCGCCACCGCCTATCTGGATCGGCTGCGCGAGCGCCCCATCGCTCACCGTGCGGCCGTCGTTAGCCTCGGCGACCTGCAAGTGACGCGGAGCGTCCCGATTCCCATCCTGGAGGAAGCCCCATGGTTCACGCGACTGCGAGCGCTCGCTCCCCACGGGTCACTGCTTTCCCGCTCGCCGGCCTCACGCCCGGCGATCCCCGCCTGATTCCGGGGCTGGCCCTGGCCTTGCCGCCGCCGCAACGCCGAAAACTGGCGGAGGTGCTCCAGCGCGCGCCGCAACCCCGACAGGTCATCGAGCACCTGCGCCAGGCACTGCAATGCCAGGAACCGCTGGCGCGCAGCGTCGAACGGCTGGCGCGCGAGCCGGCGCTCCTGCCGCAAACGCCCCGCGCCGATGATCCGCCGGCTCCGGCGCTCCGGGAGACGAGGCAGGCCCACCGTGAGGCGCGACCGGCATCCCCCTGGACCGCCAAGCCGCATCCGTGATCCATCCGCCCAGCACGGGAGTTCCGATAGCACACCCACGGTTAGATGCCATGCGCGTGCATTGTGATGGCAATGCATCTGCATTATCATTGAGTTCTTCTACTGGAGAGTGTTGTCATGGCGTCCACGCTCGAAGTCGAATCCACGCTCACCGACCGCTATCAGACCACCGTGCCGGAAACCGTTCGCCGCGCCCTCAAGCTGGGCAAACGCGATAAGATCCATTATTCGATCCTGTCCGACAGCGCCGTGCTGATGACCCGCGCCGTTCGCGCCGAGGGTGAAGACCCGGTGTTGATACCGTTCCTGGACTTCCTGGCGCGCGACATCGCCCGTCACCCGGAACGGCTTCAGGCGGTCGCTACCGGACTGGTCCAGCGCCTCCAAGCCCTGGTCGGCGGCGTGGAGGTGAATCTCGATGCCCCGCTGTCGGCCGATGACGAATGAGCCGGGGAGTCTGTCACCGCTGGTCGTCAACGGCTGGGCGCTCTTTGCCCACCCGTTGTTCCTCGACCAGGTTGAGACGCTGATCCAGCAGGTGGAAACCCTCCAGCGCAAAGACCCGGTAGGTTACGTCAGGAAAAACGCCAGCAAGCGGCTGGCCGCCATCACCAAGCTGGCGTTCGAGGTCATTCCGCAAGACCCCGCGCGCACCGAGTACCGGCAAGGCCATACCCTCGGCGAAGGGCGCCAGCACTGGTTTCGCGCCAAGTTCTTCCAGCAGTATCGCCTGTTCTTCCGCTACCACGCGCCAAGCCAGGTGATCGTCTATGCGTGGGTAAACGACCAGGACAGCCAACGCGCCTACGAGAGCGGCAACGACGCCTACCGGGTGTTCCGCAACATGCTGGCCAGCGGCCATCCGCCCGATGATTGGAACCTACTCCTAGCCGAGGCCCGTGCGGAAACGGCTCGCTGGCAGCAGGTCGGCGCGCAGGCCAGCGCCACCCAGCCCTGAATCCCGGCTACACCCGTAACGACGCCCTCTTTCCGGCCCCGTTTAGCGCACGAAGCGGCCGTCGGTGAGCACCACCAGACGGCGCTCCGCATCCACCCGTTGCACCGTCCCCAAGCCGTTTAGCCGTCCGCCGGCCACCACGCTGGTCGTTTGCCCGGTCGGGCCCTTGAGCCAGGCGCGGTCGCCGTTGAGGGCGGTCACCCGCCAGCCGGCGACCGGTCGCCCGGCGGGCGCGGGCGGGACGCGGGCGAACCCGGTGCGTGCCAGCGCGGCCCGCAAGTCCCCGACCTCGGCCCGCAAGACGGTCAGTTGTTCTGCCACCCGCGCCAGGTCGGCGTGGGTCTGGGCCTGCCGGGCACCGAACTCGGCGAGTTGGGTGGATACGGTTCCCGCCAGGTGGCGTCCGGCCGCGCCGGCCTGCTCGGTGGCCGCCGCCAGCGCGTCCAGACGGTCGTTCAGGGCGTCCAGACGGGTCAGAGTTTCCGCATCCAGGTCGGTCAAAAAGCTGTCCGGCACCCCATCGCGCAGGGTGAAGTGCGGCTTTGGAGTGGTGACCGCCGGCGGCCGATCGCGAACCGGGCCGGGTCCCGCCGGTCGGGGGCCGGCGGACGCCTCGGCCTGGAGCTGCGTCATGCTGAGCGGCGGCGCGGCGGGCCGCAACGCGGTGACCACGTCGAGGCCCAGCACCCGCAGGATCTGGACAGCCGCGAACGCCGCCAGCACCAGACCGCCCAAGACCAGCGCGGCGACGAACCACCGGTTCGCGCCGGGCCAGGCCGCCGGGGCTGAAGGATCGGCGGGCGGCGCCTCGGCGGCGGCCGCGAGGTCGGGCAATGGGGTTCTCATGGCGCGGGCTCCGGTGGTCGCGCGGCGGGGGTGGGAGTCGCCGGCATCGCCGCTCCCCCCGAACGGAATTGGAGGGATTCGGCCGGGGCGGGACGCGACCGAGCCGGCAACGGTCGGCCGGCGTCGAACGGCGCTTCCAGCGGCGGTGCGGCGGAGTGGCCGGCCGGCGCGGCAGCCGAGACCACCAACACCCCGATCCCCGTCCCGCTATCCACCCGGATGGTGTTGGGCCGGTTGAAGTGCTGGCCGACCGCGTCGCCCAGTCGGGCGCCGACCGTGCCCAGCGCTTCGCGGGCAATCTGGTCGTCATCGATCCCGGCGCCGGGCGCCGAAACCACGTTGCCGAACGGCCCCACGGTGACGATCCGGCGACGGCTGGCCACCGCTTCGCCGTAGCCCTCCAGGAAACTGGCCGCGATCAGCGCGCCCCAGCGCGAACCGTAATGATGGTCCACCTCGGTCGCCAGCGCGGTCCGACCGGTGGCGGGATCGACCGCGTAAGCCTCCAGCGCGTAGGTGGCCCCGGCCGGCAGGGTCAACCAGCGAAACCGCACCAGCACCCGTTCCGGTCGACTCCCCACGGGCGCCGCCAGTTTTTCCAGAGCGCCCAACAGAATCCCCCCCTGGAACCGTTCCCCGACCACCCGAGCCCGCACCGGGCCGGGCTCGTCGCTGTCGATCGCCGTTTGCAGCACCGCGTGCAGCAGATCGCCGGGCCGCAGCGCGCCGGAGGGCGGCGACCGGTCGGCCGCCGCTTCCGCCGCGGCGCGCGTTTGGGCCGCCTGCACGGCCTCCTGCGTGGCGCGCTGTCCTTTGCTATCTACGAACGCCACCAGGCTGGTGGGAGTCGGCGCGAAGCGGCGGTCGCGATAGGCGATGAGTTCCTTGACCTGCACTTCCATCGCCCGCAGCAACGCCTCATCCGGTTTGGCCAGCGCGGGCGTGGCCGGGGCGGGTGTGGCCGGGGCGGGCGCTGGTGGAGTTCCTGGCGCGGGCGCGGCGGCGACCGGCGGGGACACCCCGGACGACGCCACGGTGTCCAGCGTTCCCGGCGACGGCATGGCGCTGCCGCCGCTGGGACGGGCGCGCTCGGCCCGATCCCGGTTGGCGAGTTCCTGCAGCCGGGCGTACTCCGGCGTTTGCCGGCCGCCCGGCACCGATTCGGTCGTGGCGGCGCCGGGTGCGGTGGCGGCGCTGGGAATCGGGACGCCTGGTTGCCCATTGAGCCACAGGTACAAGCCGAGGCCAGCCAGCCCGAGGCCGGCCAGCAGCCAGGCTTGTGGCGATCCCCCCAGGGGAAGCATGTCGTCGCCCTCCCGCCGTCGCGCTACGGCTGCACCCGAACCTCGACCATCTGGCCGCGATGGCTGGCCAGCAGGACGGGAACGGCGCGCAGCTTGTAGGCGTGCAGCCCGCTCGGACTGCTCGCGCGATCTTCGTAGGCCGGACTGTAGATCTCGGCCAGGGTGCGCAGGTAGGTGTACTCACCGACCCGCCAGGCGCGGGCGTCCGGCTCGACCCCGGCCAGATCCACCGGCCGCGCGTCCGGCTGGGGCGGCAGGCCGTTGAGGACGTCGATCAGCGCTCGGTCGACCGGCGCGGGCGCGGGCGGCGCGTACTCCGGCGCGGCGCGGGGACCGGCCAGCCGCAGCTTGAACTCCTTGCGGGCGTCGGCCTGGGTCTGCCCCAGCACCACCGTCAGCACGATCGGCGTCTCCAGGCCCTGCAACGCCACCAGCACGTTGCCGGTTCCGTAGCGGGCGGTGGGCTGGATCACCAGCACCGTCGGCAGGTCCTCCTTGTCGCCGGACACCGTGTGGGCCGCCACCGCGAACAGATTGGGGTTGAACCCCTGGTAGGCGGTCATCGGCCAAGCCCGGCCGGTGCGGTCGGTAAACACCACGCTGGCGCCGTAGCCTTGCGCCGCGCGCACCACCGGCGGCGTGCGGGCGGTCAGGTCCAACGGTTCCGCCTCCATGACCGCCTCGGGCGGCGGGCTGGCCGGCTCCGAGGCCAACCGCTCGTGGGTTTCCAGCGATTGGATCACGGTTTTGATCTGCTCCGGATTCATCGGCATCAACAAGTCCAACACCCGCTGGTGCGCCTGCGCCCGTTGCCGTTCCCGCTCCGCCAGCGCGCCCGGGGGGTCCGTCTCCAGCGGCGGCAGTTCGGCGGCGCTGCGGGGGATCGGCGGCAACGCCGCCGGGGACCGGGGTTCGGTCGATCGCGGCGAACCGGCGGGACCGACCGGCGGGGCCGGCGCGACGGGGCCACCGGGCACCGCCAGCGGGACCGGCGCAGCGACGGTGGGGAGCGGCGGCGCGTCCCGCGCGGCTGTGACCGGCAGGCCCACCAACCCGCCGAGCAGGGTGACGCGGCGCAGCGCTCGCCAGCCGGCGCGACCGGACATCAGCTTCCCCGGGTAATCAGTTGGTGGACGGCCAGGCCGCGCGGCACCTCGTGGGTGGGCATCCGCACCACCAGCACCTCCGCGATCAGGGCTTGCGGCGTGCTCTGGCTGGAGGCGCCCTGATAGGACAGGCCGAGCTTCATCTCGATTTTCCAGGCGTAGCGGTCGGCCAGCACCCCCTGATTGACCACCACCGGCGGCGCGGTCGGCACCACCTGGCTCACCAGCCGGCGCTTGATGATCGCGTCCAGGGTTCCGGCCGCCTCCAGCGCCCGGACATGCTGCTTGAACCCCTCGTCGCTAAAGTTCGGTCGCATCGCTGTCAACTGCTTGCGGTAATGCACGTAGTCCAGGGTATAGGCCTGGGTGACCGCCTCGGTCACCCAGGCCAGCAGGGTTTCCTGGGCGACGTAGGGCTCGCTGATCGGCACCAGCGGAATCAGCCGACCATCCGCCGTGGTCGCGAAATACTCCGGCCCGGGCGGATGCAGCGCGCGCCAGCCATGCGCCCCGACGCTGAGCACCAGCGCCCCGGCCAGCGCCAGGTTCAGCCATTGCGCCAGTTGGAGCCGCAGTTCCAGCCGGTCCAGCAGGTTATGCACCTGGGCCACGCCGCCCGGGCGCGGCGACACCGGCGTGGAAGTCTCCTTTGTGGGTGATTCCATCGGAGGGCGGGTTTCCGGTTGAGCTATTAATATTGTTTAATAATTATTATAAAGCATAATATTGTCAAGCCCACGCCTGATGGAGGCTGTTCGGATGCCGGTCCCGCCCCAATCCTCTCCCCCCGACCCGATGGTCGACCGCGAGGCCGTCCTGGCCCAGCTCGCCGCCCTGCCGCAAGCCGCGCATCTGCCGCCGGAAGCTCGCCGCCAGTGGCTCGATCACCAGTTCGAACGCCTCCGCGACGAGGCCACCGCAGGTACCGGGCGCGGCGGTTCGCTGTCGCTGCCCCGGCAGATCCAGCGGTTGTCCGGATTCGGCGCCAGCGAAATCGGCGTCCTGGTCGGCGAGCGCCGGGGCGAATACAGCCCGTTCGCCACCGCCCGGGAGATTTGTGCGGCCAAGTTGCTGCGCGCCCTCCCCGCTCCACCGACCGGACCGATGCAGCGCGGCCTCGAACTGGAACCGCACACCCGTCACCTGTTTCTGCGGCAGACGGGCGCCCGCCCTCTTCCCGATCTGCGGCAGGCCGTGGTGGCGCACCGCCCGCGCGACCACGGCTGGCTGCTGGCCACGCCGGACGATCTGGTCACGCTGAACGGCAAGACGCTGGTGGTGGACTACAAGGCGCCGGCCGAACCCCCGACCGCCGTGTCGCTCGAACACGCCTGCCAGTTACACCAGGCCGCGCTGGTCGCCGAGGATCGGGGGATTCGCATCGAGGGACTGGTGCTGGTGGCCTTGAATCTGCGCGAGTGGACGGTGGACACCTTTCTGGTCGAGCGCGACCAGGCGCTGGATGGCGAAATCCTGGCGGCGGGCCAGCACTATTGGCGCGACTGCGTGCTGCAGGGCGAACTGCCGCCCTGGCCCCAGCGAGACGCCGCCAGCCGGGCGCTGGCCCTCGCCGATCTTCCCGCCGCGGCCAAGGCCGCCTTGGAGCAGGTCGCTCTGGGCTATGTCCGGCTCGACATTCTGGCCAAGCAGGCGCGCGAGCTGGCCGCCCGCGCCCGCGACCAGCTCGCGGGCCTGGCCGCCGAATACGGGCTGCGGGAAAGCGTCGCGGTGGCCCCCGTCAATCTGAACCGCACCGTCACCTGGGATGCCGCCGCCATCGCCGCCCGGCTGCCCGCGGCCGTGCCGCCCGAACTGACGCGCCCCAAATGGGACGCCGACCTCCTCGCGCGCCTCGTGGGCGAGTTGGGTGGCGACCCTGCCCCCGCCCTGCTGGATCGTCCGCTGGACCTCGACCAAGCCGCCCGGTGGCTCATCGCCCACCAGCAGGTCCCCGCCGAAACCTTGCAGCGGGTCGAGTACGCCGTGGCCCTGTCGCGCCGCAAGCCCGATCAAGGGCTGACCGAGCCGGTCAAGGATGCGGCCCGAACTACCGCCCACGCTTTTGCCGCCCCCGGCCCCTGAGCCGAGCCTCGCCCGTTCCTCTCCCCTATCCCATCCTGGAGAAAACGCTCATGACCGACCTGCAAACCCTGCGCGAACAAAGCCATCGAGCGACCGGCGGCGCGACGCCCCAACCGCGCGCCGGCGGTCGTACCTGCGAGATCGTGGCCACCCTGGAGGCCATCGTCGAACGGCAGGGCGACCAGTTGCACTTGCGCGCCACCGCCCTGTTCGAGGGTCCCTACACCCAGGCCGGGCAAACCGATCTCTACAGCGTCCGGCCCGACCGGGTCAATGCCTGCGCGGACAATCTGCACAAGGGCGCCGGCAGCCAGCCGGGATCGGTGCTGGTGTTCGGCGGCGCCTGGCGCAACCCGGCCGACGGCACCGTGAGCGTCGGCTGGATCAATACCGCCATCTCGGCGCAAAAAGTCCAGGCCCGCATGAACGGCCACCCGGACCGGTGCGTGGTGGAACTGTACGCGCAGATGCCGGTGCTGGAATTCCCCAACGTCGACCGCCAACCCAGCGAACCGCGCTGGATCCGCTGGGGGCTGGGGTGCGATGCCGCCGCCCTGGCCGTCGAACAAAGCGGGGGATGGCAAACCCTGGCGTTCGACCGCCCCTGGCTGGTGGAGAAACTGCGGCAGGCCTGGGAACGGCGCGCCGATGCCAATCTGAAGATCAATCTCTGGCTGCCCACCCTGCGGGTCGACCGGGCGGTCGCGGTCGCCGACCTGGAGGCAACGATCCGGGAAACCGCGCGGCTGCTGCGGGAGAACCCGTACCGCCACCTGCTGGCCCGCGTCAGCGATGGCGTGGAGGTCGCCACCCGCTTTCTGCCCCATCGCCCCCCGGACACCGGCGACCCGGAAGCCTGGGCGCGCGCGGTGTTCGCCCCGGCGCCAGGTTTTGGCCCGGACGGTCACCCCGTGTTCGATCCGGCCACCGGCGAGCAGGTGCGGGTGGACCGTTACACGCTGATGGCCGGCGTCACCAACGCCATTCTGTTCGAGCACGCCGCCCGCGGCGAGGTCACGGTGGAGCTGCTGCCGCGCGAGAACCTGTTGTTATCCACCAAGAACGCGCCGGGCATGGCCAATCAGGTCAAACAGGTGCTCGGCGCGACCTCCAACGCCGAGTTGTACGCGATTCGGTTCGCGTTCGGCGACGACCGCGACGCCGTCTCCCGGGTGGCGGTGGTCTTGCAGGAGCAACCGGACTACCGGCTGGCGGTCGCCGGTCCGTTCCGCCTGGACGCCGGGCCGGCCTACACGCCGGCCAGCGTTCCGAGCGCCCAGATCGCCCCACCGGTCCAACCCGCCGCCTCGACCCCTGCCCTCACCACGGTGGTTCCGCCGAGCCCGTCGCCCGCCGGGGAGGAGGGCGCCGACTGGCCCGACGCCGACACCGCGTTCGACGTGGACGCCCTGATCCAACAGGCCCAACGCGAGGCCGACGCCCCGGTCGAGGCGCCCACCGCCGCGCCGCCCGCGCCGCCCGCACCGCCACCCATGGAGCGCAAATCGCGCAAGGCACCCGCCGCCGCGCCGCCGCCTGGGCCGGCGTTTCCCCGTCCGCAACTGTGAACCGCCAATCCGACCGGAGGGATAGCGATGGCGACCACCACGCCCTGGCTCGATTTGTCCGCTTACGGTCTCCGGCTGCAGGTCGTCGCCACGCCCGGCGGCCGTCCGATATTGTACGTGACCGGCCCAACCGAGGCGCACCAGCGCGCCCTGATCGCGCTCGGCTTTCAGCGCACCCCCGGCGGCCATATCGTCAAGCCGGACGGCAAGCTGGCCGCAGCGGCGGCTCTGGCGCGGTTTCCCGCCGCCCACCTTCGGGATCTGCCCGTGGCGGACGTGGTACGGCGGGTGAACTTGGCGACCCCGCTGCGTTCGGCCCCGTCGGAGTCCGCACCTCCGGACGAGACCCCGACGTCGGCCAGCGGGCTGCGGGTAGCCCGTCCCCAAGACCTGCCGGATGCGCTGTCCGCCTTGGTCCAGCGCGCGGCGCAGGGCGAATGGCTCGATTCAACCGATCTGCGCCAGTTCGCGGCCCGCCTTGAGGTCCCCTGGAATCCAGACGGTCTTACCCCCGGTTTCCTCCATCAGGTCCAGGAAGCCCTGGAAGTGGCGGCGGTGCGAGCCGTTACCCCCGCGCTGCAGTCGGTGCAGGCCAGCTTGCGCGCCGGCCAGCCGCTCCCCGACGCCGCGTTCCGGGCAACGGTCGCGCTGACGGAGGGGCTGCCCCGACAGCGTTACCGCAACGAGCGGACGGTGCAACTGGCCCAGTATTCGACCCCGCTGCCGCTGGCGCTGGCGGCCCAGGCCCTGCTCGGCCCGGTCGGCGCCGGGCGCACGGTACTGGAACCCACCGCCGGGCACGGCGCTCTGGTGTGCGGGTTGCCCGAGGACGCGGCCATCACCGCCATCGAACTCGACCCGGCGCGGGCCGACCGCCTGCGTCAGGCGCTGCCGGCGATGCGGGTGCTGGCGGGCGACGCACTCGAACTGCTGAACGCAGCCGAACCGGCCTATGACTACGTCATCGCCAATCCCCCGTTCGGCAGCCTGCAACCGATGCGGGATCAGTTCCGCGCGACCGTGACGGTAGCCGACACCCCGTTCACGACCCAACGGCTCGACCACGCGCTGCTGTTGCACAGCCTGCGCCAGCGCCACCCCAATGGCCGCGCGGTGTTTATCCTCGCGGCCGAGCACCCGCGCGACCATGCCCTGGAACGACCCGACGGCGGCAGTCGCTACCTCTTCAATTTCCTGGCCGACCACTTCGAGGTCGAGGCGGTGATCGGCGTGCATGGCGATCTGTACGGCCAACACGGCGCGCACTATCCGGTGCGGCTGGTGGTGGTCGGCGCCCAGGGGCCGGGCTTCGCCCCGGTGCCCGAGACCGTGCCGGTCGTCGCTACCTGGGACGAGCTGTGGCGGATGACTTGCGCCGCGAGCGCGCGCCTCGGCCCCAGCCGGCGGGAACGGTTGGCCCCGGTGGCGGCGTCCGCCGACCCCGCGCCGACCGCCGCGGCCTCGAGCCCTGCGGGGGCGCCCCCAGCCGACCCGCTAGAAACGAACCCGGCCGAGGACGAGCCCGTGGTCTATCAGGTCCGCTACGAGGCGCGCAGCCGGATCGGCGAGCCGATCACCATGATTCCAGCCAACATGGCGCTGGCCAGTCGCCACGCCCTGGACCGGGTGGAACGGCGGCGCGGGCAATCGGTGGACGCCTTCGTCGCCCAGGCCCTGGGCCGTTCCAGCGCCGACTTGGAATCTGCCTTCTCGCCCGAGCAGGTCGATGCGCTGGCGCTGGCGCTGCACGCCCTCCACCAGGGCCGGGGCTTCATCGAAGCCGACGAAACCGGGGTCGGCAAGGGCCGGGTGCTGGCCGGGCTGGCGCAATGGGCCTGGCGGGAACGGCGGCTTGTCCTCTTTCTCACCGAAAAGCCCAACCTGTTTTCCGATTTTTACCGCGACCTGACCCACACCGGGGGCGCGGCCCAAGCCCGCCCGGTCGTCCTGAACGAGGGCGTGGCGATCAAGGATACCGAGCGCGGCCACACCCTGCTGCGGCCCACCCTGGCGGGCGAACTCCGGCGCTGGATCGACGCCGGCGCGCTGCCGCCCGGTTGCAACCTGGTGCTGGCCACTTATTCGCAGATCAACCGACCGTGGTCGCAGTGCGCCAAGGCGCGCTGGCTGCTGGCCATCGCCGAGCGGGAACGACCGCTGGTCATCGCCGACGAGTCGCACAACGCCGCCGGCGGGTCGAACACCTTCGAAAACGTGCGCGCCCTGGTCGCGGCCGCGTCGGGCGTGGTGTTTTCCAGCGCCACTTACGCCAAGCGCCCCGACAATCTGGAACTGTACGCTCCGGTGCTGCCCGCGCCCTACCGCCGCGACTGCCTCACCGAGTTGCTGCAGGCCGGCGGCGCGCCGCTGCAGGAAGTGTTCTCGCAAATGCTGGCCGAGGACGGTGTCCTGGTCCGCCGCGAGCACGATCTCAGCCAGATCGCGTTTCGCACCGCGCCGGACCATCGCCGCGAAGTCCGCAACCGCGACCTGGCCGACCGGCTGGCCGGCATTCTGGAACAGATGGCCTACCTCGGCGGCGACATCCAGGCGATGATCACCGAGGAAAACCAGCGGCTGGCCGAGGCGCTGGGCGACGCCGACGAACGCCGGGGCGCGCGGGCGGGCTTGCAGTCGATGAATTTCGGCTCGCGGCTGTACCAGCTCAACCGGTTGTTCCTGCTGGCGCTCAAGGTGGATCAGGCCGTGGAATTCGGGTTGGGCGAACTCCAGGCCGGACGCAAACCGGTGTTCGTGCTCGAGCACACTCTGGAAACCCTGCTGCGCGAAGTGATCACCAACCGGTTCGACGAGCGGAGCGACTCCCCTACCGACGACGACTCGCCCGAACGGCCCGCCGCGCCTGACCCCCGGCCGACGACCACGAGCCTGCCGCTGGAGGACGGCGCCTCGGAATCCGACCCGGCGAGCACCCCGGGGTCCGACACCTATCCCGTGCTCCACTTCCGCGACGCGCTGCAACGGGTGCTGGACCGGATGATGACCCTCACCCGCCGCGACCGCTACGGCGGCACGACTCAGGAGCCGATCCACGCACCCGAATTGTGGGCGTTGCACGCCCACATCAGCCGGCAGATCGCCCGGTTTCCCGATCTGGAACTGTCGCCGCTGGATCGGGTGCGCCACGCCCTTGAACAGCACGGCTACCGTTGCGGCGAGCTGTCTGGGCGACAGTTTTGGCTGCGGCTGGACGCGGGCCTCGACGGCGAGGGGCGCATGGCGGTCCAGCCGCGCCCGGCGGAGGACCGCAGCGATCTGATTTTTCGCTTCAACACCGATCAGTATCAGGCGTTGATCCTAACCCGCTCGGGGGCGACCGGCCTGAGCCTGCACGCCCGCGACGACGTGCCGGGCTGGAGTTCGGCGCCCCGGTCGCTGTTCGAACTGCAAATCCCGCAGAACGTGGCGGAACGCATCCAGTTCTGGGGCCGGGTCAATCGCCGGGGCCAGTGCGCGCCGCCCGTGGTGGTCACCCCCACCACCGGCCTGCCGGGCGAGGTGCGGCTCATCGCCATGCAGAACGCCAAGCTGCGGCAACTGTCGGCCAACACCACCAGCAGTCAGGACAACGCCGCGCTGGCGCGAACCATCCCGGACCTGCTCAACGTCATCGGCAACCGGGTGGCCCGCGACTGGGCCGCCCAGAATCCGGCCGAGGCGCTGCGGCTCGACGCCGCCGCGTCCAAGGAACGGGATGGGCTGCCGCTGTGGTACGTCAACCGGGTGATGAGCCGGATCCTGCTGTTCCCGGTAGACCAGCAGGAACGGTTACTCGATCAATGGAGCGGTAACTACGCCGGCATTCTGGAGCATTACCGCAGTCAGGGCCTCCACCCGTTCCGGACCGCCGAAGCTGACTGGCGCGCCGAAACCGTCGGCCAGCAGTTGTTCGAGGGCACGGTGGCGGCGGACCCCGACAGCGTGTTCCTGGCACCGATTTACTACACCACCGTGCAGTATGACGAACGCTTGAATCCGCTGAGCGGCGAGCGGGTGCAGCGCCTCCTCGACCGGGGGGCGGCTCGCTACGACGCGGACGCCACCCGGGCGGAATTCGCCACCGTGCAGGCGCGGCGCCTCCAGCAGGCGACCCAGCCGCACGGCCGCTTCCCCGGCGTGGCCAGCGTCGAGGAGGGCCTGGCCGCGCCCGGCGACCATCCGGTCAAGACCGTCCATCAAGCCTTGCAGGTGATCGCCCGTTTTCTCGATACGGTGCAGATCGGTACGACGCTGGAATGGTACGACGCGCGGTCGCCGGCCGAACCGGCGGACGGTGCGGACCCGACCGAAACGGTCTTGCGGCGCGGGCGGGTGGTCGAGATCGATCCGCCGTTGGAGCAAGGCGCCCACCTGGCGGGTCAGTATCTGGTGCGGCTGGCTCTCCCCGGCGAGCCGCGCCTGGTGACCCGGTCGGTCTACGGCCTGCACCAGGCCGACTACGCCGTCAGTCCGACCCCGCTGCGGCTGGAGGACTTCGACCGGGCCGAGCGCGGGACGGTGCAACGCCGGCGTCACCTGCTCACCGGCAACCTGTACGCCGCCCTGCAGCTCGCCACCCGCGAGAACCTGGGCCGGCCGCAACTGTTCACCGACGCCGAGGGCCAACGCCAGCGCGGCGTGCTGCTGCACGCGGACTATACCCTGACCGAGTTACGCGACCAGCCGATCCTGCTGCGGGGTTCCGCCCTGCTGGCCGCCTTCGTCACTCACGCCCTCCAGAACCCGCCGAGACCGTTCACCGTCCTGATCGCCCAGACCGACGACGGCGGCCATCCGCTCCAGTTCGACCGGCGGCGGGATTTCGTGCTGGAGGTCGAGGCGGACGCGGTGCGGCTCAGCATCCCCGGCGCGCACGCCCGCAACGCGATCCTGTTGCATGCCCAGGCCTGGCGGGCGTTGCCCTTGGCCGGCGAGCCGCTGGCCGGCGACCGCGCCGTCATGACCATGCGGATCGAACCGGCGGATCGCGCCGCCGTGCTCGCCGTTTTGGGGGAAACCTTCGCTTGGTACGCGCCCGCCAAATACCGGGACTGGTATAACACCCAGCACGAGCCGTCGGCCACACACCGTTCCGAAAGCGCGGTCGCCCGCGGCGAGCCGGCGCGCGTGGCGCCGCCACCCCGGCCTTGAACCAAACGTCAGTCCTTCACCCGTCCAGCCGCCACCCCGGAGCGAACCCCATGAACTCGTTACCGATCAGTCCCGAATTCGACCGTCTGGTCGGCCAGACGCTGGCCCTGGCCGAACTCTACCGGGCGTTGGGCATCGCCCCCCCGCTGGCGCCCGGCGAGGAAATCACCTGGGTGGGGCTGGATGCCCGAACCGAGACCGGGATCAACGCCCTGCTCGCCTGTTACGATCCCGAGAGGGAGGGCGAGCCGTTCGACGTGACGCTGGCCGTGTATGAAACCGTGCAACAGCGCGACCCCGCCGGCCGCGACCGGGGGACCGCTCGCCAGCGGCGGGCGGTGCTGGAACTGGTCCGGGAGGCCGAATCGCCCGACCGGTTGCGGGTGATCGCCGCCGACGTGTCGGAGTCGGATCGGGAACGGCCGCTGGTCGAGGTGCTGCGGGAACTGCGGGGCGTGCTGGCGTCCTGGCCGAGCGAGCGGTCCAGCCGGCTGGCGTCCACCCCATCCGAGCCGGAACCGTGAGAGCGACTCGACCGCGCTCTTCCGTCGTTCCCCACCCCAGTCAGCCCGAAGGGGTATGGATCGACTCATCGACGGATCGACTCACTCGCTCATTGACTCACTTGCTCATTGACTCACAGCGACGCCAGTCACGTCGCCATCTCGCGCACGCCCACCAGGAAACAACACCATGCCCGAACTCCGTATCGAACCCGACGCCGACGGCGCGATCATCCTGGAACGCTTGGGGAGCATCGAACAGACCGAAGCGGTGCGCATCCTGTACGCCTGCGAATCGGGCAGCCGTGCGTGGGGCTTCGCCTCGCCGGACAGCGACTACGACGTGCGTTTCCTCTACGTTCGGCCCCGCGACTGGTATCTAAGCATCGACCTGGAGCGCCGCCGCGACGTGATCGAGCGCCCCATCGAGGGCGTGCTGGACATCAACGGTTGGGACTTGCGCAAGGCGCTGCAATTGATGCACAAATCCAACCCACCCTTGTTCGAGTGGCTGCACTCGCCCCTCGTCTACCGGGCGCAACCGGGGTTCCGGGAGGCGATGCTGGCGCTGACGCCCGCCTACTATTCCCCGGTCGGGTGTGCCTGGCACTACCTGCACATGGCGCGGGGCAATGATCGGGAATACCTGCACGGCGACCGGGTGCGGTTGAAGAAATACCTGTACGTGCTGCGCCCACTGCTGGCGGTGCGCTGGCTGGAAAGCGGCCGGGGCGTCGTGCCGATGCCGTTCCGCGAACTGGTGGAGACGTTGATCCCGCCCGGTGAATTGCGCGACGCCATCGAGCACTTGCTGAGACTCAAGCAAGGCGGCGAAGAAATGGCCTGGGGGCCGCGCATTCCGGCCTTGGGCGACTGGATCAAGGCGGAACTGGCGCGACTGACAGCGGGTCCCACCGCGTTGGCGCCCGCAGCCAAACCCGACTCGGAACCGCTCAATGCCGTGTTTCGGGAGTGGCTGGCGGAAGAATCCGCCAGCGCGATGGTCATTCCCTGAAGTCCAGCAGTCCCTCTACTCAAGATCGGTTGCCCTCAGCCCTCTCGATCACCCTCGGCGGTCTCTGGATGCAACAACCGCCGGATCAGGGCGTCATACGCTTCGCTACGGGGCAATTCCAAATCCACGGTCAAGCGCCGTCGGATCGCTGTGGTCGCTTCCCCGCTGCGGGGATCGCGTCCCGGCTTGGCGTAGGTCTCCCAGTACACGCCGACCCCGCGTTTCTGCCAGGCGGGCAGATCATTGAAATTGATGCCGTGCTGGAACAGCAGCTCGTTTTTCTCTGCGACCGAAAGCCCCAGCAGCACCCGCGCGGCCGCCCGGGCATCCTGGCCGGTCCGGCGCAGCAGCCAATAACAGTGGCCGTTGAGCGCGTTGCGGTGCGCGTCCTCGCTCCGCCAGCGAAAGTAGTCCACGACCCACTCCAGCCTCGGCAATTGCGACACCCGGCAGTCGAAACAGGCGACCTCCCCCAGGTTCAGGGTAAAACAGGCGCTGGCTTCGCCGGCCAGGACGGAGAGCCACTTGCGCAGCTTGCGTCCGAAGGCGTCTTCGTCGGGATGAAACAGCAGGGAAATCTCGTCGCTCTGGGTATAGCCGTACACAATCCGGAAGCCGCAGTCCATCAGGTGGCGGACCGTGGCCGTCATCAACTCCCGGAAGCGCTCGTCGAACGGCGCGGCGAACGGGTGGCGCTCCCGGGTCAAACGGGTAAAGCTGCGCCCATCCAGGCGCGCGACCAGATACAGGCCGGGCAGGGCGCAGTGATCGTGCGCGGTCTCGAACACCCGCATCCGCCGATCCAGGTTGTCAAAGGTCATCGCGCCACTCCTCCACGATAAAATGTCCCCCGCTGGTGGCGCGGACGTCGTGCAGCGCGTCGAAACCTTCCGACCAGGCGGGACGTTGCAGCCGCCGGTAGGTCGCCAGAACGCCCTTCTCGGGGATGAGTGACCGACCCTGCCGCTGGCTGTTTCGCTGCAAGGCGATTTCCAACCGGATGGCGAAGTAATAGCCCACCACCCGGAAGCCGGCGGCTCTGGCCAGCGGGATATAACGTTGCCGGTCTTCCAGGGTCGGATTGGTATTGTCCACGACAAACGGTTGTTTCATGCGCAGACAGGCTTCCAGCAGGATCGCTTCCCGGTGTCGGATGCGCAGCATGTCGAGGTTGATCCGCAGATGCGTATCCCGGAAGCACTGCTGGTAGAACGTGGACTTGCCGGCGGCCTGACCGCCGATGAACAAGATCATTTCCATGCTTCGGCATCGCGAAAACGCATCGCTCCCCCTGGCGGCGGGCTGGATCGCCCAGCACATTCAAACGCGCTTTCCGTGTGAACAAACCCCATGATGATTCTCCACCTCGACTGGATCGGCGGCGGCCGATCATTCCATTTTTCAAGCGGATGACTCCGGCGCGGTGTGCGTCAGCCAACCGTCCAGGGCCTGGGCGTTGAGTGCGAGGTACTCGGCCAGCAACGCGTGGAGCGCTTCAGTCGTCAGTCGCCAGCCCTGGCGCACGGCCTCGGGTTCCACCAGCGCCCACAAACCGGCCAGCAGCCGCGCGCCACGGTCCGGGCCACCGTCCCGCTCGCGCTCGGCGAGCGCCACCTGCGCCTCGATCAGGCGCAGCAGGTCGCCGCCCAGGCGCGATACGTCCCAAATCCGGCCAAAGTGGGCGAGGTAGAGCGCGGGCGGCTGCAAGGACAGAATCCGGTCCACCGACGCCTGCATGGCCGCCGGGTCGAACTGGGTCGGTGCGATGGCGGGCAGGATCGACGGGCGACCTCCGACATCCAGGTCGCGAAACGACAGGCCGAAGGCTTCACCGGCGAAGATTCCGCCACTGCGCACATCGAGCAGGCTCAGGTGATGGCGGGCGTGGCCGGGAGTGTCCAGACACACCAGGGTGCGGCCGCCGAGGTCGAGGGTATGGCCATCGCTGGCAGCGAGGATGCGCCCGGCCGGCACCGGCACTAACTCACCGTACAACCGTTCGGCTTCGTCCGCGCCGTAGACGGCCTGGACCGCGGCGAACAACGGGGCAGGATCGGCCATGTGCCGCGCTCCGCGCGGATGCACCACCAGCCGGGCTTCGGGAAAGGTCTGCATCATCGCCCCGGCCCCGCCGGCGTGATCCAGATGGACGTGGGTCAGGAAGACGTAATCGACGCGGGTCGGCGGCAGTCCCAGGCTCCGCAAGGCGTCCAATACCCGTGGCAGGCAGGCGTTGGTGGCGGTGTCCACCACGGCGACCCGGCCGCCTTCGACGAGGAGATAGATCGCGGCGAGTTGGGGGCGGAGGTAGCCGGCGTCCACGGCATAAATGCCGGGTTCGTAACACAACAGTTCGATCATGGGCGTTCGGGCAACACGGTGAGACCGGCAGATGGTAGTCCGATCCCCACCGGGTCACCACTGACTCGGTCGGGGTCCGGCACGGGCCGATTCGGATCGACAGGCATCCGCTCAAATAAGGTCGATGCGCGCTTCGAGGAAATCCGCGACCCCCGGCAGACCCTGCCGGCGGATGTTGCCCACAAACTCTTCGGCGGAAAGGGGTGGATGACGCAGACTCGCCCGTTGCTGCTTGGCGACACGTTCGAGAATCGGCGGTTCGAGATCCGCCAGATCGAGAATGAAGTCATCCGGGTGTTGGGCGAAAATGCCAAAGTCGGCCAGCACCTCGTTGGGGAAGTCCTTCAGATTCATCGTGATGATCGCGGCGGCTCCCGCTCGAATCGCGGCCGCCAGTACGTGACGATCATTGGGGTCGGGTAACCGGAGGCCGGCGATGAGGGGCTCGTAGCCGGTAATCAAGCAATCTTCGACGGCGTTGTTGATTAACATCACCGTCCGATTCAGTTGTTGCCGGGTCAGGTCCGCTCGACGGGCCAATACGTTTCGGGTCCATTCCTCGTGAATTTGCGCGGTCCAGCACGCCCGGAACCGCCGGGTTCCGGCCAAACGGATCAGCAGGTCGCGCAGCGGCGCTGGATAGAAGACACACGCATCGTAGACGACGGTAAAACCGGCCAATCAGTAGCCCATCCCCAGTTCCTGCGCCTGTCTGGACAGGTCGTCCATAGCCCGGCCGGCACTCTCGTCGGCCTGCGCCCGGTAGGCCAGCAAATCCGGATAGTTGATACGGCGGTGACGGCCAACCTTGGTGAACGGAATCCTACCGTCCTCCAGCAACTTCACGAGATACGGCCGAGAGACGTTGAGCAGGTCAGCGGCTTGCTGGGTCGTGAGCGCGTGCGCGATGGGGACCAGCGCCACGGCGTTACCCTGCGCCATCTGGTTCAGAATCTCGGCCAGCAAGCCAATGGCGGACACGGGTACGGTCAACTTTTCGTCGCCATCGTACAGGCACAACTGCGCGGTCTCGCCGTGACCGATGATCGCGGCGAGCTTTCGACTGCTTTCGGCCGCCAGCCGGGTTTCTTCGGCGGTGGGCAGGCTCGGCGTCTTGATGGATACGAGCGCCATGGTGTTATCCAGTCCAAAGGCTATTCGGAGGGTGGTTGGGCTGTTACTTACGGGTAGACCCTTCGCATGTTAGCTTTATTCGCAATAATCGAAATTAATTTTTTTCTATCTTTATTGTACTATAGACAGTTTTATGTCACCCATCCCGCAACCGGTGCCCCGGCACGGCCCGGATTCGGCCATCGGTCAGCGCCCGAATCAGAAAGCACTGCCCGGTCCGGTAGGCGGACCGCGCGTCGAAGCCCAGATAGCGCACGACCGTCAGCCCGGCGATGGCGGCGACCGCCAGCACGAAAGTGGGCCAACGGATATGGACCAGCCACAGCACGATGGGCAGCGCCGCGTGGGCTTCGATGAACCAGAGCATGGGCGGCAGGGCGGTGTTGCGCCACGGCGCTTCCGCCACATCGTATTCATCCTGGGCCATCGGCGTCACCCGGTTCGGTGGCGTCGGAACTGGCCGACGCCGGGAGAAAGATCGAGTCGGTTTGGGTGCCGAGTCCCCGGAACAACCGGTACTCCCGCTCGTCGATCCGCCCGGCCTCGCGCAGGGCGTCCAGATCGGCGGTCAACGGGCGGCCGTGCTCGCGCACCAACTGGCGGGTGGCCGCGACTACCCGCGCCGGCGGCTGCGCCAGAATGGCGTCCTTGAGGTCCGGGGTGAAGCGGAGGTATTCGCGCACGGCGGCCCGCCGGCCATCGGTGGTCCGCACCAGGCGCTGGGTGACGATGGTTTGCAAGGCTTCGAGCAGGTCCGCCAGCCGGCCGTCCCGGCCCTCGGCGGGGAATGCCGACGCCAGGCGGCGGAGGGTTTCCGGCACGCTGTTGGTGTGGCTGGTGGTGTAGACCAGATGGCCGGTCATGGCGGCGTCCACCACCGCCGTGATGGTCTCGGTATCGCGCGCCTCGCCCACCAGGATCACCATCGGCTTGCGGCGCAGGCTGTTGCGCACCCCGGCAGCGAAGCTGGGCAGATGCACCCCGATCTCGTGCTGGGCGATCGAGGCATGCACGCGCGGGACGAAATCGTAGACGTATTCGATGGGCGCCTCGTAGGTCAGAATCTTCCGGTGGGCGTGCGGGTCTTCCAGCAGGTGCCGGATGATGGCCGCCAGCAGGGTGGTCTTGCCGGACCCGGTGGGACCGGTGATCAGCACCAGACCCTGCTCGAACACCAGACCGGCGCGGAGCGCCGGAGGCAGGTCGAGCGTCGCCAGCGGCGGCGGCGTGGTGGCGATGGTCCGGACGGTGATTTCGACGCCGCGCTCCCGCCCAGCGCGCACGGCCGTCATGTTCACCCGGTAGCGCGCCAGGTCCGCGCGCCCGCGCGGGATCTCGTAAGAACAGTCGATGTCCTGACCGCCGGCGAGCTGGCTGGGGGCGTTGTCGCCGTAGATCACCTGGGTCAGGTGGTAGACCTCGGCCGGGGCCAGTCGGCGCCGGGTCACCGGGAACAGCCGGCCATGGCGCTCGACCACCACCGGCTGGTTGGCCTGGATGGTGACGTCCGACACCGCCTGGTCGGTGGCCCACAACAGCAACCGGTGCAAATCCTCCGCGGCGTACCAAATGGGTTCCGGCCAGCCGGTGGATGTCGGGAACTCCTCCACGGTCAGCGCCATCGCGGCGCCCGCCTAGCGCTGGTCCCAGCCCGCGAACGGCCCGCCCGGCGCGGCCCGCTCCGCCGGGGCCGTTGCCGTTCCGGCTCCCGCCGCGCGCTCCCCCACCACTGTGATCTTCAGGTTCGGCGGCGGGCGGGGCGGCGCGTAGGGATGGCTGGGATACGGCTTCCAGCGCGGGTTGGCGCGCACGAACCGGGGATTGACCTCGATCCGCCAAATCCGGTCGTTGATGGCCAGGGTCGCGGCGTCGCCGGTGACGCCGAGGATTTGCCAGCCGAGCTGGGGCGCGGTTACCATGTCCTTCGCCAGCAACTCGCGATACAGCGCCATGCCCTTGAGGTCCCGCTCCAGCCGGTTGAGCTGCACCTCGAACCCCCGGTTGGCCTGCTGGACCCCGGCCCGCCAGCCGCGCGCCACGTAGTCTTCCCACAGCGCCACTTCTGCCGCTACCCCGCCATCCGGCAGCAGGCTTTCATCCGGCGGCTCCGGGCGCTCCACCGGCAGGTAGAGGTAGCTCCGCCAGTCCGGCGGGGCCAGGGCCAGGCGCGCGGGACTGACCAGCACGTACAGCGCATCGACGATCCGCAACTGCTGCTGGCCGGGATCGAGCTTGACGGCATCGAACCCGTACTGCACCACGGGCGGGAGGACGTTGCCGTGCAGCATCAGGGGGGCGAACAGAAAGACCGGATCCAGCCGCCGGGCTTGGCGATCCAGCAACCGGTTGATCTCCCGCGTCCGGGCATAGAGACCGGCGCGGGCGCCGTACCGCAGCGCGGTTTCCTTCAGGGCCTCGGCGCGGAGGTCGTTGATGGCCGGTTGGCCACCCTGGCGCGAGTGGCTGCGCCCGCGCTGGAGATCGTCGAGCGTCAACTCGCCCCGGTCGGCGGCGCGCCAGTCGCCGGCGGCCCGCTCCGCGTCCGCCAGCGTCGGCGGGGCGGGCGGCGCGAGCGCGCCGGTTTGCGCTCCCCCACCGACCGGCAGCCCGGCCACCAGCACCGCCAGCGCCCACCCGAACCCGCCCGGCCACCGCCGCACCGTCGCCATGGCCTATCCGGTCCGCCCGGCGCCGCGCCGGGGCCGGGCCGCCGGGGGCGAGAACTCGCGCCGGTAGCGGATTTCCACCAGCCGCCGTTCGGGCGCCACCACGACGTCACAGCGGGCGCTGGTCTGATAGCCGATATCCGCCAGGATATCGCCGACGGCGCGATTTTCGGCCACGATGGTGACCGGCGCGAGGGCCGCCGAGCGGCCGTAGGTTTGGACCTGGTAGCCCACGGTGCGCGCCAATTCGTGGACCAGCGGCTTCAGGTCGCCCTGGTACTCGACGTTGACCCGCACCTGGAGTTCGGGCGGCAAGGCGGCCGGCGTCAACGCCTGGACGTGAACTCGATGCGCGCTCTGCCCCACCGTCGCCAGCCGGGCCAGCGCTTCGGCCACGCTGGCTGCGGCGGCGGTCAGCCGGGTTTCCACGTCGCTCAGAGGGGCCACCGGCGGCGGTGGCACCGCGCAGCCGGTCACCGCTACCGCGCCGAACAGGACTTGGACCCAGTTCGGGAGGAGTCGGTGGCTCGCGGCGCGCGCCGTTTTTTTGCTCTTCATCCCGCCTCCTCCGCGTCTCGAATCGGACTCGCCCCCGCGATGGCGCCGGCCAACTCCTCGACGATGGCGTCGAGGCACTGGTCGCGGTCCAGGGCCGGATGGGCGCTGTGTTCCAGCCGCCGCTCGAGGTCGGCCTTGGCGCTCCCGGACGGATAGCGGCGGGCCAGGGCTTGCAATGCGGCGGTCGCGCCGAAGCGCTGGTACAGCCGGCGGCGGATCACCCGATCCTCCGCCGTGGTCGACAGCGCCCACATTTCGATGGGGCCGTTGGTCAGGTACAGCAGTTGGCATACCAGACCGCGCTTGGTCTTCATCGCGCAGAGAAACGGTGCGCCGTCCGGCGTCGGCCCGTTGCCGTAGACGCGCAGCAACTCGATGGCCGACGCCGGCAGGGAGAACTTCTCCCGCACGTCCTCGGCCGTCTCGTCGTTGCCGTATTCCATGACGTAGACCGACGAGGCCAGTTCGATCATCTCGGCGCTGAAATCGGTGAGAATCTGGCTGGCCAGGGCCACCTGCACGTTGTTCTTGCGCCCCTCGCGCTGGTCGCGCACCAGTTGCGCGTTGATCGCGGCGATGGGGCCACAGCGGTGTTTCTCGTCCACGCAGAACTTTTTGGGATAAGCCAGATGCTCCTCGAAGCGCTGGGCGTGGTAGGCCCGATAGCGCGGCGGCGCGGCGCGCGCCAGATGATCGTCGAGGAACAGATCGCGGCCGAGGACATGGCGGGCCAGCAGATAGGCGACGGCGGTCTGCCGCTGGCCGACCGGGGTCATGTCGCCGCACAGCGCCGCCACATCCAGCGCCGCCACCCGGGCGTTGCCGAGATCGAACCGGGTGGGATAGGCCAGGATCGGAAACTCGCGGGTGGCGGCGGACACGATCCGGTTGAACAGGTGGATGGGGGATTCCGCCGTGCCGAGCAGCCGCATCGCGCCGCCGTACAGATCCCGGACCTGCGGCTGCTGGGCCACCGCCACCAGATCGCTCAGCACCGGCACGGCGAAGCGCTGCGCCCGCACTGCCCCCGCGCGGTCGTCCGCGTCGAACAGGGCATCCACCACCTCCCACCAGGTCGGCTCCGCGTCCAGCGCGACGGCGTGCCGGACCAGCGCCCGGTCCACCTCGGCATCCTGGTCTGGCACGTAGCGTTTCGGGCTTTGGTCGTCGGCGAAATGCGCGTAGGCCAGATCGAGCACCAGACCGATCAAGTCAGCGATGCCTTCGGCCGGCTCCCGGTCGCCGGGCTTGGTGGCCAGCACGCTGAGGAACGACACCAGGAACGCCCGCTCCTGCGGCAGGGGCCGGCGCCAGCCCAACGGGGTGTCGAGCGGGTTCACCGCCCAGCCGGCGTCGTTGACCAGGGCGTGGAACTGCGCCTCGTGCCGGCGGTCGGGCGGCAACCCTTCGCGCAGCAGGTCGATCAAGCCTTCCGAAGAGGGACCGATGTCGATGATGCGAACGAACGGCAAGCGACGGAGGCCGGAACTGAGCACCAGCCCCAGATTGTTGGCGTTCATCGTGGCCGATTTCCCGCTGCCGGGCCGGGCGAAATACAGTTCGTTCCAGGTCCCCTGCTCGCTGGAGCCGGGCTGGTAGGGATACAGCTTGCCGTCGCGGGTGCGGTAGAGCAGCGCGCCGCGCCGCCACGGCGAGGCGGCCCGAAACAGCGGCAGGGTCACCAGCACCTCGGCCAGCGGCGCGACGTAGCGGGTCGCGATATGCAGCGTCGACAAACCCGGCACCGTGGACGCCCACGCCTTGACCGGGTGCCCGCCGTACTCGCGGACGGTGCAGGCGCCCCAGGCCTGCAGGTAGGACGCCAGTTGTGCGGTGCGCGCCCGCAGCGCCTCGGCGTGGGTGCGGCCGCGGCCGGCGGGTTGGGTGGTATCGACCCAACTGGTCAGCGCCATTTGCGCGCGCACGCCCACGCCACCCTCGTTGAGAAACTTGCGCATCGCCCCGACCGACTGGTTGATCAGCTTGTTCTGGTGGCCGGCGAAATACAGCAGGCTGCTGATCGACCGCTTGGCCAGCAACCACGCCTCGGCGCCGCCCGTCAGCCGGATCAGCAGCCGCCACGGCAACCGCTCGCCGCGCACCCGCTCGAACAACCGTTCGAAGCGCTGCACTTCGGTCAGTTGCGGGAGATCGACGTAGAGCGGCTGGTAGAGTCGGTCGCCGACCTGCACCGTCCGGTAATCCACGATCCGCAGGTCGCGCGGAATCAATTGGGAACCCAGCGCCGGCAACCAGCAGGCGCTCGGGTCGTAAGCGCCATCCGGATGTTCGCAGGCCCGGGGAAACCCGCCGGGCAGGAGGGGTTGCCAGTCGTCGGGCGTCCAGTCGGGATCGATCCGCCCGCGCAGCTCGCGGCAGGCCCGCTCCACCGGCAGGAGTTCGAGATCGAAGCCGAAGGCGGTCATTTCGGCCAGCACCGTGGCGACGCAGGACCGATGGGTGTCGATCAGATAGCGATTGACCGCCTCGCTGTTCTGGTTGTCGCGGGTGAACCCACCGGGCCGGCGCCGGTCCCGGAGCCGCTGGCGGCGCGCCCGCCGTTCCTGGCGACGCACGGTGCGGGGCAGTCCGGTCGCCGCCGTCCACAGCGCCAGATACACCGTCTCCGTGGCGGCGTACCGGGGCAGATGGCGGCGGCGCTCGGCAAAGACCGCGCCGAGGTCGAGGCCCTGCCGGGTGGCAGTCTGGACGCTGGGCGCCAGCATCCAGTCGATCTCGCGGTCGGTCGCCGCCGGATCGGAATGAAAGCAGACATCGAGGGTGTGATAGTGACCGCTCAGCACCGAGCCCCAGAGGGTCACCAGTTGCCCGGTCAGGTGGGCCAGTTCCGCCGTGCCGACCACCCGGCGGTGACCGTGCACGAGCAGCAGGCTCATCAAGCCCCCGTCCTTGCTGACGAAGCTGGTGTCGTCCTCGACGGTGGTGAGGCTGGTGTAGCGTTCGACGTCCAGGCCGAGCCACTCGGCGAACAGGGACGCGACCTCGGCGCGCAGGCCAGGCACGACGGCAGGGTCTCCGGCGGGCGTTAGCGCCGTGCCGCCGCGCGGCGGCGGGTGCCCCAACGCCACGGGTTGATCCGAATAACCGTTTGGGTTCGCCGATGGACGACGTTCATCCTGGACCTCCGCGACCGGCTTGAAGAAGGCTTTCGGATCAAATAATAGTTTTTTATAAATTAAAAAACAACTTTTAAGGCACGTTTGAAAGTGGTGGTGAGATAGCGAGGGTGATGTATCGGTTGGGTCGAGATTAGGCGGACGCTAAGGAGACCACTTTAGAGCCACAACCGCTCGAACGGTCGGCCGTCCGATAACCAAGAGGCGGAAAAATCGCGCACGTCGACGGTGATGATCAAAGTCCCCCCCTGCTTGGCCTTGGCATGGCCTTTTCCTTCGGCAACTCCGCTTCCACGCCCGGCGGCTCGCCGGATCCCCGCCCAGAATATCGCTGACGGCGCGCGTCAGATAGTCTGGGAGGAACAGATTGCGGCCCAGTAATGCTGGTGATTCAGCAGATAGGTAATGACGGCCTACAACTGACCATCGGGCGTCATACCGCTAAACAGCGTCGCAATCCCAGTAGTCGACTGTGGGCCGGCGCCTCCGGTTGGGCGAGCGGGAATAGGTTGGTTTGTCCGCCCTGTCCGTACTCTACGAGTGCTTGCATAAACCCTAATCCCTGGGCAGCAGCTTCATTTTGCAGCACGTCCAGAGAGGGTTCCAGCAACGGGCGCGGCAGAAACACCAGGCATTTGGCGCGGGCGCGGGTGATGGCCACGTTCAGTCGATTCAAACTGTAGATAAACTCTCCTTCGCGCAAAGCGGTTTCCGGATCGCTCACCCCGTAGCTGACGATTACCGTTTGCGACTCCTGTCCCTGCATCTTGTCCACCGTGTCCACGAACGGCGTGGCCTGCCAGGTGCGCCGCTCGCGGAGGGCCTGCCGGATGGCGTCGATCTGGGCGTGGTGGGGGCTGACCACGAACAGGCCCTCGCGCCAGAAGGCGCCGTCGCCCTCGGCGGTGTCGGGATAGACCACACCGTTACGAGCGTGGAGGCGGGCGCGTAAAGTCACGGCTAATCGTGCCACCAACGCGGCCTCGACCCGGTTTTCCTGGGCGGCACGCACCCCATCCAGAATGCCGAGCACCAGCGGATACGCCGGGTCGAGCAACCACTCGACAAGGGCATCGTCCTCTTCGACGAGCGCGGGGGCGAGTGCGAGCGTGATCCTTTGAGTCCGAACCTCTTCCGTGGCTGGCCGGTAGCCTTCACCGTACAACTCTTGGGCGGGAAACCAGCAGAGCGTGTCGTTCATCCGCCAGTTATCCAGCAGCGGCCAGGTGTAGGGTCGCTTCGCGTCCTCCCGCGCCCGCAGATAGGCGAAGATCGAATCGTGCAGGCCCGGCTTGCCATCCTCGCGTTCCGGGTAACTGCCCTGGATGATCGGCGGCAACTGCAAGTCGTCCCCGGCCAGCACCAGCCGCCCCTGCGGCTTGAGACTGGGCAGCGCCAAGGCCATCTCGCCGAATTTCATCTGCGAGGCTTCGTCCACGATCAGCACGTCCACGGGGGCCATGCCACCGTCCTCGCGGGCCTTGCGGAAGCTATAGACCGTGCCGCCGACGATGCAATCGACGCCGCTGACATAGTCGTCAATCGTTTTCTCATCCACGGCTGTCAGCCCCAGATCCACGCCGCGCTGGGTTTTCACTTTATTGAGCTTGTAGATCGCAACCAGCGGGTTCATATCGGCGAGTTGCTGCTGTTTGCAAATTTCCAGCAATAGGTTCTCGATGGCGGCGTGGGTGAAGGCGGTGAGGCCGATCCGTAAGGTCCGGCCAGATTGAGCGTAGGCTCTGATTAACCGCAGCGTCGCTTGGGCCAGGAAATAGGTTTTGCCGGTGCCGGGCGGACCCCATACCAGAGTCAGCCGCTGATCGCAGAGGTGCTGGAAGGCTCGGCCTTGGCTCTCCGTCAAACCAGGGCGCTGCGCTTGGCCCTGCAAGGCTCGTCGAATCTCGGACGTTTCCGGCAGAGGCCGGGCGAACCCGACCGGATCGCGCAGCAGCGCCAGCAAATCCGAGTCCGGTTGGTCATCCAGATCGCCTAAACATTTCGCAATGCGGTCGCTGGTGTAGTCCATGAAGCGGGGATGCAGCACCGCCTCGGCACCGGGTTTAAACGGATGTTGCCCGCGAATATCCAACCAGAGATGGGTGATGTTCGCGCTTTCCGCAGGAACGTCCACGTCGGTCACCGCCGCCACCCAACGGTTTTGGCGGGGCTGGGAGTAGCGGTTGCACCGGTAAACGTAGTCGTTATAGCTCATTTGGGCGCGTTCGCCCGTTTCTCCGGCGGGCACCAGCAGCCAGTTAGGGAAATCGCTGGTTTCCAGTCGGTTGACGTCGAGCGGGTTCAGCACCTGCCAGCGCCCATCCGTCAAGCAACGCAACGGAATACTGACGCCGTTCCGAAGCCGCTCCTCCCACGGCGCGGTGCGCGCTTCCCGATCCGCCTGCGCCCGGAGAAAGGATTCGTAGCGGGTGATGAAGGTTAGTTGCGACCATTCGGGATGGCGGAAATTTCGGGCGCCAGGGAAGAGAAAACGGGGCGGCCAAGCGAACAGGGTTTCGTCTACTTGTGCGCGCAACCCATCCACGACCGTGCTGGCGGCCCACAGCCGCCGCTTCAATTCGCCCCGCAGCCCGTCCAGCGCTTCGGGCCGTTCACCGCTCCAGGCGAGAAACAGGGTGTCGCTCTTGAGGGTGTTGCTCAACGCGAACCAGTACCGGTCGCTCGGCTGCAAGGTCAAGTCGAAGCCCGGCGCGGGCAACGCCGCCAGCACTTCCGGGAGCCTCAACACCAGCGGTTGCGGCAAGGCCAGCAGTTGGCGGATGACCCGGGTCAGCACCACGACCGGATAGGGCACTTCGGTCTGGGGATGCTCCTCTTCACCGGCCAGAGACTCGTCCTGAAAGTAGAACAGCAGTTGCAGGGCGCGGGACGCCAAGATCGGATCGGCCAACGCCTCGATCAGCATCTGGGTGAACAAGGTCAACTCGTAGCCGTCGAACACGTAGACTTGGAGAGCTTTTTGCTGGCCCCAAGGCAAGGGGGCATTGTAGCGATGCAAGGTGTCCAGTTCCGCGAACAGGGTTTCGAGCAACCAGGTTCGGGCTTGAGCGCAGGCTTCCGGCGTCGGGGCGACCCAGGTTTCCAGACGGAAGCCATCGCCGTAGACATCTTTGCCCTTCACCCGCAACATGCCGGCGGCGTAGAGCTGACCGCTGTGGGGATCGCTGTGCAAAGTCAACACGATTTTGACATGCTCGTTGACCGGCAACGCCAGCGAAGATCCGCCGTAGGCGATGACTTGGTCGGTCTGCAAAGCGGCGACGGCTTTTTGCAGGTAGACCCGCCGCCCGCGCAGGCTGCCGCAACCTTCCAGAGCGGCATCGACCGTCGTCGCCGGGCCAGCCAGGAACGCGGCCAAGTCGTCCAGCGTGTGGATCGGCGCACCGCCCCAGGGCGCATCGCGCAGGAAACGGCGGCCTCCCACCGAGAGATAGGGCAGCAACGACACCGAGCGGGTCACCTCGGCTTCTCGCCGACAATGATCGAAGAACTCGCACCACTCGCAGCGGAAGAACAGATGCCACGGCACCTCGGCCAGCGGGCGCTCCAGAACCCCCGGCAAGTCCTCGCGCAGGAAGCGTTCCAACAGCCGAACCGTCGTGCCGAGGGTGACCGATTCCGGAGCAGTCTGGCCGTATAGCCAGACTCCACCCTCTTCCAGGTCTACCGCCAGCGAGGAGCCGGCGGCGGCGAGCACGTCGCGCAGCAATAACCCGTACAGGGCGACCTGAATCCGGTGGCTGGTTTTCAGGGCGTGGCTGGCCTTGATGTCAATCACGCGCAGCCGACGTCCCCGCTCGTCTTCGATCAGGTGCAGCAGATCGGGGCGGCAAGGGGGAAACCGGCAGCGCGTCGGGTCGAGGCCGTAGCGGGTCAAAAATGCAGTGGGAGTATCCAAGGTCGGTTGGTACAGGAATTCGCCCGGTTGAAGGTTCGCCAGCCGCGCCAAGGTTTCCTGGATGCCGTGGGTGCGCTCGTGCAGTGCGCTGGTGCCCGGCGCGATGTGAACCCTCGACCCCAGATGGTCCTGGATGACGATCTCTTCCCAGGCATAGCCGTCTTGCAGGATCGTGTCGGTGACCAGGCTGGGCCGGTCGAGCGGGGTGGGCACGCCTTCAGCCGCCTGTGCGCCGCGCGGGGTGGCGTGGTAGCGCAGGTAGCGATCGCACTCGTGATAGAAATGGCGGGCGATCCGGGAGGGGCTGAGGCGGTAAGCGGTCATGCGGGGTTCCTGGCGGAGTATGGGAGGGGCGTGGATCACTCGGCAGCCGGTGGCCAATCTATCGCCGGATCATGAGGGTGCTGAAAGCGATGTTACCGTGCTGGCGTTTCCCACCACGTAGAGCATGGATTTCGCCCGGCTGATTCCCACGTAAAGCAATTCCTTGAGTCTGCTCGAATCGAGCGCATCCAAGCCCCACAGGAAAACAATCGGGGATTCCAGCCCTTTGAACCGCTTCACGGTTTCCAGCAACACCGCGCCGTCGGTTCGCGGCGCTTCCTCGATCCATCGAGCGGGGCGCGGTAGCGGCAAGCGACGCAGTTCGCTGTAGTAGTCCTGCTTGCACTCGGATTCCGCGATCAAGACGGCGATGTGGTCGGGTGCAACCGATTCTTTGGCGATCAAGTCCACGACGCGGGCATGGAGGCGCTTGGCTTGCTGTTCGTGCTGCGGCGCTTCGATGGGAACGATCTCTTCCCCGACATTCGACGGCGGATCGACCGGGATGCCACGGTAGTATCGGTAGGCCGCTTCGTGAATCTTGTCGGTATTTCGACAGTTGAACGTCAGCGAGAAAGGAGCGTCCGCGATGGGAAAACTGCGAACGCGGGAGTAAAGATTTTGGTTGTCATCGTAAAAGACGTACAGCGGGCTGTTTGCGGAATCGTTCAGGATGAATTCGATGGGCATCCAGTAGTCGGCCTTGAAATCCTGCCCTTCGTCGCAGACCACGGCGTCGTAGCGGTCGGGCAGGAGCATCAGCGAATAAGCCAGCGCGTTGGGCAACTGTACGTCGAAATAGTCTTTGCCGGGGTAGGTCCGTTGCGCGTCGGCGACGGGGTCGGTGCCGCTGGCCTGCCTGGCTTTTTCGATCAGCCAGTGACAAAGCTGGTGAAAGCTCATGACATGCAGCCCCGGCGTTCCTTGACAGACCGCTTGAAGGTGATCGGCCAACTGGCGGTTGTAGCAGGTCAGCAGGGTGCGAAAACCTTCGGCGGCCAGGCGGCGGGCTTTTTCGACGGCCAGGACGGTTTTGCCGGTGCCCGCGCCGCCGTTGACCGCCGCACGGCGGTGAGAGTGGAGAAAACCCAACAGGCGCAACTGGCCTTGAGTCAACCGGAGGCGGCGGGTTTCCTGCTCTTGGAGGACGGCGGATACCAGTGGCCGGGCTTCGAAAGAGCGGGCGAAAATTTCGCGAAAGACCCGAATTCCTTGACGGCCGATGGGCACCTGGGTGGGGTCTTCGTTGCGCCAGTGGGCGAAGGCGCCGTCCACCCACGGTTTGACGTGTTGCAGGGTAGCCAAGCTGCCGATCAGTTCGGTGGGCATGTCCGGCCGAGCCAGCGGTTTGGGGTTGCCGATGTCCGGGAAGAACACGGCATGGCCCCGGATCGCGTCGCGGATACCGAGATCCCGCCAGCGAGGCTGCTCGTTCAGTTTAGTGCGGATGGAGTACTTGGCGTGCAGTGCTTGAATGATGGGATTCTTGATCAGGTTTTTACCGTTGAAACGGTCGATGGAGTACCACTCGCCGGTATCGGCATCGAAGCCAACACCGCCCCCTTTGACCTCGATGCAGAGATAGCCGGCGTCGGGGTGGCAGACGATGAAATCGGCTTCGCCATCCTTGGCGTGCTCGTCTTCGCGCCGCAGGATCCAGCCGACCCGGAAGAAGACGGTGTAGTCGGCTGGAAGTTGGTCGCGCAGGGCGCGGTAGACCCACCCGATTACCCACAACTTATCCGTCACCGGCATACACGGCACGGCCGGCCTCCAACGCGAGGGCAAACGCTCTGACCTTCTGCATGCCTTCCCAGATGGCTTTGGGACCGGGGTGACCGTCGTGCTTGCGACCGAGAAACCCCCCGAAGCGGGCAATCAGTCGCACCATCTGGCCCAGCGGTGGAGGGGTTTCGGGCGGTTGGGTGCGATGGGCCACGATCCAGGCGGCCTGCCATTCTTCGGGATCGAACACCACGTCACAGGGCAGATTCGGGCAGTCCCGGCCCCAGGTGACCAGATGCAGGATGCGCCAGGCGATAATCAGG